>ENA-OQDE01000715-OQDE01000715.1-human-gut-metagenome-genome-assembly--contig:-NODE-715-length-17234-cov-3.050038_pt1 | contig 17234 bp, 17 predicted proteins | sample MGYA00242768_ERZ504595 | MGnify/ENA primary metagenome ERZ504595 (study PRJEB26092, sample SAMD00036307) | human gut metagenome | host: Homo sapiens | study: EMG produced TPA metagenomics assembly of...
ACCACTATTCCGCGAGGTGTTTTGGCATGAATATGCCAAATCCCGAGACATACAAGCCAAAATTCCATTGCCGCAGCAATCTGGAATGAATTTTGGCTACGTTACTGTGAACGGAGTGAACAGTAACGTTACTGGGTTACTGGTTGTCGGTAATATCCCGCTTAAGAGATCAATTATTTTTTATAGCCGCATATTTTCGGCATACAGTCTCAGCAACTTTGATTCCATCCATGCAGCACTTGTGATTCCGCCTGCGTAACCGGCACCTTCGCCACATGGATAAATTCCTGCCATATTTGCTGTGAGCTCCTGATCACGTACGATTCTTACAGGAGAAGAAGTACGGCTTTCAATGCCACTGAGCAGTGCATCCTCTCTGTCAAATCCGGAAATTCGTTTTCCGAAGGCTCTGACACCTTCTTCAATAGAATCGCCTACTGCTTTTGGCAGAACAGAGCGTACATTTGTCAGTATATATTCTCCCTTCATACAGGGAGTAACCTCTCCTAATGCTTCACTTGCCTGATTTTTGCAAATCACCAAACAGCTGAACAGGAATTTTTCCTTCTCCGAGCTCCCATGCTTTTTTCTCCAGATCACGCTGAAATTCTACGCCGCCAAGAACTCCTTTATCCGGGAAATCTTCTGGTGTGACTGTGACGATCATGGCACTGTTTGCATTTCTGGAATCACGTGCCTGATAGCTCATTCCGTTCACTGCGAGACGGCCGGGTTCAGAGGATGCATTTACAACATATCCGCCCGGACACATACAAAAAGAATAAACACCTCTGCCATTTGCACACTTATGGGTTACTTTATAGCTGGCTGCACCAAGTAATTCATTCTCAGGCTCTCCATAAAGATCCATATTGATCATTTCCTGAGGATGTTCAATACGCAGCCCCACTGCAAATGACTTTGGCTCCATATAAACACCACGTTTCTGTAACATTTCAAAGTATCTCTTGCACTGTGTCCTGGTGCCAGTACACAGACTTGTGCAGGGATTCTCTTATCATTGTTGATCTCAATTTCTTTTAATGTATTGTTCTCAAAAATCAGATCTGTCACCTTGGAACGGAAGCAGAATTTTCCTCCCATTTCTTCGATTTCATGACGCATTTTTTCAACAATACCAACCAGCACATCTGTTCCCAGATGTGGCTTCTGCTGATAAATAATTTCTTCCGGTGCGCCGGCAGCTACGAAACGCTTCAGTACCTCATGATTACGTCCGTAAGGATCTTTTACCAACGTGTTCAGCTTTCCGTCGAAAAAGTGCCGGCGCCGCCCTCTCCGAACTGTACATTGGACTCAGGGTCAAGAACACCATTTTTCCAGAAATTCTCTACTGTTTTCTGACGTTTCTCAGCCTCTTCTCCGCGTTCAAGTATTATTGGACAATATCCGGCCTTCGCAAGATACCATCCGCAGAAAAGCCCTGCAGGACCACTTCCCACAATAACGGGAGAATGTAAAAGAGGTGTCTCACCCGGAGAGGGAAATTCATATGGTTTCTCTTTAGTTAACATAATGTTGTTATTGTTAACTTTTTTGGCGAGTTTCTGTTCATCTCTGATCGTTACATCTACAGTATATACAAAGATTTTGTCATTTTTGTGTCTGCAGTCCAGAGATTTGCTTTTTTATCTCGTAAGTAAAACTGTTTTCGGGATTTTTTAATGTTTTTGCAATCTTTTTTTCGAGCTGTGCCTTTGTATGTGTGATTGGAAGTTTCAGCTGTGAAATTCGAATCAATTTTTCTCCTCCTTTGCTGCATTTTTGCCGGCCACTGCGCCGCTGCTCCATGCCCATTGCAGATTATATCCGCCGCATGTACCGTCAATATCCAGAAGCTCCCCTGCAAAATACAGACCCTTACAGAGCTTTGACTCCATGGTTTGAGAATTTACCTGTGAGGTATCTACTCCCCCGGAGCAGACCTGTGCCTGTGAAAATGACATGCCATCCTGCACTTCAAGAGGAAATTCCCTTATGGCAGAAACCAGTTGTTTTTGTGATATAAGGATTTTGATAAGCTTTTCCGGGAAAAGTCCCACTAGGAGTTCTTTTTCGTTTTTATAGGGACATGCCTTCTTTCGTGCATACAGAAGTTTCTTTAATTCTTCTTCTGACAGCTCCGGCATGAAATTAATGCGGAGCTCTGCTTTATGTCCTTCTCTGACTGCACGTACTGCATAAGTGCTGAGCTGAAACACTGGGATTCCGGAGATTCCGTATTCTGTAAGCTGCAGCTCGCCATGTTCAGATTTACAGAATTTCCCATCTGTAAAAAGAGAAATCTCTCCTTCTGTACGTACGCCTGCCCATGCCTTAAAAGAAGAACCTTTACACTTCAGGGCAGTAAGTGCCGGATAAACCGGGACAATGCGGTGCTGAAAGCTCTCTGCCAGCATATATCCGCTGCCGTCTGAACCTGAAACAGAAGATGCCCGGGATCCATTGGCAAGTATCAGTGCATCTGCATCATAGTGCCATCCTTTTGTCAGGATTTGGAAATTCTTTCCATTTGTCCCGGTTTTTATTTCTGTAACCTGTTCGTTTGTCTTTATTTTCACACCCAGACTGGCAGCCTCCATACACAGTACATCTACAACACTCTGCGCCTGATTGCTTCTCGGATAAAGATAGCCGTTCCTGTTTAAAGGATAGATTCCTATCTCTTTGAAAAACTCAATGGTATTCTCGACAGAAAACTCTCTGAGTGCATCTTCGACAAATTCCGGATGTTCGCCTCTGTATGCATCATCCGGTCTTGCAAGATTGGAAAAATTACATCTGCCGTTTCCTGTAGCACAGATTTTCTTTCCGGGTTTCTCGTTCTGTTCCAGAACAGTGACTGCTGCCCCGTTTCGGGCCGCCATGATCGCTGCCATCAGTCCACAGGCTCCTGCTCCTGTGATCACTACCTGTCTTTTTTTCATAAAGTTACAAGTCCTTTATCAACCATTTTCTGCAGGGACATCAGAACACCCAGTTTTGCATGTTCCCAGGTAAGTCCTCCCTGAAAATACACTGCATATGGAGGCTTCATCGGACCATCTGCAGAAAGTTCGATAGAAGAACCCTGCACAAAAGCACCTGCTGCCATGATAACCTGACTGTCATATCCGGGCATATCCCATGGCTCCGGATCTACATAACTGTCAACCGGTGCTGCTGCCTGAATACCCTTACAGAATGCAATCAGACCTTCCGGTGTGCCAAGACTTACCGCCTGAATGATGTCCTGACGTGGCTCTGTGGAATCCGGGATTACCGGGAATCCAAGCTTCTCATAAATATTTGCCGCAAACACAGCTCCCTTTAACGCACCCTTGGTAACCATTGGTGCAAGGAAAAATCCCTGGAAGAAAGAACGGTTGACTCCCAGAGTTGCGCCTACCTCACTGCCAAGTCCGGGACAGGTCATTCTGTAAGAAGCATTCTCCACGCACTCCTTAGTACCTGCAATATAACCGCCGATAGGCGCAAGTCCGCCGCCCGGATTTTTGATCAGAGAACCAACGATCATATCAGCTCCCACATCACTTGGCTCAATGGTATCTACAAACTCACCGTAGCAGTTATCCACCATACAGATCACATCCGGTTTAATACTCTTTACAAAAGAAATCAGTTCTCCAATCTGCTTTACAGAGAAAGACGGACGTGTCTGGTATCCTTTGGAACGCTGGATCTCCACAAGACGTGTTTTTTCATTGATTGCTTTACGGATGCTGTCATAATCAAAAGTTCCGTCTTCTAACAGTTCCACCTGACGGTAACTTACTCCATATTCTGCGAGAGAACCTTTTGACGGGCGGATGCCGATCACCTCTTCCAGAGTATCGTAAGGCTTTCCGGCAGGTGCCAGAAGTTCATCACCCGGACGGAGATTACCAAATAAGGCAATTGCCAGTGCGTGAGTTCCGCATGTGATCTGCGGGCGTACCAGACAGGCTTCTGTATGAAAGGTATCTGCATAAACCTTTTCCAGAGTCTCACGGCCGATATCGTCATATCCATAACCGGAAGAACTTCCGAAGCATTCGGCACTTACCTTATTTTTCTGCATGGCAAGAAGTACTTTCATCTGGTTATATTCTGCTGTTTTATCAAATTTTTCAAATCTTTCTTTCAGGGATTCCTCAATCTTATGACCAAAGTCATAAACCTCTGAAGAAATCCCAAGCTGTGCATACATTTCTTTCATAATTTATTTCGTCCTCATTTCTGTTTACATTATTATCTTTATTTTATCTCTGAATTTCACTTATTCTGTATCAGTGATTTTTAAGAAGAATTCGATTATAGAATTCCTCTGTCCCTGCATATCTTCAGCATTTCATCAAGGATTCTGTCTTCCCTATAGTCAAACTCATCCTTATTCATCCAGATGGTATCCTTCTCCCTGCGAAACCAGGTCAGCTGGCGTTTTGCAAAATGTCTGGTATCTCTTTTCAGGATCCTGATTGCTTCCTCTAAGGGATACTCGCCATCCAGATATGCAAGGATTTCTTTATATCCAAGTCCCTGCATGGAAACCATTCCTCTGTGGTATCCCTTATCTTTTAACTTCTGCACTTCCTCAAGGAGTCCCTCTTTTAACATCTCATCAATACGGTCATCAATCCGTTTATAAAGAAGTTCCCTTGGTACATTCAGCACAAAATATGCCAGATTATAAGGGGTTTCGTGTTCTTTCTGCTCCTGATTATGTGCGGAGATCGGCGACTGGTTCTGATGATAAAACTCCAGTGCCCTGATCACACGTTTTACATTATTGGCGTGGATTTCCCCGGCACTGACAGGATCAACATCCAAAAGCATCTGGTGCAGATATTCATTTCCCTTCTCTGCAGCAAGCTGTTCCAGCTCCTGACGGTATCCGTCTTCCTGTTCTGCCTGAGTAAAATCAATATCCTTTGTAATAGCCTGTATATAAAATCCGGTTCCTCCTACCAGAACAGGAATTTTCCCCTTGGCATAAATTTCTTCCATGGCAGCTTTTGCCATCTGCTGGAATTTCACGATATGAAATTCTTCCTGAGGCAGCAGTTCATCTACCAGATAATGCTTTACTCCCTGCATCTCCTCCGGCCGATCTTAGCTGATCCAATATCCATATATTTGTAGACCTGCATGGAATCAGCAGAAATGATCTCTCCGTTTACTGCTTTCGCAAGAGCAATGGATAGATGGGTTTTTCCTGCTGCCGTCGGTCCTGTAAGAACGATCAGTGGCTTTTTCATAATAGCTCCTTTATATAAACTATACAATACGTTTAAATTTCTTTTCCAGTTCTGTTTTAGTCATGGAAATAATCGTCGGTCTTCCATGAGGACAGTGATAGGGGTTCTCCAGTGTGAGCAGTTCATCGATCAATGCATTTGCCTCCCGGTTGGACATCCGGTGATTTCCCTTTACCGCAGCCTTACATGCCATGGTGGCCAGTCTGGAAGCAAAGATTCCCAGTGGATCCTTATCCTTCTCAGAAGCGAGATTGTCAAGCATTTCCAAAAAAGTTCTTCCTCCGTAAGACCGTACAGATTGGCCGGGACTGCATTGATACAGTATTCCTTACCGCCAAACGGCTCAATCTCAAATCCAAAATCCTCGAAATACTTACGGTTAGCCTTAAGAAGAGCTTCTTCCTGAAGATTCAGGGATACGATCAGCGGCGGGCTGAGGTACTGGGATTCTACTGTCTGCTCACGAAACCTTTTTACGAAACGTTCATAATAAACCTTTTCATGTGCCGCATGCTGGTCGATAATAAAAAATTTATCCTCAAACTGAACAAGCCAGTAAGTATCAAAAATCTGTCCGATCAGCTGATGACGGCTTCGGGATTCAGGAGCAAGAAGTTTTTCCTCAAATAATTCCAGCTGCTGTGGTCTGATTTCTTCTGATATTACATTTTTGTTTTGTTCTATCTGTTTTCTGTTTCCTTCTGAATCCACAGCAGTCTTCAGATATTCTGCAGTTTTCTGTTCTGCAATTTCCTGCTTTGTCTCTGAAAATACCGGTTGTTCTTCATTCTTTTTCTCGCTTAGTGTTCCCTCAAAAAGCTGTTCCTCTGCCTTGGTAAGAGGATCCCTGGTCTGATAGATCTGCTGTTCACGCACTGCCTGTTCTGCCATTGTAACAGTTCCTCGTGGTAGTGCGGTATGCTCAGAAACCCTGGAAGCTGTATTTACAGTCTGTGGACGATACTCCGGAATTTCAGCTCGACGTCTGGTTTCAAATGGCTCCGGTACATCCCCCGGTTTTACCACAGGCTGCTGCTTTTTAATCGGTTCTTCTTTTCCAAAAGGCACTGTCTGGATCATTTCTCTTGTAGTAAGAGCCTTGTGGACTGTCTCATAAACTGCATCATAAACTTCCGTTCCTCTTGCAAAACGTACCTCCATCTTGCTTGGATGTACATTTACGTCCAGATCATTTCCCTCCATCTGAATATGAAGAGAAACAAAGGGAAACTTATGCTGCATGAGAAAACCCTTATAGGCATCCTCTATCCCCTTTGCAATGATCCGGTTCTTTACAAAACGTCCGTTAATATAATAATTCTCAAAGGTACGGTTACCTCTGGAAATCTCCGGTTTTCCCACAAAACCCTCAATCTTCATGAAATCATTCTCGTAGGATACCTCAAGAAGTGCTTTGGTGATATCTCTTCCATATATATTATAAATCACATCTTTCACATTGTAATTTCCGGAAGTATGAAGCTTCACCTGTTTATTCTGGATATATTTAAAAGAAATCTCAGGATGGGACAATGCCAGCTGCTCCATCAAAGTGCTGACATAATTTCCCTCCGTAGTATCTGATTTCAGGAACTTGCTTCTAGCAGGTGTATTGTAAAAAAGATTTCTCACCAGGAAAGTAGTTCCTTCCGGTGCTCCCATATCCTCTAAAGACTCCTGTACACCACCGTTGATCACATAACGGACTCCGCTTAATGCAGATGGGGTCTTTGTGATCAGTTCCACCTGTGCAACAGCGGCAATACTGGACAAAGCCTCACCGCGAAATCCAAGAGACGCAATGTGTTCCAGATCCTCAACCTTCTCAATCTTACTGGTGGCATGACGCAAAAATGCCAGGGGTACCTGATCTCTTTCCATACCCCCGCCATTATCTGTGATACGTATCATCTTTTTGCCGCCGTCTGTGATCTCCACTGTTACAGCAGTTGCTCCTGCATCAATTGCATTCTCCACAAGCTCCTTCACAATGGAGGACGGACGTTCCACTACCTCACCGGCAGCGATCTTATCTATGGTCTGCTGGTCTAATACTGCAATTTTTCTCAACTTTTATCACCATCTGTTCTTAATCTTGTTTTGCAGGTTATAAAGTGTGTTCATTGCCTCGATAGGAGTCATGTTTCCCATATCAAGACCCTTGATTTCTTCTATGATGTCATCATCTTTAACGGTATCAAACAGGGACATCTGTGCATATCCATCTGATCATATACCGGCTTCTTCTTTTTCGTCGTGGTTAAATCCTTTACTGCTGCCGTAATATCCGCATCACTCAGTTCCTCCACCAGTTCCTTTGCTCTCTGGATCACAGAATCCGGAACACCGGCAAGCTTGGCAACCTGGATACCATAACTTTGTCTGCGCCGCCCTGGACAATCTTACGCAGAAATACAATATCGTCCCCTTTTTCCTTGACAGCGATACAGTAGTTATTGACTCCCGGAATCTTGCCTCCAGTTCAGTAAGCTCATGGTAATGAGTGGCAAATAATGTTTTGGCGCCACAGAGCTTCGTATTGCTGATATGCTCGATCACTGCCCATGCAATTGCAAGACCGTCAAATGTACTGGTACCACGTCCGATCTCGTCCAGGATCAGAAGACTTCTGGAAGTGGCATTTCTCAGAATATTCGCAACCTCTGTCATTTCCACCATAAAGGTACTCTGACCGCTTGCCAGATCATCCGATGCACCCACACGTGTAAAGATTCTGTCAACAATTCCGATATTTGCTTTTTCAGCAGGGACAAAGCTTCCGATCTGTGCCATCAGTACGATCAGGCAGTCTGTCTCATATATGTAGACTTACCTGCCATATTTGGACCTGTGATAATGGATACCCTTTTTTTATGGTTGTCCAGATATGTATCATTTGCAATAAACATATCGTTCTCAATCATCTGCTCTACAACCGGATGACGGCCATTCTTGATGTCAATCACACCTGTTGTGTTTGTTTTTGGACGCACAAAATGATTTCGTTCTGCAACCAGTGCAAGAGAAGCAAACACATCTAATGCGGCTACTGCCTTGGCTGTTTTCTGAATACGCACAACCTCTTTACCGACAGTATCACGCACATTACAGAATAATTCATATTCCAGCGCATAAAGCTTGTCCTCTGCACCAAGGATTAAATCTTCCAATTCCTTCAATTCCTGTGTAATATAACGTTCTGCATTAGAAAGTGTCTGCTTACGAATATAGTTGTCAGGTACCTGGTCTTTAAATGTATTGGTAACCTCCAGTGAATAACCAAATACACGATTATATTTAATCTTCATTGTCTTGATACCGGTACGCTCACGTTCCCTTGCTTCCAGTTCGGAAAGCCATTTTTTGCCATCTGTTCTGGAACGGCGGAATTTATCTACATCTTCATTATAACCTTCTTTGATAATACCGCCATCCTTCTGTGCAAGAGGCGGATCTTCCACGATGGCACGTTTAATCAGATCTGTTACATCTTCCAGAGAGTCCATATCTTCATAAAGTTTCTGAAGCAGGGGAGTCTTAAATTCTTTTAATACCTGTTTTATATATGGAAGCATTTCCAGTGAAGAAGCAAAAGCGATCAGATCCCGCGGATTAGCTGACTTATAACTGATACGGCTGATCAGTCGTTCCAGATCATAGACAGGTCCCAGATATTCCCTGATCTCGTCGCGAAGCATTCCATTTTTATTTAACTCTTCCAACGCCTCAAGACGTTCCTCGATCTCATCTCTGTCGATCAATGGCTGTTCTACATAACTGCGAAGTGTTCTGGCACCCATGGCAGTCTTTGTCTTATCCAGTACCCAGAGAAGAGAACCTCTTTTCTGTTTTTCACGTAATGTTTCTACAAGTTCAAGATTCCTGCGGCTAGAGCTGTCGATCAGCATATACTTTTCTGCTGCATACGGACGGATCGTCGCCATATGGGACAGCGCAGTTTTCTGTGTTTCCTTCAGATAAAGGAAAAGTGCTCCTGCTGCAATGATCCCGCAGTCATAATCACCAACGCCCAGTCCCTCCAGAGAACCTACATGAAAATGATCTTTTAGTGTGCGGCGGCACAACTCGTCATCGAAATACCAGGAATCCAATGAAAAAACACAAATCCCAAGACGGTTCTGCAAGTCATCTGTATCTATATTAGACATATAAAAAGAATCATTACAGATAATCTCTGCAGGAACAAATTTATTGATCTCATCAAGAAGTTTCTGAGGTTTGTCCACCTCAGTAAGGAAACAGTCACCTGTTGTAATGTCTGCAATAGCGCATCCGAAATGTTCTTCCATAGACACAATAGACATCAGGTAATTATTCTTTGTCTCATCAAGAGCAGCAGCATCCAGTGTGGTTCCTGGGGTTACGATCCTTACAACCTCACGCTTTACCAGTCCTTTGGCTTTTTTAGGATCCTCTACCTGCTCACAGATTGCTACCTTATGTCCTCTCTCGATCAGACGATTAATATAAGTCTCCGCAGCATGATAAGGGACACCACACATGGGTGCCCTCTCCTCTAATCCGCAGTCCTTTCCTGTAAGGGTAATCTCCAGTTCCCTGGTGACAAGTAATGCATCATCAAAAAACATTTCATAAAAATCTCCCAGACGGTAGAATAAAATGCAGTCTTTATATTGTTCCTTTGTCTTGCAGTATTCCTGCATCATCGGACTCATTGCCATTTAATTGTTATCTCCTATCTTCATAACAGCTCACTACTGTTTTTTATCTCATATATATTGTATTTTTGACATCTTAAGATTTTAACATGAATAAATAGAAGATGCAAGATAGAGTATAAACATTTATTCTATCCCTAAAATGAAACTTTAAATTCCACCCCCTATTCTGGATGCAATTGACCGTTTTGTTTATTTTGAGAAAAAAAATAATTCATGAAGAGGGATGCCACGCATGGCATCCCCTTTTCATCAGGAAACTGTCATTACTTTTCCCATAAACAGTATTTCGTCATTGCTCCTGTCATAGATCAGGAAGGCAAAAGGACGAGTGAGTTCCACATTTTTGATAACTGGTTCTTTCTCCTCTACAGCTGACATACATTCCATGATAACTGCTGTCACTGCTGCTGCTTTCGTGCCGTTTTCATCCAGTTCCAGTTTTGTTTTCTGCAGTATCGTATCTACATTTACATTTTTGTCTGCAATACCGGAGAAATCAGCGTTGCTGGAAAATATATTATCAAGCCCCAGGCTTGAGAGTATGTCATTTAGGATGGCGGTAGTCTCAAAATCAAGTTTTGGCATCTTACATTGTACTTCGTCATACTCTGGCTGAGATTTCAGAAGTCCACCAATATCCAGATCCTCAAGTGTAAAATCGCCTTCATCGACAGGCAGGATTCCGACAAAACTCAGTCCGTTTGCATACTCTCTGTCAAATGCTGTTGCCTTATCATTTTCATAATACCTGTCTCCGGCACAAGTCATGTATTTTGTCTTTTCATTGTTTCCAAACTTCTCTTCTGTATCAGAAACATTCCAGGGTTCTCCACTCCATCCGGACTCAAAATACAGTGAATTAGTTAAGCACAGTCCGGTAGTATCATTGATCTGATCCGGGGTTATGATTTTCGGGATCAGCCCTTCCGTATTTTTGTCACACCAGGAATTAATGATACCGCATGTTTTCTCTGCAGCGGAAAAATCTACATTTTCCACTTCAGCCTCAAAACCGTTCGTTACTGAATTTTTAAATTCTTCCTGTAATGTCAGATTATTATCCACCCAGACTGCATCTGCAATCTTTAATTTTGAATTATATCCGTAACTCTCATCTTCAGTATTATATTCTTTAATCTTGTTCAGATATTCCTTTGCATAAGATGCAAAATCATCGGTTCCCAGGTAATTACATAGAACTTCTTTTGTCTCTCCTTTTGCACCTTCTGCGATCATGCCCAGCGCAAAATTAAGGCTTGTGGGACTGAACATAATATTTTCTCCATTGACTGCCGCAGAGATTTGGTCTGTCATTTTTACGGAATTCTGTAATGTCACGGCTTTGTCGATACTGGCTCCTTTATTACCGGACACCGTGTCTTCATTGCTACTTTGGATTTCACTGGCTTCTGCGGAACCGGCATATATGCGACAGCTGGCAGTGCGACAGTCATAGCTGCCAGTATTCCGATTAAGAGTTGTTTTCTTATCATAAGGCGTTTCCTCCTCTGGCATTTTCTTTAGTTTAACATATTTTTCTTTCGGTTTTGTAATCTGTGGAAAATAGAATACCTTCAACATTGCATCATCTGCCCTGTGATAAAGCTTATTCCATAAGTTTATCCCTTCTGTTCTATCTTTATTTTTTCTTCGCTGGTGCAGGATCAGTAAGCTCAGGAATCGCACCTCCTGCGATTACCCATAGATAAAGGCTGGCAACGGTACCATAAGGGAATATCTTTTTCGGTATCGTTCAAACTTAGCCTTATCTATTCATAGATAAAAGTTAATTAACTTTGGTGTTTCTATCGGACAAATCATTTTTATGCCAGGTGTGGCGATTCAGTTTTTTATTGTATCCCTATGTATTGGTCAGAGCTTTGGCACAGAGATAACCATCGTCTGGATCATAACCTCCATTATAACCAGTACGATTCTGGCAATTGCAACACCGCCAATCCCCGGCGGAGGTTTATCCTGTTATACCATTTTATTTACACAATTAGGAATCCCTTCTGCAGGAATTGCATTAGTGATCAGTATAGAGTTACTTATGGATGCATTTTTAACAGCCTGCAATCTTGCGTTTCTGCAGACAGAGCTTGTACTTTCAGCAAAAAAACTAAACTTGCTGGATGAAGCAAAACTGCGGAAATAATTTTCCTGCCATCTGCTTATATGAAACATACGGCCACCGGATTAACTGGTGGCCGCACATATATTCAGATGATATCATGTTTTATCATTTCACAGTAACCGTCAGTGCCGCATATACACCGTTTTGTGCATATACCCATATCGTACAGGTCCCCTTACCAACTGCCTGGAGAAGCCCCTCCGGAGTAACAGTGGCTACTGCTGTATTGCTGCTTTCATAGCAGAGATTTCTGTGGTGTCTGATCTTTTTGTCCTTTTTTATTTCTTTTGCTGTAATCTGTGCTGTTTTTCCTTTTTTCAGGGTTATTTTTGAAACATTCTTTTTGTTTCCAATCTTAGTTACGGAAACAGATCTTGCAATTCCGTATTTGCCGCCCTGTGTGATTACATGTATGGAGACAGATGTATCAGTAACTACCTTTTTTCCATCTACTATCTTATATGCTTTTACGATATATTTATAGAAAGTGCCTTTCTTCAGGTTTTTATGTGTCCATGTACGTCCGTTTGTAATAGTGGCAAGCTTTTTGTATTTGTATGTCTTTGTACTTGTATTGCAGCGGTTTCCATATATCAAATATCCGTCCACACCATCAAGTTTACTCCATTCTAAGGTTATGGAAGTTTTCGTCTGGTTTACAGAACGGACTTTTAAGCGTCCGAACCCTTTTGTTTTGTTAATTACAGGCTCATCAGGGATCTTCACTGTGATTGTTATTGAAGCTGTGTTTTTCCATCTTCTGTCGTTACTGTAATTATTGCCGTTCCATTTCCGATTGCTGTTACTTTACCATTCTCATCTACAGCAGCGATCATTTCATTGTCAGACTTCCAGATCAGCTTCTGGGCATCCGCGTTCTCAGGTTCGATCTTAACTTTCAGTTCTGTGGATTCACCAATCTTCGTCAGAGTTTCCTTCTCTGCTTCAATCGTGATCTTCTCAATTTCTACCGGAATCTTTACAGTTACAGCTACCGTTGCGGTATAATTGCCGCTTACGGATGTTACAGTGATCGTTGCTGTACCATTTCCAACTGCGGTTACTTTACCCTTTTCGTCTACAGTTACCACGCTTTCGTCACTGGACTTCCATGTTACCCGCGTATTATCTGCATAAGATGGAATTACCTCAGCGGTAAGCTGTGCAGTTTCATCTTTCCTGGTAAGAGTAAGTGTGTCCGGAGATACTTTAATACCTGTTACTGGGTAACTTGGGATATAGATTGCCGGGATTGTTGCCGTTTCTTTGTATCCACAAACCTTACAGGTTCTTTCCTTCTCTCCTTCCACGCCGATTGATGCCTGCTTTATTACTGTCCAGCCATCAAATTGATGTGCTTCCTGTGCTGTATCCTCATTTCCAATATTGCAGTGCTTCCAGTGATTTGTTTTATCAGACTGCCAGGAATAAGAATGTTCAAACGCAGGAATTACAATAGATGCTGTTTCTTTAGATGTCGCTCTTGCTTGACTTGTAGCTGTTACCTCCACCTTATAGGTTCCCGCCTCAGAGACTGCAAGAGTTCCTCCTGTCTGACCATCCAGAGTCTGATTATCTTTATACCATTGATAGCTGTACGTAATGCCTTTATCGTCAAGCACATGCGTTGCCTTTGCCGTTAAAACAATTTTAGAAGACGGACAGCCTTTTTCTTTATCCGCTGAAACTTGGACATCTGGCTTTACCAGAGCCCATACTTCCCGTATTATTATATTGTCTGTGATCTCAGAATCAGGATCCCAGGTAGTATTGTCACTTACATTAAGCCATCCAGTTCTTACGTAACCAGGTATCACTGCTGCTTTAGGAACATCATTTGGACTCACTTTTTCTCCCTTTATAAGATAAATACTTTTTTCTGGATTAAGCACAGGAAAATAAGTAATGTCAGCAAAAGTCCTCAATCTAACATTAACTTTAACTACCCAATTTAAAGTTGCTCCTTTTTTTACCAGCTCCCTGTTACTGCCTTCTTTAGAACAAAAGTGTGACTGATAATTCTCGGCTATAGATTCATTATCATATATAACTGCTGGCGTATCTGGATCGTCGCCATATATAGGACTTACTAAAATAGGTTTGTTTACGTTGAAAGAATCGTACACATAAATAAGCGGACTATAATTTTTGTTGTCTGTAGCACAATAATCATCGGCAAGTGTTACGCTTCCCGTAATTACCGGACTATAACTAAGATACAGATCTGCGAAACCGGTATTTTTAGTCAGATTCGGATCCCACCCCATCAAGACGATCGCATTTTCTTCTTTATTCTCTCCTGTTTCATTGTAATTATTTGTTATCGTTCCACCGGAAATTTTCACATCCATATTATGTTTGTTTCCCCTAGAACATATAGCGAATATACCGGCTCCGCTTCCATTCACATGATTGCCGCTGATAGTTCCACCTTCTATATTAAGCAGACTAGAATCATTTTTCGTTCCCTCTGTGTATATCGCACCTCCACGGTAACCCGCACTGTTATTACAGATTTTTGCATTTCCTTTGATGGTTACTTTTGAATACACTGCTGAAATTGCACCACCTAATCCGCCCCGGATATTACCGTATTCGTCAGGAGCTGCAATGGCTGTATTTTTGTTGATGGTTCCAGATTCAATTTCTGCTTTAGAATAAATCAGAAAAATTCCGCCACCTTCGCCGTGCATATCTTGAGGAGAAGGTTCTGTTGTTACTGTATTTTGGGTGATCTGGCAGCTTTTCCCATTTTCTTCTTTCATAACCAAGTTAGACATATCCAAGTAGACACCTGAGCCCTGTCCACTTTTATTACCAGCAATGCTGCCTCCTTTTAAACTTACATTTGAATATTCTATCGCACATATTCCACCGCCATACGTTGACTGATTTTCACTGATTTGACCTCCGTTTATGTTAATGCTTGAGTTAAACGCATATATTCCACCGCCATACGTTGCACTATGTCCACTGATTATACCTCCATTCACATTGACAGTTGATTCATACGCATATATTCCACCGCCATACTCAACTGTGTTCTGCTTATCTCCCAGGATTTCACCACCATTCAGATTTACAGTACTACGTTGTGATACAATAATACTAACTTTTCCCGGGAACGGTCCAATCTCAGTGCCATCCTCTATAGTTAACGTTCCTTTCACCTCAATAGGATTAACAGAGAACTGGCAAGGCTTATCATCCGGTGTTGTATTATTTATTATTATATTTTTGTAACGTTACATCACCCCGTATATACAGCATACGTGACATATTGCTTCTTCCCGGACGAAGTGTCACATTCTTCAGAGTGAGATTTTCATTGATATCTATAGGATTAAGCAGATAGATAATTCCACCATTGGCAATCGCTATAGCCTTCACAAGAGTCCTTACGGCATTTTCTACACTGCTTCCATCATTTGTGTCATTTCCTGAGTACGGATCCAGGTAAACAACAGTATTTCCTTCTGTCTGTGCAGCCGGAACACTGTTATCGGAAAACTCGCTGACAACTTCTGCTTCATTCCCGCCGGAAAATTCTGCATATTCCGAATTGTCAAGCTCTTCTTCCTGCAAGAGCGCAGGCTCTGTCAGATTTTCCTCTGTACTGGCTACATCTCCACAATCAGTATCAGACTCCACATCAACTTCCGGAATCTCTGCATTCTCGGAGATTATCGACTGGCTGCCATCAGTAAAAGTGTCTGCCAATACCGGAGTTCCCGTCATCGTTACGGACATAACGATACACAATACCAATGAAACAGCTTTTTTGAAACACTTTTTTCTCATACTTTCCACCTTTTCCTTTCTTTATACATGATTTTCTGTGTCTTGACTCTTTTGTCCTCTTTTTCTGAATTTGATACATAATGCGGTAATCACGACTGCAACATTAAAAGAAACGACAGCCACCAATACATATCCGCCTGCGTCCTCGTGCAGAAGGATTGCGCCGTACATTCCCGTAACGTTTATTGGCTTGTTTTGCATTATCCCCATTGCTCCCACAAGAGACAGGAACAACAGGGTACACAGAACAGACAACCGGCAGACTGTGCGCCACTCCTGACGGCGGTGGTATTCATACATTCGCTTTTTTACCAATTCGATACGCTTTTCTGTATCATACATGCCTTCCATCCTCCTTTCACAAAAAAGTCCTAAAAAGTCTTTCACTTATATAGGTACAAAAAAAGCGAAAAACTCTCACCTGAAAATCAAATTTTTTCAAAAAAATTTGAGAGCTGCCGAAACAGCTCCCAAAAGAGAAAAATCAGGTTATATTATTGTATCGAACTGCGGAAAATCAGTTTTCCCGCTGCCAGGATCAGTACAGGCAGCAGATAAGCAATATACTGTGCTGCACCGCCATAGGCGATCAGAAGATTATAAATTGCGTGAAAGGTGATTGCCGCTCCCAGCAGGCCGCAGGTTCCGGCAATCTTCAGCCATGTTCTCTGCCACACATATGCAAGACCACCGCCGACAATGGCACCACAGATCACGTGCATGGCTCCTGTTCCAATACCCCGGAAGAAAATAAAAGAAAAATGACCGGCTCCGTTTTGGATCAGATAGCAGACATTCTCAAATGTGGCAAAGGAAAGAGCTGTGATCACAGCGGCATTTTTGATTCGCTCCGCTTTTGGCTCAAATATCAGCAGATAAAAGAGCAATGGCAGAAGTTTCATCACTTCCTCCACCACCGGGGCGATCTCTGTGGTAGCTGCAAAGGTGTCCGCTCTGTAAAGTGCAGCGAAAAAGGTGTTGATGTATGCGGAAAGCAGACATGCACCCATCCCGGCAAAGCAAAACAGAAAGAATTTTCTCTGCCGCTTTCCCATACACAGAGCCGCGATCAGTAGGGGCGAAGCCATGCAAAGAAATACATTTTCAATATATGTCATGCCTGCACCGCCTTTCTTGTGGCTGGCAGCAGCGCAAACAGGCTGCCTGTAAGCAGAAGATCAAACCAGCAATAGGGAGCGGAAATGGAATAGCCCGGCCACAGGCAGCCAGAGATCCAAAGGACATACTCCACCGCCACATAGCACAGTACCCAATGTGGAAATACCGCATCTTACACGCTGTTCCCGTCTGTATCTGTGCATAAGCAAGACCCCG
>ENA-OQDE01000716-OQDE01000716.1-human-gut-metagenome-genome-assembly--contig:-NODE-716-length-17214-cov-3.277579_pt1 | contig 17214 bp, 17 predicted proteins | sample MGYA00242768_ERZ504595 | MGnify/ENA primary metagenome ERZ504595 (study PRJEB26092, sample SAMD00036307) | human gut metagenome | host: Homo sapiens | study: EMG produced TPA metagenomics assembly of...
CTTCTACTCCTGCACTTCGCGTACAGGAGAGATTTCTCCTGTACACGAACAACAAACAGACTCGCTGTCACGAGGATACAATAGTTCAACCCGAGGTTAAACCTGTTAATAAAAAACTCACGGCAGAGCAGATAGAAATCTCCAAAGATTTATTGTATGATCAATACACATTGGAAGACACCTATCCTTATAAAGACACTACCCGGCAGTTTCAGTGGGATAAAATCAAAGAACGGCTGGCATTACTCGAAAATATACAGTTGCAGCCTTCCACCTGGGCCATTCTCCAGAATTACAAAAACAGAAATGGAGAAGCACCACTTGTGAGAAGTTTCAAAAGAAACGCTTACGGACGAGTGGCAGATACTCTTGGCATAGAACGTTACCAATCCGTTCCGCTTTATCTATTGACTGACACATTAGTACCCGAACGTTACGGACAGGATGGGGAATTAACCCGTTTTATCGAAGATGGAGAGAAATTCATAAAAGCAGAGCCAATGTTTACCGGAGATGAGTGGATGATTCCTAAAAAATATGTCAAAGTAATCGGAGATACGATTGTTTTTAACAAAGCTGTTTTCGTAGACCGCCACAATCAGAATATCGCTTCTCTTGAACGTAGCGGAAAAGGGCAATGGGTGGTTCGCAGTATGAATCCTTCCACTACGGGACGTCATCTGCCCCCGTATGCACAGGAAACTCCTTTAGGAATGTTTGTTTTACAAGAAAAGAAAGTGAAAATGGTATTTCTAAAAGACGGCTCGAAAGAAACGGGAGGTTATGCTCCTTATGCGAGTCGTTTCACGGACGGGGCCTATATTCACGGAGTACCGGTCAATGCTCCCCGCAAGACGCAGATAGAATATAGTCCGTCGTTGGGAACTACTCCACGCTCACACATGTGCGTGCGGAATGCAACTTCCCATGCCAAGTTTATCTATGACTGGGCCCCCGTAAATGAAACTATTATTTTTGTATTGGAATAACCGTTGAACAAATCAGCATCGCCATTCCCTGATTCTTATTATCTATCTTATGAAATATGGTTAGAAAACATATTCTCTATAAGGAGGAAACTTACTTCTTCCTTGGGAAAAGTTGCTTTTCCCTTATCCCAAACTATAACTGCAAGTTCCGGTTATAAAACTGCAACTTCCAGTTATGTAATCAAAAGTTTCAGTTATATAATCAGACTTGTGGTTATAGTTTATCTTATACTCTAAACAAGTTTTCTCCCTATGCAAAAGAAGTTGGCATAGGATGAAAAGAAACTTACCTATACGTACTTGAGAGAGAAAACAAAGAGGTCCGAACTCTTCAGTCCAGACCTCCAATTATAAAAAGGGATTTCTTTATCCCAGATGATCTCTTATCAATCAAATATCTTCTCTCTTTTATTTTCTCCGGTTTCACTCAACCATACTTTGCCCTCGTTATATTCTGAATTATCTCTCTCTGTACACTTTCCAATGCACTTATTTCTTTTTGTAATAACTCCAAGGCAGAACCTTTCTGCAATAAATAAGACCGTTCAGTATATTTTATATAAGAAGTCGGAATCTCCTGCTTCTTTTCTTTATAATAGGCAATCGCATATCGCAAAGCTTCCGATCTATATTTGCAGACAGCCTTTCGTTCGGCATAGTACAAATCTTTATAAGCATTCTCTTCACTTCTCAACTTTTTCCAGAATGCAGAAAAGGCTGTTGATACAGCATCTTTCTCTTCCTTGGTTACCGCTTCTTTTTGCTTCTTCACCAGATCTTTATATTCCTTGTATGTATTTAAAAACTTATCCAGTTCCTCTTTACTGGCTTTATGTTCCAGACGATAAGTCTCCAGAGAAGCAGGACGCTCGTATTCGACAACTGTTTGTAGATAAGGCAAGTCGTTCCAGCTTATATATTTATTGTTTGCTTCACAATAATCTGCATAAGCCGCCGCAAGCTGCCAACTATATTCTTTTGTCTTTTGACTCAATTCCTCGTTGATGGCGGACAAGTTCTTTTCCATCTCTTTCAAGTCCTGTGCTAATACCGCTTGCATACTTCCCCATCCGGAGAGAAACAAACAAAGCATACTCCATAAAACTGTTTTCATAATAAGATGATTTAAATTTTCTCCAAAGTTATTGTTTCTCTACAGAATTCCAAACACAATTACAGATTTGCGATATATTTCCATAATGGAGCAGCATTCAGCGCTTGCATAATTTCGTTCTTATCGAGCAGACTTCTCACCTCTTCCAATGTGAGCAGATGTACGGTGATATCTTCAGTAGCTTCCAGATGCTGATGGTCTATCAGTTCCACGTCTGTGGCAAGAAAGCAGTAAGTCAGATTGGTATGAGTGCTCGGATTAGCGGAAATCACCATATACTCTTGCCAGTTTCCTTTTCCGTAGCCCGTTTCTTCCCACAATTCACGCTGGGCGGACACCAACGGCGAAGCATCTTCCTTCTCGCAGACACCGGCACAGAGTTCATAACAAGTTCGTTCGATTCCCGGACGGTACTGGCGGACAAAAACGAATTGACCATCTTTGGTAATGGCAATGGTATTTACCCAGTCGGGATACTCAAGGATATAATACTCGGGGATATGATTCCCATTGGGAAGTAACATATCTTCGCAACGCACAGTCAGCCATGGACGGCGAAATAGATATTTGCTACTTACCGTTTTCCAGGCTTTATTCTTCTCTTCCATAAGATTTGTTTTTCTCCCGGCAAAAATACGAATTCCTCCGGATTATCCTACCTTTCGGTTGCTTGTTTTTATTCGTCTGTGTCGATACAAGTGATCTCTATCTCATGTATCTGCTCCAAGTATTTTGGTAGAGCTTACCAAAGAACTTCCCATGTAGAATAAAAACATCAGGCTGATAATAACCATCAATGCACCAATCATGGCAAAACGACTGCGCTGTTCAAAAATACTGCTATTCATAACTCTGCCTCCTCTTATTTTTTGTCCACTACAAAGATAACACGCGAGGGCTACAAAAAAGTTACAAGAATGTTTCAAAAAACTTAAATATTGAAATTCTGTTCGTATCTTTGCACCAACTAACTAACAACCTCTTTATTACAATATGGCATTTACGAATAATATTATGATTGTCCGGCATAAACTGCTGGCAGACCTTGTTAGACTCTGGAAAAACGACGAATTAGTGGAAAAGATAGACCGGCTTCCGATTGAGTTGAGTCCACGAAAATCGAAACCCCTAGGACGGTGTTGCGTACATAAAGAACGCGCAGTGTGGAGATACAAGACTTTTCCCCTGATGGGACTGGATATGACAGACGAACACGACGAAGTTACCCCACTTTCCGAATATGCACGATTGGCATTGAGTCGTCCCGAACCAGACAAGGAAAATATCATGTGCGTCATCGACGAGGCCTGTTCTTCCTGTGTACAGATCAATTATGAAATAACCAACCTTTGTCGCGGATGCGTGGCACGTAGTTGTTACATGAACTGCCCTAAAGATGCGATACGTTTCAAGAAAAACGGTCAGGCAATGATTGACCATGACACATGTGTCAGTTGCGGTATTTGTCACAAGAGTTGTCCTTATCACGCTATTGTATATATTCCCGTACCTTGTGAAGAGTCTTGTCCGGTAAAAGCTATCAGCAAAGATGAACACGGCATAGAGCACATTGATGAAAGCAAGTGTATCTACTGTGGAAAATGCATGAATGCTTGTCCGTTCGGGGCTATCTTCGAAATCTCGCAAACATTCGATGTATTGCAGCGCATCCGTAAAGGGGAAAAGATGGTCGCCATCATCGCCCCGTCTATTTTGGGACAGTTTAAAACTTCTATCGGACAAGTGTACGGTGCTTTCAAGGAAATTGGATTTACTGATGTGATCGAAGTGGCCGAAGGTGCTATGTCAACCACTAGCAATGAAGCCCACGAATTGTTGGAGAAACTGGAAGAGGGGCAGAAGTTTATGACTACTTCCTGTTGTCCTTCTTATATCGAGTTAGTAGAGAAACATATTCCGGATATGAAACCTTATGTTTCTACCACCGGATCACCGATGTACTACGCTGCACGGATTGCCAAAGAGAAGCATCCGGATGCTAAGGTTGTATTTGTCGGTCCTTGTGTAGCTAAACGAAAAGAAGTACGTCGTGACGAAGCGGTGGATTATATTCTGACGTTCGAAGAAATCGGTTCGATTCTCGACGGACTGGGTATTGAACTGGAACAGGTACAGGAGTTCTCTGTATTACATACGTCTGTTCGCGAAGCACATGGATTTGCACAGGCAGGTGGTGTGATGGGAGCCGTCAAAGCTTATCTGAAAGAGGAAGCGGAGAAAATTAATGCGATACAAGTGTCGGACATCAATAAAAAGAATATCGCTCTGCTGCGTGCCTGCGCCAAAACAGGAAAGGCTGCCGGACAGTTTATTGAAGTGATGGCATGCGAAGGAGGATGTATCACCGGACCGAGTACGCATAACGACATTGTTTCGGGACGTCGCCAACTGGCACAAGAGCTGCTCAAACGGAAAGAGAGCTATGAAACAATGGATCGATAAACTACGACAAGAAAGAACACTGACACCGGAAGAGTTCCGGCAACTGTTGACCGGATGTGACGCAGAAATTCTGCGTTACATCAATAAACAGGCGCAGGAAGTCGCACTCCTCCACTTCGGAAATAAGATTTATATCCGCGGACTGATTGAAATCAGTAACTGCTGCCGGAACAACTGTTATTACTGTGGTATCCGAAAAGGGAATCCGAATATCGAACGTTACCGGTTAAGCCGAGAGAGTATACTGAACTGTTGCAAACAGGGCTATGAACTGGGATTCCGCACCTTTGTATTACAAGGAGGAGAAGATCCTGCACTAACAAACGATCAGATAGAAATGACTGTTGCCCGTATCAGACAGGAGTATCCGGATTGTGCTATTACGCTGTCGCTCGGTGAAAAATCACATGAGGCATACGAACGTTTCTTCCGTGCCGGAGCCAACCGTTATCTGTTACGTCACGAAACTTATAATGAGTTGCATTACCGGCAACTGCATCCGGCAGAAATGTCCGGCAAACGACGCTGCAATGTTTAGCGGATTTGAAAGAGATCGGTTATCAGACAGGAACCGGAATTATGGTCGGCAGTCCGGGACAAACAGTAGAGCATATCATTGAGGATCTATTGTTTATAGAAAAGCTACGCCCGGAAATGATTGGCATCGGGCCTTTCCTGCCCCATCATGATACACCTTTTGCCGAATATCCCAGCGGAACGGCGGAACAGACGATTCTTCTATTATCCATTTTCCGCCTGATGCATCCGTCCGCATTGATTCCGGCAACAACAGCCCTTGCCACTCTCATTCCTGATGGCAGGGAACGGGGTATTTTAGCAGGTGCGAATGTGGTTATGCCTAACTTGTCTCCTCGAGAGGAACGGAGAAAATATGAATTATATAATGACAAAGCTTCACTCGGAGCGGAATCTGCCGAAGGGCTGGCTGCCTTACAAAAGCAATTGAAGACCATCGGATACGAGATTTCTACCGAAAGAGGCGACTTTAAGTACACTACAGAGAATATATGATATACCAAAAAGATTCATCAAAAGCAGAAGAGTTTATCCATCATGAAGAGATTCTGGATACGCTGGAATATGCGCAGAACAATAAGGATAACCGTGTCCTGATTGAACAACTGATTGAAAAGGCTGCTCTGTGCAAGGGACTAACGCACCGGGAAGCGGCTATTCTGCTAGAATGTAACCAACCTGACCTGATAGAACGTATCTTTCATCTCGCCAAAGAAATCAAACAGAAGTTTTATGGCAACCGTATCGTCATGTTCGCACCACTTTATTTGTCGAACTATTGTGTAAATGGTTGCCTATATTGTCCGTATCATGCTAAAAATAAAACGATTGCACGCAAGAAACTGACGCAGGAGGAAATTCGCAGGGAAGTGATTGCTTTGCAGGACATGGGACATAAGCGGCTCGCTCTTGAAGCGGGTGAGCATCCGTCACTAAATCCGATAGAATACATTCTTGAATCTATTCAGACGATTTACAGTATCAAACATAAAAATGGAGCAATCCGCCGGGTAAACGTAAATATCGCAGCTACTACAGTAGAAAATTATCGCCAATTAAAAGAAGCGGGTATCGGTACGTATATCTTATTCCAGGAGACTTATCACAAGAACAACTACGAAGCACTTCATCCCACCGGTCCGAAAAGCAATTATGCCTATCACACCGAAGCAATGGACCGTGCCATGGAAGGGGGAATCGATGATGTAGGTATTGGTGTGCTTTTCGGTTTGAATACTTATCGGTATGATTTTATCGGATTGTTAATGCATGCCGAACATCTGGAAGCCAAATTCGGTGTAGGTCCCCATACAATCAGTGTGCCGCGTATCTGTTCGGCGGATGACATTAATGCCGGAGATTTTCCGAATTCAATTTCCGATGAGATATTCAGTAAGATTGTAGCTGTTATCCGAATTGCCGTTCCTTATACTGGAATGATTATTTCCACACGTGAATCACAAGAATCACGCAAGAAGGTACTCGAATTGGGTATCTCACAAATCAGCGGCGGCTCACGTACCAGTGTAGGCGGATATGCTGAAACGGAATTACCCGATCATAATTCCGCGCAATTTGACGTAAGCGATACCCGGACATTAGACGAAGTGGTCAACTGGTTGCTCGAACTCGGATATATCCCCAGCTTCTGTACTGCTTGTTACCGGGAAGGACGGACAGGCGACCGTTTCATGTCATTAGTGAAATCCGGTCAGATAGCCAACTGTTGCGGACCGAATGCCTGATGACTCTGAAAGAGTATCTGGAAGATTATGCTTCCGAAGATACCCGCCAGAAAGGATTAGAATTGATTCTAAAAGAAACAGACCGAATCCCTAACCCTAAAATCAGGGAAATAGCTATCCGGAACCTCAAAGCCATAGCCGCAGGGCAAAGAGATTTTAGATTTTAAATCATACGCCAATGTGCCAATATATCAATGTGCTAATTAGCTGCGCATGAATTAACAAATTGAAAAATTAGTAATTATGAGCCTGACAGATACTCCAAATGCCAACAGACTTCATATCGCCCTTTTCGGTAGACGAAACAGTGGTAAATCTTCTCTTATCAATGCATTGACAGGACAGGATACCGCCCTCGTTTCAGATACTCCGGGAACGACTACCGACCTTGTATCCAAAGCTATGGAAATTCAAGGTATTGGTCCGTGTTTGTTTATAGATACTCCGGGGTTCGATGATGAGGGAGAACTTGGAGAGCTGCGTATCAGCCGGACTTTAAAGGCTATTGAGAAAACAGATATTGCATTGCTGCTATGTGGAGATACTACCTTTTCTCATGAAAAAGAGATGCTGGCACTATTGAAAGAGAAGAATATCCCTGTCATTCCGGTACTGAATAAAATAGATATACGAGAGAACAGTGATAGCTTAGCCACGTATATTGAGGAAGAATGTAAAATACGCCCGTTACTTATCAGCGCCAAAGAAAAGACAGGAATTGAACAGATCCGGCAAGCCATTCTCGAAAAGCTACCCTCGGACTTCGGTCAACAGAGTATCACCGGGGAACTTGTGACAGAAAACGACCTTGTACTTCTGGTTATGCCGCAGGATATTCAAGCTCCAAAAGGCAGACTGATTTTACCACAAGTGCAGACTATCCGTGAATTGTTGGACAAAAAATGTCTCGTAGTGACTTGCACCACTGACAAGTTTCCGGCAACCTTGCAAGCTCTTGCCCGCCCTCCGAAATTAATCATCACCGATTCGCAGGTCTTCAAAACGATTTATGAACAGAAGCCAAAGGAAAGTGAACTAACCTCTTTCTCTGTGCTTTTCGCAGGATACAAGGGTGATATTCATTATTATATAGAAAGTGCAGCTACCATTGAAAGACTGACGGAATCGTCGCGTGTACTGATAGCGGAGGCTTGTACGCACGCTCCTCTTTCCGAAGATATAGGAAGAGTGAAACTCCCCCGTTTGTTACGGAAACGAATTGGAGAGAATCTGCAAATTGATATGGTAGCCGGAACTGACTTTCCACAGGATCTGACTCCTTACTCTTTGGTAATCCATTGCGGAGCATGTATGTTCAATCGTAAATACGTACTTAGCCGCATCGAACGTGCTCGGGAGCAACACATTCCCATGACGAATTATGGAGTAGCGATTGCTTTCCTCAATGGAATACTAGATCAAATAAAATATTAAAAAAGAAGTCGACTCTCTTTTAATTTTAAAGTGAACCCCCAAAGTCTTTTATCTGACTTCGAGGGTTCACTTCATTTTTATGTTAAAGCGGCCTCTTTATATAGAGAGTTCTAATATCTCTGCTTATTTCTTCACTACAGCAATCAGTTCTTCTGCCGAAACAAGATTTTGTTCCCCTGTCTCCATATTCTTCAACATGGCTTTGCCTTCGTTCATTTCATTCTCGCCGACAATAGCTACAAACGGAATATTCTTTGTATTGGCATAACTCATCTGTTTCTTCATCTTGGCTGCATCCGGGAAAATCTCGGCACGGATACCGGCAGCACGCACTTTCGACAGAATTCCCATAGAGAATGCAGCTTCCTTTTCACCGAAGTTGATGAATAGAAGTTCTGTTCCATTCACAGCTTCTTTCGGATAAAGTTCAAGTTGGTTCAATACATCGAAGATACGGTCTGCACCAAAAGAGATACCCACTCCCGACACTCCTGCCATACCAAATACTCCGGTCAGATTATCATAGCGACCACCACCTGTGATACTACCAATCTGCACATCCAACGCTTTCACTTCAAAGATAGCACCTGTATAGTAATTCAGTCCGCGAGCCAATGTCAGGTCAAGCTCGATTTCATTCTTCAAGCCCATTGTTTCCAATGTATTCAGGATAAATTCACTTTCTTCCACTCCTTTCAATCCTACTTCACTGGCCGATAATACATTCTTCAATGTTGCCAACTTTTCCGCATTCGTACCGCTAAGGAGAATGATTGGCTGCAACTTGGCAATAGCCTCATCACTGATTCCCTTCTCTTTCAGTTCGGCATTTACATTATCCAAACCTATTTTATCCAGTTTATCAATCGCTACAGTAATATCGACGATTTTATCCGATTCACCTATAATTTCAGCGATACCGGAAAGAATCTTACGGTTGTTTATCTTAATACATACACGAATATTAAAACGACTGAAAACAGTATCGACAATCTGCATCAATTCCACTTCGTTCAGTAATGAATCGCTTCCTACAACGTCAGCATCACATTGATAAAATTCGCGATAACGTCCTTTTTGCGGACGGTCAGCACGCCATACCGGTTGAATCTGATAGCGCTTGAACGGGAAAGTGATCTCATCACGATGCATCACGACGTAGCGAGCAAAAGGTACTGTCAAGTCATAACGCAAACCTTTCTCACAAAATTTACTTGCCAGTTTGACAGCATTACGGCTTAACAATTCTTCGTCAGTAATCCCGGAAAAGTAATCTCCTGAATTTTGAATCTTAAAGAGTAGTTTATCCCCTTCATCGCCGTACTTTCCCATCAGTGTAGAAAGCATCTCCATAGACGGAGTCTCTATCTGTTGGAAACCATACAAATGATATACGTCACGAATCGTATTGAATATATAATTACGCTTCGCCATTTCTACCGGCGAAAAGTCACGAGTTCCTTTAGGAATACTTGGTTTTGCTGCCATAATATTACTGTTTATAATTTTAATGGCGCAAATTTACTGCAAATTTCCGAGCAATGCTTACATATATTTGAAAAAATCACCCGTATTGTGTCCATCCCCTATTAATATCGTAAAGAAACACTCAAACAAGTCCTCCAAACTATATAAAAAATCCTCCATAGTCTTTGGAAAGACTGCGGAGGATCCCTTTTTATTCTATAGAAGGAAGCTGGCAAAACTGCCTTTTCCCTTTTTCATTTCTTAGTCTCTTCTACCCATGAAGATCATGATGTAGTAAACCAATGTTGCTAATGAACCTAATGCAGCAACTACATACGTATAAGCAGCTGAACGAAGAGCGTCTTCTGCCTGTGCATGATTGTACGAATTAGTAATGCCGGATGAACTCAACCATACCAATGCACGTTTACTTGCATTGATTTCCACCGGCAGCGTGATAAAGCTGAACAATGTAGTCATAGCGAACAAGATAATACCTGCCAGCAATAACTGCGGAAAAGAGTTTATCAGCAAGATACCACCCAACAATACCCACGTCATAATGGAAGAAGCAAAGTTCACAACCGGAACCAGCGCACTACGCATCTTCAACGGAGCGTACATACGTGCATGCTGCACAGCGTGTCCACATTCATGGGCCGCTACGGCAGCCGCCATAATGCTGTTACTTTCATACACCCCTTCACTCAAATTCACTGTTTTGTTAGTAGGATTGTAGTGGTCGGTCAACCGTCCCGGCGTATGTGTAACCTGCACATCATAAATTCCATTGTCATGCAACATCTTCAAAGCAACATCGCGTCCTGTCATTCCGTTTCCTGTAGGAATCTTAGAGTACTTCTTGAATTTGTTTTGCAAATTCATCTGTACCAACCAACTGACAACAGCGATTCCTATAAATAATACCCAATAAGACATCATATACTTTTCAATTTTAATTATTACTCTATATATCTATAAACAAATTGTTTGCCAAAATAAGGGGAAACGTTCAATGTCAGAATAGTTTCCCCTTGCTTTTATGAAGAATTAGCTAAAAATTAGTCAATTGTCAGTTCTACTACATAGTCAATATCTTTTGGTACCTCGGCGAATTCGAGCAAAACACCAGCTTTCGTCTTTGTGAAACGAACCGGAGACTGATCTTTAAACAAGACTGCTTTCTTAACCTTCTTGCCTGTCAATGGCAGAAACAAAGCTGCATCTTTCAGGTCGAGGATATGTACATAGAGTTTATTTCCTTTTTGTGTGGTCACTCCCCAATCATGCGGAGCAACTATGCCGCTTCGTGTTCCATAGATCGTTTCGCCATATTGTTTCATCCACTCTCCCATCTCTGCCAAGCGTTGCACAGCTACCGCAGGAAGTTCCCCATCAGGTTGAGGCCGATATTCATCAAAAGATTGGCATTCTTACCGGCTGCCTTCACCAGATAGTGAATCAATGTCTTTGTAGATTTATAATTCTGGTCGGTAATCTTATATCCCCACATACCATTCATTGTTTCGCAAGTTTCCAACGGCAGGCGACTAACCTCCTGTCCGGAAAGTCCCGAAGCATTTTCACCGGGCAGATCGCGTTCGAAAATCTGGATATCTTCTCCATCAAAAGGCGTCTGATGATGATTGTTACCCACCAGGCAGCCCGGTTGGAGTTTGTGAATCAAAGCATACTGCTCCGGTAATTCCCAGTTAAAAGTTTTAGGCTGATCCCACCATCCGTCAAACCAAATGGCACCTATCGGACCGTAATTTGTCAGCAACTCCGTCAACTGGTTATTCATAAATTGATAATAACTTTTCCAATCTCCTTTCGAGTTCGAACGACCCGTGCCCTGCCCTGTACGTCCCCAGGGATAGTCCTCACGCGCCCAGTCAAGATGCGAATAATAAAAATGGAGCTTGATGCCCTGCTTGGCACAGGCTGCTGCCAGCTCTTTCACAATATCTCTTTTAAAAGGAGTAGCTTTGACTACGTTATAATCCGAATACTTAGTGTCAAACATAGAAAAACCTTCATGATGACGGGTAGTGAAACAGATTATATTTAGCTCCTGAAGCTTTGATAGCTGCCACCCATTTGTCCGCGTCAAACTTGGAAGGATAAAATCCGCCTGCCAGTTTGGCATACTCTTTATAATTCAGATTATTGTTTGTCATAGTCCACTCACCGGTAGCAAGCATAGCGTATAGCCCCCAATGAAGAAAAATACCAAACTTATTGTCCTGAAATTCCTGCCGTGCTTTCAGATTCTCTTCGGTAGGCTGATAGGAAGATTGCGCAAATACTCCCAAGTTCATTACGAACAACAAAAGGAAAGCTATAAAACGTGTTTTCATAAGGCATACATTATTTTTGTGTGTTTAGGATAGACAATACAAAGGATTGAACAAGAAAGGCGGAGTTTTTCTTCAATCTCCGCCTTTCCTCCATATAATAAATCAATTGTTATTCTTCAGTATAACGTTCGATGGTCTGTGCTCTGTCCGGTCCTACAGATACAATCTTGATTTCTACACCAAGCTGTTCTTCCAGGAAAGTCAGGTAAGCATTGAATTCTTCCGGGAATTCATCTTCGCTCTGCATCTTGGTCATATCTGTCTGCCAGCCCGGAAGCTCTGCATATACAGGTTCTACGCCTTCTGTGATATCATACGGGAAGTAGTCGATCTCTTCACCGTTCACTTTGTAAGCAACGCACGCTTTGATTGTTTCGAAAGTATCGAGTACATCGCTCTTCATCATAATCAATTTGGTAACTCCGTTTATCATAACGGAATACTTCAACGCTACCAGGTCAATCCATCCGCAACGACGTTTACGACCGGTTACAGAACCGAATTCATGTCCCAACGTACACATCTTGTCGCCTGTTTCGTCAAACAGTTCTGATGGGAACGGACCTGCTCCTACACGAGTACAGTATGCCTTGAAGATACCATATACTTCACCGATACGGTTAGGCGCCACTCCAAGTCCGGTGCAGGCTCCCGCACATACGGTATTGGAAGAAGTCACAAACGGATATGAACCGAAATCAATATCAAGCATAGTACTGTGCTCCTTCACAAAGCACGCTCTTACCATCCTTCAACAGGTTATTCACTTCATGTTCGCTATCTACGAAATGGAATTGTTTCAGGTATTCGATACCTTCCAACCATGCTTTTTCCAGTTCAGTAAGATCGTATTCATAATTCAAGCTCTTCAGAATTTGTTCGTGACGAGCTTTCGCAGCAGCATACTTCTGGTCGAAGTTATGAAGAATATCACCTACACGAACACCGTTACGGCTCACTTTATCCGTGTAAGTAGGGCCGATACCCTTACCGGTAGTTCCTACTTTAGCATCGCCTTTGGCTGCTTCGTATGCAGCATCCAGAATACGGTGTGTCGGAAGAATAAGATGAGCTTTCTTTGAAATGTGCAAACGTTCTTTCAGCGGATGACCCGATGCTTCAAGTGCTTCTGCCTCTGCCTTAAACAATGCCGGATCAAGTACCACACCGTTACCGATGATGTTTACCTTGTTTCCTTGAAAAATACCGGAAGGAATAGAGCGGAGCACATATTTCTGTCCTTCGAACTCAAGCGTGTGACCGGCATTCGGGCCGCCCTGAAAACGAGCAACCACATCATACTTAGGTGTTAAAACGTCGACTACTTTTCCTTTACCTTCGTCGCCCCATTGTAATCCTAATAGAACATCTACTTCATTTTTCTTTTTTATTGTTGTTATTTACTTTTTTCCGTTTGTTAGCTCTGTCGCACTTACCACATACTCCATATATATATAAGGAGTAATGCGAAAGCTGGAAGCGGCTCAATTTCGTATTTTCAATGGCATGCTGTAATTCCTCGTTCTGAAACTCGGTCACTCTACCACATTGAGTACATATCTGATGATGATGTGTCTCGCGATTATATGATTTTTCGTATTGGGAAGAAGTGCCAAACTGATGCTTAATGACCAGTCGTGCATTGATAAGGAGGATAATGGTGTTGTAGAGAGTTGCACGGCTCACCCGGAAATTCTCCTGGTCCATCATCCGTGAATAAAGCATGTCAATATCGAAATGACCGTCGATAGAATAAATAGTATCGAGTATGGCGTAGCGTTCAGGAGTCTTACGATGCCCGTTCGCCGTGAGATATTCCGTGAATATCTGCCTTACTGTATCTTTCACGTTTTGAGTTTCCATCATCAGCCAAAATTAGCGCGAACAAAGTTAAGCCTTTTTGCGGAAAGCAAAAGAAATTCCTAGAAATAAGTAATGGGTTAATTATTCTTCAGTCTCTTCTTTCACCATGTTGTAGAGCATCTGCTCCCCTTCCAAGGTAGAATCAGCCATTCCCTCCACCAGACGGCATACTTGAAAGGCATGTTCTTCACTATGCTGCATATATTTGCGGATAACCAATAAAGCAGCGTTACGAACATGATAACTGTCGGAATGTACAGCACAGATTGCCTGATCGAGTAATTCGCCGGAGGCGCGTTCGGTCATATCCCCTTTCTTCATCAGAAGACGGGCAGCAGTCAGAAAACCGCAAGTCTGTATATACTCTTGCTCATCTGCAATCCAGTGAAAAGATTTGGCCGGAGCATACGGCAAATGCTGGAAGAGATTCATGCAAGTCAGCTCGGCTATTTCGATATTCCGGATATTTTCTACCCAAATGTCGGCTATCTCAGGATAAAACGTTTCAATCGGCTGAAGCATCCCCGCCAGAATTTTACATTCGCGAATGTCCTCTTTCCACAGAGCCTGTGCCAGGTCATGATTCTTCTCATAACTTTCGGCAATCATCTTGATACGAGGCAGTTCCACTCCGAAATTGAGTTTATAAACCAGCCCTTTCTCACGCATACTTTGGGACACAGCCCCGTTCATAGAGAGACGGAGCTGTGTCTTGATATCTTTTAATTGTTCTTTTATATCCATTTCAAATCAGTTGTTTATTGAAGCAGCGGAGAATAATCAGTGCTGTAACGCAGCATTTGTTCTACATAACCTTCATCATAGGAAACTGTGACATCTGTAACAGTTCCGTTTTCATCTGTCACCAGTTCGTATTTCGGATTCACAAAGCCTTTGTAAGGAGCTAGATTCAGCTTCTTATAGCGTTCCAGAACTTCTGCATGCAGAGCCGGATCCACTTTTACCGCATAGTTTTCTACCAATGTACGAGCACCTTCAAAATCGCCAGTCGACTTGATGCGCTGAATTTCAGCTAATAATTCGCCGAAAAGCTGACGTACCTTCTGATAGTCATTGATAACCACATAAGTCTTTCCGTCTTTCTTCACCAGTTCCACCGCTTTATCGGCAGCTCCTTTTTCAAATACCCAACGGGCTATCAGCTGGCGATTGCGCATGTGAGCTTCTTCAACACTATTTCCCGGTTCGATACGTACCAGTTGTGTCATCAACCGTTCATCAGATAAGTATAGTATTGAGCCTTATAAGCATCGGGAGAAGAAAGCAATCCCAGTTCCACCAGCTTCGGATCGGCTACATAATACAATCCGAATAAATCAGCACGTGCCTCTTCGATGGTAGAGCCATAAGCCTTTAATGCATCCGGATCTACGCCCGGAAGCAACTTACCGGAACCGTGTCCCAAACATTCGTGCAAGTCCGTATGCAGCTCGTCCGTTAAGTCAGAATAGGCATCAATCAGTTGTATTTCAGCATCGCTATAAACAAATTCTTCGTTGAATCCGTTTCCGTGAGCGGCTTTATTATAAGCGTCTGTTATATTTCCGATTGTTACTGACTTAGAGCCGTGATGAGCACGAATCCAGTTAGCATTCGGCAGATTGATACCGATAGCTGTTGCCGGATAAAGATCACCTGCAAGGATAGCAGCAGTAATCACTTTAGCCGATACCCCTTTCACCTTTTCTTTCTTGAAAGATTTATCAACCGGAGAATGATCTTCAAACCATTGCGCGTTACTGCTGATAATCTCCGTACGATGTGTCGATTCCAGATCTTTGAAGTTCACCAAAGATTCCCAACTCGCTTTCATCCCCAGCGGGTCGCCGTAACTTTCAGTAAATCCATTCACAAAATCTATTCGTGAATCCAAGTCTTTCACCCAAAGAATAGCATATTCATCGAAATCTTTCAGATTGCCTGTTTCATAGAATTGAATCAGCTTGGTGATAACGGCCTTTTGCGCCTCATTCTCTGCCACACCTTCCGCTTTCTTCAGCCAATAAACAATCTTCTCAATAGCCTGTGTATAGAGTCCGCCTACTTTCCAAACCTTCTCTGTCAACTTTCCGTTTTCTTTTACCAAGCGACTGTTCAGTCCGTAAGAAACCGGTGTTTCGTCTTTCGGGTCTTTCATATCACTATAAAAACGTTCTGCCTCTTTCTGCGTCACTCCATCGTAATAGTTACAAGCAGAGGTCAATACAAGATCTTCGCCATCCGCCTGGTTTACCCGCTTCGGCATAACTGCCGGATCGAAAATCACCGGGAACAGCTCGGCACAGAGTTGATCGGCAGTCTGCCCTTTCTCCAGCGGAAGCAACTTGGCATCCAGACCGAGCACGGCCTGTTTCAAGAATTCCTGTGAGAAGTTCGGCACAAATTTCTCCGTACCATAGTGATGATGAATACCATTGGAGAACCATACCCTTTTCAAGTACACCTCCATGTTTTTAAAATCAGGCGTCGTTTTATCCCCCTGATAGTTTGTATATACTGCTTCGAGCATCCTACGGATTCTCAAATTATATTTTCCATTCTGGTCAAACAGAATATCCCTTCCTTCCAGAGCAGCCTCTGTCAGGTAATAAATCAGTTCCTTCTGTTTCAGCGTCAGTTCCTCAAATCCGGGAACCTTATAACGCAATATTTGTAAATCAGCAAATTGTTCCACTGTATAATCAAATTTTTCTGCTTCAGCAGTTGTTGTTTTACTTCCTCCGCACGATGTTAAGAGCGTGGCGGCCACTGTCATTAAAATCAGATGTTTTCTCATAATGTTAGTATTGATTAATTAAAATGAGAAAAGGAATTATCTCCAAAATCTTTCATTTAGAGGTAATTCCTTTTGACTAGTTTCGGAACGCGCAATTATTTCTTATTTTCGAGATGTTTTTTGCGATATCCATTAGGAGTCTCACCTACGTTTTTGTAAAATGCAGCGTAAAAAGATTGACGATTTGCAAAGCCAACCATGGCACTAATTTCTTCCACATTTTTGTCGGCATAACGTTTGTCAGTCAATAAATGCAAAGCATCTTTTACTCTGTATTCATTCAACAGGCAAGAATAGTTCATGCCAAAGCGTGAGTTTACTACTGCAGAAAGGTAACGAGTATTCGTTTTCAATTCTTTCGCCAAGTCCTTAGCTGAATAATCAGGATCCTTGTACTTCTTCTGTACAACGATGATATTCAGGATCTTGTCATACAACTCGTCTG
>ENA-OQDE01000717-OQDE01000717.1-human-gut-metagenome-genome-assembly--contig:-NODE-717-length-17209-cov-4.068083_pt1 | contig 17209 bp, 22 predicted proteins | sample MGYA00242768_ERZ504595 | MGnify/ENA primary metagenome ERZ504595 (study PRJEB26092, sample SAMD00036307) | human gut metagenome | host: Homo sapiens | study: EMG produced TPA metagenomics assembly of...
CATCACGGTAGAAGACCGGCATGGCGTGGTTTTCATATACAAGCTTTGGTTTCCCACTCTTTCCGTCTGTCTTTTCCCATAGATCCAACCGTGTTTTATAAGAGGATACTGTCCCCAGTGCATGCTGATGGCAGATCTGCGCAGATAGGAAGGCATCTTTGGAACCGGATATCAAAATCAAAACAGGCATGGTTTTTCTTCGTAGTATGTACCAGATGTTCTGCAGCATTAAAACGCCTCTTTGCATCCGGGATTTCTGCTAATTCTTCCCATACCTGCACATAAATCCCAATCAGATAGCTGACAGCAGAACGATAGATCTCCAGTGTCTGTCGGATCGGGATATTCTGTTTTCGTAATTCTACACCATAACTGGATATTATCTGCATTTTTATTTTTCCCTGATAACTGTTTTCTCAGATTCTGTTGTTTTTTCTACTACCCATAGCTATATTTTAGCACATATAGCGCTAAAAATAAACATATGTTTTCTTTTGGGTAAAAAATTTGCGCGTCTAACTCATCACTAAAGTAACGAGAATGCGACGCGCAATTATTCAAGTCATTCATAATTTCATTTTAAGATGACCGCAATTCTGCTTTTCTTGTTTTAAGTCATTCATATTCTCTTCTATACATGACTGTAATTGTACTTTTTTCGTTTCAGGTCATTTTCATCGGTTTCTTAAGATGACCGTAATTATACTTTTTTCGTTTCAGGTCATTTATATTCCTATTTTCAGATGAACATAATAGATGAATTGAAATTTATAGTCATTATTTTTTCTTGTCTTATCACAAAACCAGTGCAATTATGTCTTTTTTTCAGCAGGAGAATATACTGGTCTTTTTTACTTTGTCATAAAATCAAACACGCTCTAACATAATCCGCAGAATTTCTTTGTCTGTTTCTTTCATTCCTTCTTTGCCGATCTGTCCTACACAGCTGATGGTTTCGCCGGCTTCTTCCTTGAGGATTCCGGTATATGGCGCATAGGACTGACCGTTCATAGCAAGGTGATGTGCCAGGAATGCAGCATCAAGGCTGGCGGCGATTTTCGCTGCACAGGATATTTTCGCTCCATCACAGATGATTCCCGGAATATTGGCAAGAGTATTCTCTATGGTCTTCTTGATCACTGAAAGTTCGCCACCTCCCATGTAGTAATCCCCGCACCGGCTGCACAGGATGCGGATACCGCACCGCAAAATGCGGAAAGTTTACCGATATACTGTTTCTGGTATACAGTTAAGAGGTTAGAAAATACCAGTGCGCGGTAAAGTACATAGTCCGGAAGTTCCATTTCTCTGGCATATACGATCAGTGGTACGGAACAGGCAATCCCCTGGTTTCCGCTGCCTGAGTTGATGACTACCGGCATATCGCATCCGCCCATTCTGGCTTCGGAAGCTGCGGCTGTGAGGCTGCGCATTTTGGTAAGCATATCATTGGAATAGGTTTCGCGTATTATCCGGCCGATTCCAAGACCGTATTTACCAGTCATTCCTTCATGAGCGATTGCCATATTGCTGCGGATCTGATTTTCTATAATTTCTTTGACATCATCAATTTCTACAGTATCTGCAAATGTTTTAATGTCTTCCAGATTGAGCAGAGTTCTGTCTGCTGCAACCGGAGTTTCCTCAGATTTATGATCTGAATCCAGCAGGACTTCCTGGTTCTTTACAATTTTTGTTACATTAATATGATCGTATTTGATTTCCAGACTTACTGTGTCATCCCCTGCCTGCATTTCTATGATAAAGTGCAGGACTACCGGGGAGTCCAGAAGTTCTACGTTGCATATCTTTTTGTCCAGAAGTTCACGACATCTCTTTCTTTCAAATTCATTTACATTCGAAAGAACTTCCATGTTCAGGGATGCGTTTCCAGCTACTGCACCGAGAACTACACCTGCTTCAATTCCAGTCAATCCGCCGGAGTTCGGAATGATAACACAACGGACATTTTTTATAATGTTTCCACTGCATTTTGCAGTGATATGTTCCGGTTCTTTTCCCAGAACTTCTCGTGCTCTGGCTGCTCCATATGCCAGTGCGATCGGTTCTGTACATCCCATTGCAGGAATCATTTCTTCTTTCAGAATGCCTATGTAATTCTGATATATTCTCTCATCTAACATTGTGCTGATGTCTCCTGTTCATTTTTAATATTTATTCAAGTATGACATAACACTATCAGAATGTCCAGAAAGAATCAGCCCGGTGTATTTTCTGTGCGGTTCAGGTATATATAAAATCCCACATTCAAGATAATTCCCGTTACTGTTGCCACAGGGGCAGCCAGTCCGATCTTGGTAAGATTTGCATCTGGCTGTATACTCATAAAATATGCCAGTGGCAAACGTACCAGAAGTGTCTGGATCAGTCCCTGGATCATTACCCAGACTGTCTTGTTATTTCCATTGAAATAGCCAATCATACTGAACAGGATTGCTGTCACTATGGTTTCTGGTGCAAAGCCTTTCAGATAGTCAAATGCATTACTGATAACTTCTGCATCTGTGGAGAAAATACCAGCCAGCATATCACCTTTGAACATAACCAGTATAAATACCACGCATCCCACAGCAAGCCCTACTCCGATTCCTGTAAACATGGACTGTTTTGCTCGTTTTTTCTTGCCCGCTCCTATGTTCTGGGATACAAAGGATGCCATAGACTGCATCAGAGAACTTGGTACCAGCATGGCGAAGTTAACGATTTTGCAGGCAACCCCGTAGCCGGACGAAGCCTCCAGTCCCAGCCGATTTACGAATGCACAGAGCGCAAGGAAGGAAATCTGTGTCAGACATTCCTGCAATGCAAGAGGAAGTCCGATCTGAAAAAATCTTTTGCACTGTACATTCAGCCTGAAGTCTTTTTTTGTAATCGTAAACGGAAGTTTCATTTTAACAAGCAGGATAAGTGCGAATACCACGCTAAGTGCCTGAGCAGCAACTGTTGCAATAGCAGCTCCGGCTGCATCCATATGAAGTCCCGCTACCAGCACCAGATCTCCGATCACATTTACAATACATGCCACCAGCACAAACAGAAGCGGCGATTTACTGTCACCCAGTCCACGAAAAATTGCAGACAACAGGTTGTAAGCTACAATAAAGAAAATACCGCCGCCACAGATACGTACATAACTGGATGTAAGACTGACGGCTGATTCCGGCGCCTGCATCAGCACAGAAATCGGATGTGCAAAAGCTACCATTATAACAAACAGCACAGCCGAAATCATTGTAAACACAATTGCACCGCCGCCGATAACAGCTCCTATCTTTTCCGGTCTTCTTTCTCCCAGATAGCGGGCGATCAGAACTGTAATACCCATTGCAAACTGTACAACCACAAAAGTAACCAGGTTTAAGACCTGGCTGCCTGTAGAAACTGCAGAAAGTCCAGCAGTAGAGCCAAACCTTCCCACAACAAGAAGGTCAACTGCACCATATGCTGCCTGCAGGATCAGTGCCCCGAGAATGGGCATCATAAAAGAAACCAGCTTTTTCAGAATATTTCCCTGTGTGAAATCAGATCTATCATTTGTCATAGTGATTCCTCCTCTCACACATGATCTGGTAAAATTTCTCAATTGTCCGGATCATGCAGTCAGCTTCCTCTTCGGATATCTCACTGAGATAGGGAACCAGTTCCCCAAAATAATACTCATTATATTTCTGTGACAGTTTTCTTCCTTCTTCTGTAATGGATATATAAGTGACACGTCCGTCATCCGGGGAAGAAATTTTCCGGAGATATCCCTTTGTTTCCATTTCCTTTACAGTTCTGGTAACACCGGGACGTGGAAGATTCATTACATCACTGATATCCGATATCTTTATCTGGATTCCCTGTTTTTCCAATGCATGAATGTTATCCAGATACTGAATGTAAGACGGGGTAACTCCCTGTGGCAGCGGCGGAAGCAATTCCCGTATCCGCTTCGCCTGATAGCATGCATCCAGCATTCGCTTGATTTTTTCGGTTGTCATATTGTACGCTCCTATATAATTATCTTTGTTAATTACCATCGATAATTATATGCAGATTCTGAAATTTGTCAACCACCAAAATTACTATTGAACCGTAATCTGGAAAGTTCTATAATGAGTTCCGACATCAGAAATCGAGGAAATACAATATTCCCGATGACGGACATTTTTAAGAATACGAGGTGGATATTTATGAATATCAGCATACTGCTCATGGAACAGATCATTCAATTGTTTCTTATGATCTTCATGGGATATTTGATCGTGAAAGTTAGGCTTGTAAAAGATGAAGACAGCAAGGTTTTATCCAAAATCATTCTCTATCTGATCATTCCCTGTGTAATCATCAATGCTTTTCAGGTAGATTACACAGTGGATACTGTAAAGGGATTGCTGCTTGCTCTGGCTGCATCTGTCATGACCCAGGTTCTTCTCCTGATCATTATCTCCATAGCCGGAAAGCTTTTGCATCTGAATGAAGTGGAAATTGCTTCTGTTTATTATTCTAATTCAGGAAATTTGATCGTACCATTGTGACCTTTATTCTTGGACAGGACTGGGTTTTATATGGATGTGTTTTTATGAGTGTGCAGCTTATCTTTCTGTGGACACACTGCAAAAAGATCATCAGCCGGGAATCTTCCTACGACTGGAAAAAGATTGTGTTAAATATTAACATGATTTCTATTTTTATCGGTGTTGTACTTTTTTTCGCAAAAATCCATTTGCCGGAGATCATCAATAATACTCTTGGCTCAGTGGGCAGCATGATAGGACCGGCCAGTATGATCGTAACCGGTATGCTGTTTGCAGGAATGAATCTGAAACAGATTTTTGCTGACAAAAGAGTATATTTTGTATCATTTCTTCGTCTGATTGCAGTGCCTTTGCTTGCACTTGTAATGATTAAGATCAGCCATCTGGCTATGTTCTCTGCAGACGGAAATAAAATCATGCTTATTGTCTTTCTGGCAATCATCACACCGTCTGCTTCCACAATAACCCAGATGTGCAGGTATACGGAAATGATTCACGCTATGCCAGTGCCATCAATGTCATGACTACACTGTTCTCAATTATTACAATGCCGCTGATGGTAATGTTATTTGAGGCAGTTATATAAAACAATTACCTGTACATGAAAAAAGAAAGGAAATTACAATGAATATTACCGTTTATCTTGGAGCTTTGGAGGGAAATGATCCGGCACTTGGAGATGCTGTCCGGGAACTTGGTACATGGATTGGAGAAAGCGGAAATTCTCTGGTATATGGAGGTTCAAAGTCCGGTCTTATGGGACAGATAGCAGAAAGTGTGCTGAATGCCGGAGGAAAAGTAACAGGCGTGGAACCACAGTTTTTTATAGATTCCGAACTACAATATGATGAGATCACAGAACTGATCGTCACAAAAGATATGGCTGAAAGAAAAGCAAAAATGATTGAACTTGGTGATGCATTTATTGCATTTCCAGGAGGCACCGGTACTCTGGAAGAAATCACAGAAGTTATGTCCATGGTTTCCTTAAAACACCTTAATGCCCCCTGTATTCTGTATAATCTGAATGGATATTATGACAGCCTGAAACAGCTTCTTGACCATATGATCAAGATGGGGCTGTCCTCAGAAAATCGTCAGCAGGGAATTTATTTTGCTGATGATCTGGAAGATATTAAAGCACTTCTGGCTACAGTAACTAAGTAAAATTCAGATCGTAAACAATTGTCAAACACCCCTGGGGGATATTTACCTATTCATATATTGCATAGTTCATACTACTTTTTTCATGGTTTGAAATCCCCCTGGGAGGCTTGTTCTTTCCCATAATTTTGTTAAAATATAATCAATGCAGAGATCATTAAATATCAGTCAGCGAGATACTTAATGATTCATGTATCCGCACAAAATTGTGTCAGACAACAAATAAAGGTGCACAGACCTCCGCGCAATGCGCATCTAAAAACTCATTAAAAAGTACTTCGTCCGCAGGAAGTACTTTTTTTAACGAAAAGATAATTATCAATATTATGATAGCATCTTAAGTTCATGTTCTTCATTCATACAGGCAAATCTGGTACCGATAGTTTCAGCCAGTTGTCTGTTATGTGTAATCGTAATCAACGTTTTTCCTGCTTTATGAAAACTCTGCAGAAAATCCACCAGCATATCCTGTGTTTTTTCATCAAGTCCTGCAAGAGGTTCATCCAAAATCAGAACCTCAGGATTCAATGAAAGAATACATGCCAATGAAACCTTTCTTTTCTCTCCTCCACTCAGATGATAGGGTGGTCTCTCTCTTAGTTTTTCCAATCCAAATAAGCGCAGGCAGTCTTCTGTTCTTTTTTTTATCTCCGCTTCCGAAAGCCCCATCTGAACCGGGCCAAATGTAATTTCCTCCTCCACACTTCCACAGAAAAGCTGGGTATCTGCATTCTGAAACACATATCCCATCTGCTGATGAAACCATTTTGCAAACTGGCTGTTTTTTAACGCTTTTTCATTAATTTCATGTCCCTGATAAAAATATTTTCCTTCCGATGGGAAAATAATTCCATTCAATAGTTTAATCAGTGTTGATTTTCCACATCCGTTAGGTCCCTGGATAACTATAGAATCTCCTCTGTTTATGTGAAGATCCACATATCTCAGAGCAATTTCTTTTTCATATGCAAAACATACATTCTCAAGTCTGATCATAACTGCCCTCTTCTGTCTTTTCCTGTCAATCATTATATCTTTCGGTTCAGATACCAGAACAATACAATACATCCGGCCATAATAAAAGTACTGAAAATATCCGCTGCACATAACGTATATTTCTGCTTTTTCTTATACTCTCCTGTAAATCCACGACAGCACATTGCTGCATGCATTTCTTCCGCCATTTCACCAGATTTCAGAAATGAGATTCCCAGCACACCAGACAAAGCTTTTGCTTTCTGAGGATTCTTTCCCACTGACCTTAACCGGACAGACGTAAGAATAGCTGCACACATCTCTCCAAGCACCGAAATATATTTCAAAGTAATATCCAGCGTAAAAATAAATATAGGTGGCAGCCGAAAAGTTCTCATACTCCCTGTCAGTTTATTCCAGGATGTCCCTGATGATAAAATACCAACCAGAGTTACAGATACATATACTCTTGAAGTAATATTCATTAAAGTCTGAGGAGTTCCCATAAATACAGATGGTAGAAGGATCAATACAGAAAACAGAACCGCACCTGCTGTTCCACTCAGAATCTGCCGGATGCTTTTGCCGGAAAAAACGCCAGTCTGACCGTCACTGCTGCACACATGATCAGAGTAAACAGATAATTTCCCGAACATGCAGTAAGAACAATATACAGAAGTGTATAAAACAGTTTCAGAGAAGGAGTAGCAGAAAATCTGCTATCCTTCCCTTCATAAAATCCCATTTTTGCAAGCACAGATAAAACAGACTTCGTACTTTTTGTTAAAAATGCTTCTTTATCTTTAGATGGAACATAAGTTTCTCCGGAACACATCCAGTCTGGAAGCACAGTTTCTTCTTTTTTATGATCATTCATCTGTTATGCAGCCTTCTTCTTAAAATCAACTTTCTCTTTCATCATTGAAGAAATAATCTTAAAAATGATCACCAGAAGTGCCACGCCTACAATAGCCGAAAGAATATATCCTGTCCACTCAGGTAACCCGGACATAGAATAATCAGGAAACAGGGTTGACAGTTCAAATCCATTGGACATTCCTGACGGAGTGTATCCAAGCTGCTTCCGCCACTTACCAGACCAGCGATTTCATCAACACCCCATTCGCCCCAGGCAGTACCGGTTGCAAGAAGTCCCAGAGGAGTCAGTACGATAAGAACAGCCATCAGTATATACAATGGTTTAAATGCTGTCTTATCCGGAACAGTATCCAGTGCTTTTGGAGTAACTTTTTCAACAAAGGTAAGTACCACTACTGTCAGAATAATCTCTGCCAGACCAAATAATGTAATATGTCCGATCATCATTGCAGGTATTGATACACTTAGCGGATACGGACAATAAAGAGCCTGGCCTTCTGCATTTTTGAACAGCAGTGGCTGAATACCAAATTCAACAGCTGCACAAAAGGCCGCAGCATTAATACCTATATATGAACCAATTGCCGCGCTAAGTTTGCGCATACCTGTTTTCTTCAAAAGAAGTTTATACAGGAAAAAGCCCAGATATGGCAATATAAATGCCATATTAAAACAGTTTGCCCCAAATGCAAGGATTCCGCCATCTCCAAAAAGAAGTGCCTGTATCAGCAGAGCAATAGAAACCGCTATGCACCCGGCTGCAGGACTTCCTGTCAGTATGGCAATAAGAGTTCCCCCTACTGCATGTCCTGTTGTACCGCCCGGAAGCGGAACATTAAACATCATTCCCAGAAATGAAAAGGCTGCCCCAATACCAAGAAGCGGCATCTTTGATTTCGGTATCTCTGTTTTTATTTTATGAATAGAATATCCCCACACCGGAAGCATGGCTGCTGTCATTACAGCACATGTTGACGGGCTTAAATAATTTTCAGGTATATGCATAAATATACTTCCTTTCCTGTGAAAATATTATTTTTATCTGGCGCGCACCTTACAAACAACTGTATTGTAGCACCACATTAAAGCGTCAACAACCCACCAAGGGGATATCTATATATTCTTATCCGGCATAGTTTTGCCTGTATTTTTCATACCACTATCGCACTTCCAAAAAAAAATCACATTCACGAAAGTACCGCATCCACCAGTCTCTGCGTATACTCTTCCTTGGGTTCATTGATGATATCATCGGGAATTCCGCTTTCCACTACTTTTCCCTCATACAGTACCAGAACCCTGTCACAGAACATCTGGACAAGAGCCAGATTATGGCAAATAAAGATAAAAGACAGCCCCTTCTTCTCTTTCAGGTCTTCCAGAAGCTCCATGATCTGTTTCTGTATGGTTACATCCAGGGCACTGGTTGCCTCATCACAGATCAGAACTTTTGGTTCCACTGCCAGGCTCTTGCGATCGCAGCCCGCTGACACTGTCCGCCACTTACCTCATGAGGATATCTTTTTGCATATTCCTTCTCAAGACCGCACTGCTCAAGCAATTCTGCTACTCTTTTCTCTACATCAGCCTTTTTCATTCCACGGTTGCGAAGACTCTCACCGATTCCGTCACCCAGTGTCCTTCTGGGATCAAAAGAACCCACCGGATTCTGAAAAACCATCTGTATATCTCCATATATCTCTTTCAGCTGACTTTGTTTCAGTCTTGTAATATCTTTTCCTTCAAATTTCAGCGTACCTCTGTGATGTCAGTCAGCCGGGTGATCAGCTTTGCTATGGTACTTTTCCCGCTGCCGGATTCTCCTACGATTCCCAGCGTTTCTCCTTTTTTTAGTGTAAAACTTACATCATTTACTGCTTTAAAAGGATTTTTTCCTCTCTGGGTAAATATTTTTGTTAAATGTTCTGCCTCTAAAAGTATGCTCATACTCTGACCTTCCTTTGCAGCTTTGGTACAGCCTCCAGCAGTTTCCTGGTATACGGATCCTGGGGATGATTCAGTACACGGTCTGCTGTGCCATATTCTACTGTTTTTCCATTTTTCAAAACCAGCACAGTATCTGCCATTGCCCGGACTACCCCGATATCATGTGTCACGAGCACGATTGCAGTTCCAAACAACTCTCTTAACTTAAGCATTTCCCTTACAACCTGACGCTGTACAGACACATCCAGAGCACTGGTCGGCTCATCTGCAAATAAGATAGGCGGATTCATAAGCATGGCGATTGCTATACCTGCTCTCTGATTCATTCCGCCAGACAGTTCAAATGGATAACTGTCCCACACGCGCTGACTGTCCTTAAAGTTCAATTTGTCAAACAGATCCATTGCCCTGCTTTTGGCCTCACTTCTTGTTATCTTCGTATGTGCACGCATACTTCATAAATCTGTTCTCCGATGGTGCGGATCGGGCACAGGGAAGCACCTGCATCCTGAAAGATCATGCCAATTCCTGCACCTCTGATCTTCTTTTTCTTTCTTCCGGTATATCCAGGATATTCTGATCCATATATCGGATATCTCCTCTTGTCACAAGACCATCCGGTCCCAGAAGTCCCATTGCGGCTTTGATCAGGGTGCTTTTCCCACTGCCGGATTCTCCCACAAGGCCAAGTATCTCTCCATGTTCAAGGGAGAAGCTCACATCATGAACCACCGCTTTCCCGCCAAATGATATCTCTACGGAATCGTAGGTCAGTATTTTTCTATCCATTTCTGTAAACCATCCTTGTTAGTACTTACCAAATCAGGGGCAAAATATCTTTTGCCCCTGAAATATCATCGTTCACATATTCTTCATTTATTGTTACAATTTAGTTGATATCCAAATCCGCTGTCAGTTCATAATAATCACATGGATGTGCAGTCAGTCCTGTTACATTAGACTGCATGATCATACTCATTCTCAGGTAAGAGCAGAATACATAGGCATTGTCATCCAGGATTGTCTGCTGCATCTGAATCGCCAGATCTGAACGCTTATCTGCATCGAATTCTTGCTTCATCTGTTTTTCCAGATCTTCCAGTTTATCACTGTGATAATGTCCGTTATTGCTTGCAGATTCATCCAGTGTGCAGGAAGTGAAGAAATACTCCGGATCTCCTGTAGGTGCAGTTACCATGGCACTTGCATATACATCCCATAATGTAGGTCTTTACGGATAGTATTATTATCAGAGGTACAATTCACCTGAACATCCATACCGATTTCTTTTAAGGTCGCCTGTGCAGACTCTGCAAGAAGCGGAAGCTCCTGACGGCTTGGATAAGTAAGCCAGCGGATTTCCAGTTTCTGTCCGTCTTTTTCACGGATACCGTCACCATCGGAATCCACCCATCCAGCTTCCTCCAGAACCTTCTTTGCCCCATCAGGATCATAGCTCTCTGTTGTCAGATTCTGTCCGCCAAAAGAGAAAGTATCCGGGAAAACACCCACTGCAGGATATCCATATCCTTTCAGGAGCACAGACACAAAGCTGTCCTTATCAATACCCATGGCAATTGCTTTGCGCACTGCAGGGTCAGATGTTACAGGACTTTCAAAGTTCATCCATGCATAGAATGCACGGCTTGTAGCTGTACTGGTAAATGTAAAATCATCATTTTCAAATAAGGGATAGCTTGCATATGCCATACCATAGGCAGCATTGATCTCCCCTGCCTGAAGAGCCATTGCCAGTGTATCACCGTCAGAAATTGTGCGGACAGTGATCTCATCCACATTTACATCTCCATTCCAGTAGTTTTCGTTTTTTACAAGATTAACATGATCATCTGTAACCAGTTCAGTTGCCACATAAGGACCTGTACCGATCACGATCCCATCATACTGACACCTGCCTGCATATCAATAATGCATCCATAAGGATCACTGAGATAATTGATCAGTGCAGGCTTCGGTTCTGTAGTCTTTATGGTAACAGTATTTCCGTCCGCCTCGATAGTATCAATGCAGAGATCTCCTGCTGCACGCTCATTATTGGCAACCAGAGCCTCCAGGCTTTCCTTTACTGCCTCTCCGTCACAGGCACGTCCATTGGAGAACACAACTCCGTCATTCAGTGTGATCTTCCAGGTCAGCTCGTCAATATTTTCATACTCTTTTGCGATCCATGCTCTATTTCCATGGTATCGGAATAACGGAAAAGAGTTTCCCCTACTCCATAACGAATACACGCCCATCCTGCATATGTATTTTGTGGATTAATATCTGCCTCTTCATTTTCCGCATTAAAGGTGGTATCACCAAATACAAATGTCTTTTTGTCTGCTGCCAGTGTTGGCATAGCTGTCACTCCTACAGCCAGCCCCAGGGCAATTGCCATTGCCAGAAATTTCTTTGCTCTCATTTTCTTTCCTCCTTATGTTTTCAATATTACTTATCATAAACGACTGTTCTTCGGATCCAGATAGTCACGGAATGTATCACCTAACAGATTGAAAATTGCCACAGATATAAAAATTGCAATTCCAGGTGATAATACTACCCATGGATATGTCTGGATCATACTTCGTCCGCCGCTCATCATACTTCCCCACTCAGCCATGGGAATCTGTGCTCCCAGTCCAAGAAATGACAGACCTGCAAGCTCCATCATCATGGTACCGATATCAAGCATGGCTGTTATCAGAACAGGCCCCAGCATATTTGGAAGAATATGCCTGAGCATAATCTGACCTGAGCTGTCACCTGCCAGTATTGCAGCATGAATATAGGGTTCCTCTTTTAATGCCAGAGTCTGCCCTCTGGCAATACGTGAATATTTCGGCCAGCTTACTACTGCCAGTGCTATAACAGCATTCTGAATGCCTCCCCCAAGAATAGCCGCAATCGCCATGCAAATACAAGCCCAGGGAAAGCAAGACATACATCTGAAATCCTCATCATAACAGCATCTGCAGCTCCGCCAAAATATCCGCAGCATACACCCACAGCTGTTCCTAACACAGAGATCACCGCAACCAGGATAAAGGTGGAGAAAATACTGGCTCTTGCACCACTTATAACTCTGGACAGCATATCTCTTCCATATGTATCCGTTCCCATAGGATGCTGAAGACTGGGGGCTGAAGCGCACTTGTCAGATCCTGTGCATAAGGGTCATATGGACAGAGATGCTCTGAAAAAACTGCAAGTATTACAAGCCCTATTGCCAGAATAAGAAAAAAGACCAGCTTTTGTTTTATATGGTTTTTCTTAATCTTCTGTACACGCACTGTCACATTTTTATTCTGCTTTTCACTCATTGTTTCACACCTCCCAGACGGATTCTCGGATCCAGGAACCGGTATGACAGATCTGTAAGCAGATTTACTACAACATAGATGATCGCCATCCACATAACATAGGCCTGAATAATAGGATAATCACGCATGGAGATGGCATCTACTGCCATCTTTCCAACTCCATCCCACATAAAGATTGATTCTACGATTGCAGTTCCTCCCAGCAGATTTCCCACTGACAGCATCAGCAAGGTAATGATTGTTACCAGCGAAGCCTTCATAATACTTTTCCAAAGAGTGACAGAAAACTTTACTCCTCTTGCTTTCGCTCCTGCCACATAGTCTTTGCTTAATTCATCCAGCACAGTTGCACGGACCTGGCGGAGATACTTGGCTGACATGGCAATTGCCAAAGTGATCGCCGGCATTGCCACACTCTTTAAACTTACATCTTTGGATATAACCGGAAAAATCCGCAACCGGATTGCAAGAAAATACATCAACAGCAATGATACAAAAAAATTAGGAAGACTGTTTCCTATAAAGCTGCATAAACGGATCAGATAATCCGTGATCGTATTCTGTTTTACTGCTGACAGAATCCCCAGAGGGATTGATATGATGATAGTCAGCAAAATAGATGTCACTGTAAGAAGCAGCGTTGCCGGAAGCTTCGATATGAACGTATCAAAAACCGGAAGACCGGATACATAGCTGTTTCCCATATCTCCATGAAGCAGTTTCCCAAGCCACACAAAATACTGGGTCAGAAATGGTTTGTCCAGCCCCAGCTGTTCTCTGGCTGCATTTAACGTATCTTCTGATACAATCTGTCCTGTATTTTCCATTTTTTGTGTTACCACATCGCTTCCGGCAATCCGCATCATGCCATAGGAGAGAAAAGTAATCGCAAACAAAATGGGAATCAGCTGAAGCAGTCGTCTGAATGCATATTTTTTCATTTGAGTATCTCCATTTTATATTTTTTCAAAATTGTACTCCTAATTAACCGCCATTTAGTTTAACAAAAACAAAATAGCCCACAACCCACCCTGGGGATTATGAGCTATTCTTAATTTGAATATCTATCTTTATTTTTGGAATAGATGTTTTTGAAATATCAGTAATAATTTAAAACGACTATCCCATTTTGTTCTAAACTATATTATACTACAAGAGCTGTCGAACCTCCAGCAGGAAGGAGGTGAGTTTCATGGAAGAAATTTTTACTTCATTTCTTGTCTCTGTCATAGCAGGCGTAGTTAGCTACTACATATGCAGATGGCTGGACAGCAGACATTAGACAGCAACAGTCTAAACGGAACAGCTCACCGAAACGAGCAAGAAAGCCCTCAGAGTCGCCGCTCTGAGGGCTTTCGTTTCGCTTCATGGAAATTTCACTTCATTTCTTAGCTACTATTAGTATATGCAAAATAAGTTAAAAAGTCAACTACAATTTTTATTAATGCTTCGGCAGTCTGCTCTTTAAAAACTCCACAAGTTCAGCCACACTCTCATCGATTTCTTCTCCTTTGTGGAGTATAAAGCCAAAAATAACTTTACTGTCACCAAGATCCAGAGGGATTCCCGGTGTAGTTCCTTCTTTGTTTTCTGACAGGTAACTTCCGCTTATATTTGCCACCTTACTGTTCTTCAGCATTTTTTCCATAATATAATCACTGTTGGTCAGCACGGAAATATCAATGTCCTTCCATTGGAATGCATCCTCTTTTACAGCACCAATGTCAAAAAATTCATCTTGATAATTCTGTATAAAACGGATCCCTTCCAGGTTTTCCAGTTCTGCCCTATCTTTGCCGGAATTGTAAAGCTCTGTCAGCCGTCCCGGATACAGCATTACATCTGTTTCATAGATAGGTTCGAAATGCATTTTGTTTTTTGACAGTTCATACAAAAAATTTTCCTTCTGCTGACTGAGGATATATACAAAACCAATGTCATCCATATAATCCCGTACTCTTTCCATTACGCTTTGTACGCCTGCTGTTGTCACCTGAAAATGGTAATTTTTTTCATAGTTTTCATTATAAAAGTCTACAAACTGATTGGCAAACCAGGAACTGGGATTTAAAGATATCCGGATCCATTTTGTCATTCCGCTGGAAGCCATATTTTCCAGAACATTTACTTCATTTATAATTTTAGACGCATATTCATAAATCTTGTGCCCCTGTACTGTCAGTCTGATCCCTCTTGGAAGCCGTTCAAAAAGCTGTATTCCCAGCGCATCTTCCAGTCCCTTGATCACCTTGCTGACACTGGGCTGTGTAGAATACAGATTTTCGCAGCATCACTGAATGAACCAGTCTGCGCACATACTACGAAATACTGTAATTGTTTTAAATCCATAAAGATTTTATCCCTCTTTCTTCAGTTCCTTTTCTTTTTCAGAAGTCCATGCATAGCTGATCGCAGCAGAACTGTCATTAACCCTTTTTTCTGTTTTGAGTTTTATCTTCATACATTCTGTGATCTGCCATAATGCGGATTTCATCGATCTTCTGGCTGTGTTCCGGATAAATGGCATAGCCACAGCTTGTATCCACGCTCAGCAGACGCCCCTCTATGTTAAAAGGCCGGTCAATGGCATTTTTTATTCTTCTGACCATCATCTCACAGAATTCATCATTAATATTGCCCTCCTCAATGATCAGGGAAAACTCATCTCCACCGATACGGAAGGCATAGTCTGTCTTCCTGATACATTTGCACAATCTCCGGGAAACCGCCTTCAGCAATCTGTCCCCCATGTCATGTCCATAAGTGTCATTAACAGGCTTAAACCTGTCCAGATCCAGATAGAACATGGCAAATTTTTTATGCAGCTTTCCATTTCTTTTTAATCTTTCGGAAAGATAACGTTCATTATAAAGTCCTGTCAGTGCATCCGTATTTGCCAGCTTCTCAAGTTCATGCTTCTGCCCGATATCCTGAGCGATCAACATTACTTTGGACAGTATACTGCCTTTCCATTCCACAGGTATCACTGACATTACTTTATAAGAAGATCTGTCAAGAGTACAATATTCAAAGGTATACAGATCCTCCTCAGACATAATAACCTTTCTCAGATGTTCCGGTGAAAGCAGATCATCCATCTGTATATTTATCTTTTCCGTAAGTATCACATACTCTCCGGACATACGCTGAAGAAGTTCCCTGTAATCACCTGTAGGATTATAATAAGACTCATTGTTCATCTCATAATATTCATATATCCCGCTGTCCAGATCACAAACTGCAAAACGCTCTACAATCCTGGTTACTCCCTGAATAAGCTGATCCATGGCGATGTTCTGCTTTAACATCGCTCTGCGTTCTTTTTCCGCATTTTTCGAATCCGTCACATCACGAAGAAAAATCATGGCGTGTCTGACCTCTCCGTTCTCATCTGTATCTCCCTCCATCACTACATTCCGGATGATACGCTGCTCTCCGTCAAACACTGCTTTGCATTCCTGACTGAGTTCCCCAGTAATTTTTCTGAGTTCCTTCATAATATATTCCCGGTTGTAAATCTGCGCAACCGCCTCTTTACTCTCAGGACAGACATAATTATCAAGAAACATCTGTATCAGTTCATCCCATGTCCGGCTTTTGTTGAAAATTTCCTGAAGCGAGCCCTTTACTTTCATAGATTCAAATGTATTTTCCTGAAGATCCACATAATATTCACACAGATTCATATCTGTAAAAGCCCGGTGAAAAGCAGCTTCCCTTGCTTCCTGATTCCGGGCAAAGTGATCAGATCTGACAGATAATACCCAGATTGGCCGTCCTTTATTATCCCTGGCATCTGCCTTCACAATCCTTACCGATATTGATAAACCTTTACTGTCTGTAAGATACAAGGTGTGAGAACCCTGTAAATCATGAAGTCCTTCCGGTGAAAATATATGCTTTTGCTCATTACAGACCACACTGAGCATAGAGCCGTCTGATGCTTTCATAAATTCATCAAGGTCATCCCACCCCAAAAGCTGCAGAAAATAGTTACTTACACTCCAGATTGTCAGCTTCTCATCATAATAACCGGCGACTGTTCCCACCGGATCATTCTGTTTCAGTACATATTCAATAGCTTCCTGAACTGAAGGATTAATATCCGTATCTTCATTTGCGACATATATTTCAATCTTATTCATTTTGTTAAGCATACACCTATGCTCTGACATGATATTCTCAACCTTTCTTTAAAATAAAAGAGAATAATGCCCGCTACAATACAACAAGACATTACTCTCTGTATAAATGCAACTGGCTGCCATTTTACAGGCCCTTTAGTTTTGCGCCACAGCCTTTCGACTGTTTTGCCGATACTGTATCTGTGGAATTACACAGTTGTCGACACACTGGTTTTATTCACAGATACATTATATA
>ENA-OQDE01000719-OQDE01000719.1-human-gut-metagenome-genome-assembly--contig:-NODE-719-length-17152-cov-2.815037_pt1 | contig 17152 bp, 15 predicted proteins | sample MGYA00242768_ERZ504595 | MGnify/ENA primary metagenome ERZ504595 (study PRJEB26092, sample SAMD00036307) | human gut metagenome | host: Homo sapiens | study: EMG produced TPA metagenomics assembly of...
GAAGTATCTCCACGATAGCCATTCACCTGTGCCCATCCGGTCAGTCCCGGACGCACCTGATGCTTGATCATATATCTTGGAATCTCTTCCCTAAACTTTTCTACAAACAATGGTCTCTCTGGTCTCGGACCAACCAGGCTCATATCTCCTTTGAGCACATTGAATAGCTGTGGAAGCTCATCAATGCTGGTCTTCCGGATAAATTTTCCTACCGGAGTCACTCTCGGATCATCTTTTGTCGTCCAGCCCTTCTTCTCTTCGCTCTCTTTCTGTACGATCATGGAACGGAACTTATACATGTAGAACGGCTTGTTCTGCAGCCCGATCCGCTCCTGTTTAAAAATCAGCGGTCCCGGTGCAGTCAGCTTGATCAGCACAGATACAACCAGCATCACAGGTGAAAAAAGAATGATCGCAACGATCGCACCAAAAATGTCCACTGCCCGCTTCACAAACTTATTCAAAGCATTATTAAGCGGTACATGACGGATATTGATCACAGGAAGTCCCTGAATATCTTCTGTATATGGTTTTGTCGGAATGATATTGTTATAATCCGGAATAAACTTTGTATGCACACCTGATTTTTCACACATATTTACAATATATTCCAGCTTGTGATACTCATCCAGTCCCAGTGTGATCGCAATCTCATCGATCTGATTCTGCGGAAGAATGACCAGCAGATTGTCGATACTCCCAATCACCTTGACCCCTTTATACTCCATTCCTCTCGGCTGGTGGTCATCCAGAATTCCCCGCACGGCATATCCCCACTCCGGGTTTGCAAGAATCCGGTCAATATACTGCTCTGCCGCGCGGCTGTAGCCAACCAGAATCATATGTTTCTGATTATATCCGTTCTTTCTCGCCTTGCGCAAAACCATCCTCACCATATTTCTGGCGAATACTTCCATGGTAATATTGACAAAGCAGAAAATAAATACTACCCATCTGGAATATCTGTCTGAAAGCTTTGCAAGGAAAAATACCATGGTCACACCCATCAGGCCGATCACATTCGCCTGTACTACATGCCAGGCTTCCAGCCTTCTTCCCTGTACCCGCTTCGGCGTGTAGAGCTGAAATGCGTAATACAGGATCAAATAGGACGGCACCAGAAAAAACAGTACCTTCATATACTCTCTCAGTGACAGATACCATGGATCCAGGTCAAATAATCCGCTCCGAAAACGGATATACCAGGACAGCACATATGCTACAATGATCACTCCTGCATCCAGCACAACCTGAATACGGTTTAATAATTTCTGATTTTCTTTTATCATAATACGACCTTCCGTTATCTTACTTATAAAAACACATTATCTATGATATAATACAATACTTTATTTCAATGGACAAGCACAAACTTGATTTTAACAGTATTTTATTCATTTTTCCGTAATATTTTCGTAATTTTTAATAAACATATGTTTGTATAGAAAAACAGAACCGAATTTGATATAATACATTCGCGAAATAAATTACAGCAGTAATAGAAATGAGGAGCACATGAAAGTTACTATCATTATTCCCAATTATAATGGAAAACATTTTATGGAGCCCTGTCTGGCTTCTTTAAATGAACAGACTTGCCGGGATTTCAAGATCCTGATCGTGGACAATGCCTCCACGGACGGAAGTCTGGAATATATGGAACAGACTTACCCTGATATCGAAGTTCTGGCCCTGGATTCTAACTATGGATTCAGCCGTGCGGTCAATGAAGGGATACGTCACGCAGATACCCCGTACGTCATTCTTTTAAACAATGATACAACCGTGGATTCTCGTTATGTCGAAGAGATGATCCGGGCGATCGAGTCTCTGACCGGATTTTTTCTGTGAGCAGCAAGATGATCCAGATGTACCACCCTGATCTGATCGACAGCGCAGGAGATCTCTATACCTTGATGGGCTGGGGGGTATGCCGGGGAGCCGGACGACCGGTTTCGAATTACACCGAAGATGATACGGTATTTACGGCCTGTGCCGGAGCTGCGATCTACAGGCGAAGCGTGTTTGATGAAATCGGCTTCTTTGACGAAAGCCATTTTGCCTATCTGGAAGATATCGATGTTGGTTACCGTGCCATGATCTACGGCTATAAAAACCGGTTCTGCGCTTCCGCTCTTGTGTACCACGTCGGAAGTGGAACGAGCGGTTCCAAATATAACACTTTTAAAGTGAAACTATCTGCCCGCAACAGTGTCTGGCTGAATTACAAAAATATGCCGCTTTTGCAGCTGATCCTGAATTTCATTCCATTACTTTTGGGATATCTGGTGAAATATTTATTTTTCTGCAAAATCGGATTTGGAACAGATTACAAAAACGGAATCAAAGAAGGAATCCATGGTCTGTCCAAATGCCGCAAGGTTCCGTTTCGGATGGAGCATCTAGGCAGCTATATCCGGATCGAATTTGCCCTGATACGCCACACATTCGGTTATGCGGTCGACTGGCTGAAAAGAAAATTATTGCATAAATAGAAAACACCCTGTAAGGGAAGCCTGCACATACTGCCGGATCCCCTTACAGGGTGCTTTTTATTCTTTTTAAGAAAATCTTGTCATATAGCCCGGATACTCCGCGTGTCCTGTGGCAAGCATTTCTCCGTTTACTGTAATGTGAATTTTTGCACAATGGTAAACGTCCAAATACGTATTGCAGATGCTTCCGATCACCAGATATTCTGCGGAAGATCCCATCTCTTTAATGTAAGTTCCAAACTTTTCGGAGAGATCCAGATCAATGACCTGTTCTCCATCCTTTTCTTTCTTTGTAAAACTTAGAACTGTGGTATCCGATGGAAGAACTCCGGCTGCTGCCAACTGAGAAAGGACAGTTTCCGGTGTGATTGCCTCAAGTGAAACCTCTTTTTTATCAAAGCCGGATACATCCTTGTTCTGGGCATACACAGTAATTGTTCCTGCTCCCAGATTATTTGCATCCTGTGTGTTTTCTGTCTGCTCCTGCTGTGTCTTGTCTTGTTCATTCTGTCCGTCCTGATTGACATCCTGATCAGATGTGTCATTGTCCTGATCCTCTTTCTGCTCTTCCTGTGTTGCATTTTGTTCCGGAGTTGATTCTGTTGTTTTTCCACAGGCTGTAATTCCAAACATCAGCACAACCGCTGTCAAAATTCCCAATACATATTTTTTCTTCATACTCCCATTCCCCCCTTAACGGATTTCTGACAGATATCTTTTCAAGGCATCCTGCCAGGTTGGAAGCGGCGTGAAGCGTTTTTCTTCAGTTTAGATTTGTCCATTCTGCTGTTGTGAGGGCGTTTTGCCTTTGCCGGAAATTTGTCGCTTGTCACTGGAACTACATTGACATCCATTCCTGCCTGTGCAAAAATCTCTTTTGCAAATTCATACCAGGTGATATATCCCCCTTCATTTGTCACATGATATTTTCCATAAGCATCTTTTTCCAGCATATCCACAAGCAGTCTGGCAAGATCATAAGTATACGTCGGAGTTCCTACCTGATCATCCACAACTGTCAGAGTATCATGTGTCTCTCCCAGATTCAGCATGGTCTTGATAAAATTCTTTCCATTCACACCGAAGACCCACGCGATACGAACAATATAATATTTGTCCAAGAGACGTTCCACAGCCTGTTCTCCCTCATATTTGGTCTGTCCGTAAATATTCAGTGGCTGTGTTACTTTATCATCCGGCTCCCACGGACGTGTTCCTTCTCCCTCAAACACATAATCTGTACTGATATAGATCATCGGGATATCAAGTGCCTTACATACTTTTGCAATATTCTCAGTACCTTCAGCATTAACTTTTCTGCACATTTCTTCATTGTCTTCCGCTGCATCCACTGCCGTCCATGCTGCGCAGTGAACAACGCTGTCTACTTTTGTCTCACGAATGACAGAATCTACTGCTGCTGCATCTGTGATGTCCATCTCTTCAACATCTACACCAACACCTTCATATCCCCGCTTTGCGAGTTCATTCATAACATCATGGCCAAGCTGACCTTTTACTCCTGTTACTAATGCTTTCATACAATTGCCCTCCTGTTCTCCTGCAATTTTCACATATCTTTTTTGATCTGGTTTAACATCAGTTCATACAACTGCCTATGCTTCTTCGTAATTACCTGAAGAATCAATCCGCACACCCAAAGCAAAATCCCAATCATTGCCAATACACCGGATACGATCAGTGTTGGAAAACGCTCTACTAATCCTGTCTCAAAATACTCCATTAAAACTGTAATAAACAGCCCAAGCGCTGTAAGATCAAAAATCGCTGAAAAGAATCCGAAAAATGTCATTGGACGATAATCTCTAAATAAATTTGCAATTGTTTTTAATACTTTAAATCCATCACTAAATGTATTTAATTTTGATTCACTGCCTTCTGGTCTGTCACGATATGTTACTGGAATTTCTTCTAAAAGGAAGTTCTTATCCAGTGCATGTATCGTCATTTCTGTCTCAATCTCAAATCCTTTTGATAATACTGGAAAGCTTTTCACAAATACTCTGCTAAACGCACGGTAGCCAGTCATAATATCTTTTACATTACTTTTGAAAAATTTGTTAATCAGACCTCTCACCATTCTATTTCCCAGATTGTGAAACGGGCGCTTATTTTCTGTAAAGTAGGTAGAGGAAAGCCTGTCACCAATTACCATGTCTACCCCTTTGTTTAATACAAGATCCACCATATGCCGAGCGTTTTCTGCCGGATATGTATCATCTCCATCAATCATAAGATAACAGTCTGCATCAATATCCCGAAACATACTACGTATTACATTGCCTTTTCCCTGCCGGTATTCATACCGGACCTCTGCTCCTGCTTTCCTTGCTATTTCATCTGTACCATCCGATGAATTATTATCATATACATAAATCGTAGCTTCCGGCAATGCTTTTTTATAATCTTCAATTACTTTTTTAATTGTTACACTTTCATTGTAACAGGGTATTAAAACTGCAATACTGCTCATTTCATCCTCCTCATTTTTCGGTAATTTCATATATTTTATAGGAATCTATCTCAGATACCAACCGAACTTTATGATCTTGTGTTTCTATTTTCTCCAGATCATTTCGTGTAAAAATATACTTTGCTCCCAATTTTTTCATATCGTCTAACGTTAAATCAATTCTCAACCGATCAGGAATTTTTTTCGATATTTTAAATTCTGTACTTCCACTCTCTTTAATATACATCCCGATATGTGCATATCGGTTATAGTATTTTTCATATTTTCCGCTTTTATCCAATATTCTCCATCGTTCTAAATCCGGATAAGTATTTGTGCTGTTAATCGTAGGTGCACCTACCATAATCGGTGCATTTAAAAATGGAAGCTCCATCCCTTCAACAATCCACAAAGCCTGTTCATCACTCTCATGAATCTTACTGATCTCCTGTAATACAGGGACTTTTTCCACTGCATCAACACCGCTTCTGATCGGATTAACAAGAAATCCTGAAAAAATACGGAACAACAAAATACCGTACACCAGATTCTTGCGGTCCATTTCTTTGGATACCTTAATAAACCAAAGCTCAAGACTACGCTTATGATCATCAACACTGCTAACGTCCATTTCGGAAAATAGTCCGGATTAACCCGATAGCATCCTCCCGCAAGAAGACCTCCTGCCGCCACTGACAGTATAACTGCTGTCCACAGCGGCACTGATTTTTCTAATTTAGAAATTGCCCGAAACATCATCAGCATTCCTACAAACTCCAGTATCACCATTGTTCTTTTATCAAAGGAAAATGACAAAAGTGTTATTTTAGCTAAACTGATGGAAATCCTATAAAACAATAAATTCCAAATACGATACTGATCACACCTAAGATTCCCAGAAGTTTTGTCTTTCTGCTTTTCTCTGAACCTCAATAAAAATGCCGGTATATAACAAACTGGAAACAATGCAAAAAATCCTGCATCTTCCACTACAGTCTCTCTGATTCCACCCTCTCCGAACATAGGGTAAAACAGATTACCAAGCCATAAAACGATATTTTCCCAGCCAGACTCTCCGCCTACCCCGATTCGTTTTCCAGGATAAGCTGCATTCATAATTGCTTCTACTGTTTCTCTGGAACGATAAAAAATAACTGCCATAGCTGCACAAAAGACAGTGGCTGCAATTCCGATCATTATCCAGTCCCGCTTTTGCATTCTGCATTCTTGATAATTCTCCAGAATTGCCCAAATTCCAACACCGGCTATCAAATATGCCATTGGAATCTGCCATGCAGGATATATTGTCAATATAAAACCGCCTGCTGAAATCATAATACCTGCCAGACATAAAATTCTCTGCCATTGCTTTTCTGTTTTCATGTAACAACAAAGCAGCAAAACGGATAATTGAAAATATATCAGCATTTCCACAAATCCATTGATTGCAAACCACCATTGAACAGCCGGCGCAAATAACATCATAAAAGCATATGTAACCGAAAGCCCTTTTTTCTTTTCTGTCAATAACATTCCAAACTCAAAAGATACTAAAAAAAGAGCAATATATCTTCCACACCAAAAAAAAGCCATTCCTTTCCCAATTGAAAGAAACAAGTATCCCCAGTAAAACGGTCGAAATAAAATCGCCCAGTCTGCCACAGGTTGTCCATAGATCAAAAAAACATCGGTCAGAGTTCCTCTCACCGTTTCGCTGAAATACGGAAACTTCCCGGATGCATTATGATATTGTGAAAACAGCATCGGTGTCAATACTTCCCACTCATCACTTCGTATCCCTCTGGATGTTCCCAACAGCACACCTGTATCATGTCCGCCTAAAAATCCCATCATATGTTGTATAGATGAACCACTTAATTCAAAGACAATCCCAACTATAAGTAGGATACCTGCACAAACAAAACGATACCGATATACAAAATTTCCTACTGCTTTTCCTTTCCAGTACAGACACAGACCAATAATAGAAAGAATCACTCCCATTTTTATACAGTTTTTATCAAGGAACTGCTGAGACATAACCACTGACAACTCCGTATCTAAATAAGAGCTTCCGACATTTTCTACATAATATATGTATGTAAAAATCATAACAGCAAGAATCATACCTGCCGTGATGATTCCTGCCATTTCAATCCCCTTCCTGATTCCTTTTTTCTTCATATATATTTATTTCCTTTAATCATCCCAAACGGAACGGACCATATTCAATCGGGAAATTTTTATTGTAATATGGATCTCCTTTCTTCAAAAGATCTCCCCAATATTTCTGGAACAGAGCAATCTCACCTTCAAATCTTCGGATTTTTTCAGGTGTATCCTCATATCCTCTGGATTTTGACTCATAATGATGCCATAAAGAGTGCGCATTGTAAACTACCAGTTTTCCGGTTTCCCGAACTTTCAAACAGAAATCAACATCATTTAATCCTACCTTGAATTCTTCTCTGAATCCGCCTACTTCTTCAAATGCTTTTCTGTCTACCATCATACATGCCGCTGTTACCGCACTATAATTACAGTTGATTCTCGGTCTTACCATGTAGCCGTAATCATCTTTATCAAGTCCGGTAAACACATGCCCTGCAAAGCCCCCGAATCCAAGCACGATTCCTGCATGCTGCACGGTATCATCTTCATATAAGAGCTTTGCTCCTACGATTCCCACATCTTCTCTCATACAGCAGCCAAGAAGTTCACTGACTGCAGTCTCATTGATTACTTCAGTATCATTGTTCAGGAACAGATAGTAATCACCCTTGGCAAATGTAACGCCAAAATTATTGATTGCTGCATAATTAAATTCATTTTCCCATTTTACAACTTTTACATTCTCATACTTCTTCTGTATTTCTTCATAATATGAAAATGTTTTTGCCTCTTCACTGTTATTCTCCACAATAATAATTTCAATATTACGATAACTGCTCTTTTCAAACAATGAGCGAATACACGTATCCAGATCCTGCGTATGATCTTTATTTGGGATAATAACAGAAACCAGTGGATTTCCCGTTGTTTCATAAATCACATGGTACATTCCCCATAATGGCATATGTTCAACTTTTACCTTTACACCGGTTCTCTCGAAATGACCTTCTATCGCCTTTTTCCCTGCTTCATATGCATACATCTTACTTGCCGGATTTTCAGCAACTGATCCGCCATGCATTCTCCAGTGGTATAAAATCATCGGAATATGTTTGATGCTTTCCGCGTTTTCAATACAGCGGAACATCAGATCATAATCCTGGGAACCATCATATTCGCTTCTAAACCCACCTATTTTATCTATAATTTCTTTCTTCACAACAAAAAAGTGTGTAATATAGTTGTGCGAATAAAACAGATCCGGCTCCAGTCCGGCTTAAAATTCGGATCCATATGTTCGGACAGATCACCTGACACCTTATCTTCATCCGTGTAAAGAATATCATACTTTTTCTTCTGAAGCGCTTTTGTTACTTCAAAAAGAGCGTTTGGACCAAGTATATCATCATGATCAATAATCCAACATATTCATCCTGTTGCCAGCTCTAAAGCACCATTTGTAATTCCCTGCGATTCCAAAATTCTTTTCCAGTATCTGATATTTAATTCTTGTATCTTTTGCAGCATATTCTGCAAGTACCTGCTCTAATTCCGGATTGCCTTCACTGCCGTCTCCAATACATAATTCCCAATTCGGATATGTCTGTGCAACTACAGAATCGATCATCTCACGCAAAAACGGAATCGGAGTGTTATAAGTCGGCACGATAATGCTGAATTTCGGCTGATATTCAAACACTTTTTTTCTCTGTTTTTTCAGTTCCTCTTCTGTCACTTTATGAGCTTCATACCACTCACTATAAGGGATTCCATTGACGTGAACGCCTTTTTTCAGACGGCTGATCAACTTTTTAGCTCCATTCTTCTTCAGATATGCACATCCTTTTACAATGTTCTCTCCATTAAGATTATGCAATATCATCTTTACAGTACCAACCTGAGATAATCTTCTGTTTGCCTTTACAACTTCTTTGTAGACAATTTTTTTTCTTACAGAATTATATCCATCGCTGATCACAAATGTGTAAGTTTTATCCTGATCTCCAAGAAATTCCACAATAAATCCGCAATATTTCTTTTCTTTATCTACCATTCCAAGTTTGTACAAATCATCTCTGTTAACCATACGGACTGTCTTATCAACATCCTGACCTGACGCATCTAATATTTGATACTCCATGTCCCGCGCCTTTTTTTCAGAAATCGCCCATCCTCCGATGCTGTATTTCACAGCATCTCCTTTTTCTTCTGGTCTTACATACTCTAAATGATAAGAAATACTTCTTGTATCTGTAATCTTCTCTATCTTTGCTTCATTCAATGACACAATCTTCTTTTTCTCATTTCCGCTTACAGCATAAAGCTCCAATACTTTTGGCGCTTCTACTTCTGGATTCACCGGAATGGTCATAGAGAATCCACACGACAATTCCGGCTGATATTTCGCCATTTTTTGTGTGACATCTCTTCTCGCAATCTTTTGTATATCAAATTTCACTGCTTTCCCATTTACCAAAACCTGATACTCAACTTTTTCTCCCGAAACCGAAAAACACCAGCCGCCAATGATAAAGCAGGATTCATTACCCATTTTCTTATATTTTATTGCGTCAATATAGGATTTGAAATTCATGCTGTTCCTCCAAACTGATGATTACTTAAAAAGTCTGTTTAAAAATGTGATCAAAAACACAAGATAAGCAATCAATCCTAACAATACAATAAATGTCTCCGTATTGAAATATTTCATTTGTTCCTTCATCACAAGCACCTGCAATGACTCTTTCCCGTTTATCGACAGCTTTCCGTCTTCGTTCAGACTGCGGTCCGTTGTCATAACAGTAACCCCGTGCTCTGATTTTATACTTTCTGTCTCAATTGTGAGAACATACTGTTTTCCTTTACTTTCTTCCAATTCAGAAAGTTTTAAAACCATATTTTTGCTATTATCTACTTCACCAGCTGTAAACTCGCCTTTTGCCACAACTTTTTCACTTTCCGTCTCTGTCAATGTCCACGCATACTCCGCTTCACATTCTTGTCCCAGATTACTCATTGTCAACTCCAGGCTGTTTAATCCATTCTGTGTACACGTAAACTGCTGGCTGACTTTACTTCCTTCTGTCAGTTCTCCCACATTTGTATAAAGTGTACTGTCAATGTTATTATCATAAATTTCTGCCGGCCAGGTTCTGAACGAATAAATAACGGCAAACAAAATACCTACGATTGCCACTATTACATATTTCCATTTTTTCATCAACTTTGCCTCTCTGTTATACTTGATATGCCTCTCTGTATTCCGGACATACCTCTTCTGTTGTTCCTGCTTTTACAATATGGCCTTTTTCTATCCAGATAGCCTTTTGCAAAGCTTCTGCACCTGTTCAATACTGTGTGACACAAACAAAATAGAGGTATCCTCTTTCATCATATTCTGTATCCGTCTTTCACACTTTTCCTGAAAACGGAAATCTCCTACAGAAAGCACCTCATCTACAATCAAAAGATCCGGGTTTCCAATTGTCGCAATGGAAAATGCAAGTCTTGCCAGCATACCGGAAGAAAAATTCTTAATCGGCACATTCATAAAATCCCGCAATTCCGAAAACTCCACAATATCCTCATAATGCTTTTGCATCTCCTGTCTTCCGTATCCAAGAATTGCCCCGTTTAAATATATATTTTCTTCAGCTGTCAGATCATGGTCAAACCCTGCACCCAATTCAATAAGCGGTGCAATACTTCCATATACTTTTACGCTTCCCTTTGTCGGTTTTAATACTCCTGCGATTGTCTTTAAAAGCGTACTTTTTCCACATCCGTTTAATCCAATCAATGCTACAGAATCCCCTCTGTTCATGGAAAAACTGATGTCCTGCAGTGCCCAGAATTCATCGAAGGATATCTGACCTTTTAGCCGTTTCACCAAATAATCTTTCATGCTGTCTATTTTTTCCGATGAAAGGTTAAACTTTATGGACACATTTTCCACATCCACAATTCTCTGTTCCATAGTCTTCTCCTTATTTTATGTTTTTACAGATTCAAGATAAAGGTATCCTGTTTTTTATAGAATACATACAACCCGATAGCCAACACGATTCCGGATATTCCTATCGCGGCCACAAAGCTTCCGATTGACGGCATAACTCCGTAAATCACAAGATCACGGAACATATTCATAATGATTGTCAGCGGATTCAAACTTACAATCGTATAGATCAGGGATCCTTCTGACAAAAATGTCATTGGATAAATAACCGGACATAAATAAGTCAGTGCTGTAAGGAATACTCCATATAAATGCATGATATCTCTGAATTTTACAGTCGCAGTCGCCAGTATAAGTCCAACTCCGGTTGCAAGCACAATCACACAAAAAAGAGGAATGATCCCCAGAAACAGCGTGTAATGTAACTCCATGCGCATAAATACCATTACTAAAATCAGTGCTGCGAAAGATGCCATAATATTAATCACACTGGATGCGATCCGTGCAAAAGTAAACAGATATTTAGGAATATACACCTTCTTAATCAATGGCGCATTGTTTAAAATCGAAGTCATTGCACTTGATGTAGCTTCCGAGAAAAAATTGTACATTACCTGACCACTTAAAATGTATACAGGATAGTTTTCCACATTAAACCGAAGCAAATGAGAAAATACGATAGACAGCACAGCCATCATAAGCAGCGGATTCAGCAATGTCCAGAGTACGCCCAGTACAGATTTTCTATATTTAATCTTCACATCTCTCATAACGAGTTCGCCTAACAGCGGACGAAACTTCTGGAAATTTCTAACATACTGTATCATGTTGTGCTCCTCTTACTTCTTTAATTCTTTAATTCCGCCCCATTTCTGATCCTTTTCAGAAATTGTCAGTTCCATATCTTCCGGAATCGGCCATTCAATTCCAATATCCGGATCATTCCATGCGAGACCGCCTTCATCATTCGGATGATAAAAATCTGTACATTTATATGCAAATTCTGCTGAATCAGACAATACTACAAATCCATGCGCAAAATCCTTTGGAATAAAAAACTGTTTTTTATTCTCTGCTGATAACAGTACGCCATACCATTGTCCGTATGTTTTAGAATCTTTTCTCAGATCCACTGCAACATCAAAAACTTCTCCGCTCACTACACGCACTAATTTATCCTGTGGATAATTGATCTGAAAATGAAGCCCTCTAAGTACTCCTTTTTGGAAGATGACTGATTATCCTGCACAAATTCCATATCAATTCCTGCTTCTTTATAATCATTATAATTATAGGTCTCCATAAAATAACCTCTCTCATCACCAAAAACTGTTGGAGTAATCACCTTCAGACCTTCTATCTCACATGTTTCTACTTTAATTTTACCCATAATAGTCTTTTCCTCCTGCTTCTAATTCTGATCGATATACTTTCCATCCAATACATCTTTCAGATAACGACCATACTGATTTTTCTGATAGAGTTCACATGCTTTCTGCAATTCTTCTTTATCAATCCATCCGTTGTTGTATGCAATTTCCTCTAAGCACGCAATCTTTCTGTTCTGATGTGTCTCCACTGTCTTTACAAAATTTGTTGCGTCGACCAACGATTCATGTGTTCCTGTATCAAGCCATGTAAATCCCTGACCTAATAACGCCACATCCAGATTTCCTTTTTCCAGATAAATTCTGTTCAAATCTGTAATCTCCAGTTCCCCTCTTGCACTTGGTTTGATCTGCTTCGCATATTCTACTACGTGGTTATCATAGAAATACAAACCGGTAACTGCATAATTAGACTTTGGATGTTCTGGTTTTTCTTCCAGAGAAACGGCTTTTCCATCCTGATCAAATTCAACAACGCCAAAACGCTCCGGATCATCCACATAATATCCAAATACCGTAGCTCCCTCTTCCTTTACCGCTGCCGCTTTCAATCTCTTACTCAGACCATGTCCGTGGAAAATATTATCTCCCAGGATCATTGCACAGCTTTCTCCGTCAATAAATTCTTCTCCAGCAAGAATGCCTGAGCCAGTCCATCCGGTGACGGCTGCACCTTATAACTGAGTTGAATTCCAAACTGTTTTCCGTCTCCAAGCAATTCCTCAAATCTTGGCGTATCTACAGGGGTAGAAATAATCAGGATCTCCCGGATTCCTGCTTCCATTAAAATACTGAGCGGATAATAAATCATCGGCTTATCATATATCGGCAACAGCTGTTTGCTTGTCACTTGTGTTAATGGGTATAACCTTGTTCCTGAACCTCCAGCTAAAATAATACCTTTCATCGTATCTCCTCCTAATATTATATATTTTAACGCAAACCAGCAGTATCTTTCGATACTGCCGAGCTCTGCTTATTTATCTTGATACATATCCTCGTAATACTTCTGATAGTCACCGCTTGTAACATTTTTCATCCATTCTTCATTTTCAAAGAACCATTTGATCGTCAGGCGAATACCGTCTTCAAACATCGTCTCCGGATACCAGCCCACTTCTTCTTTGATCTTGTCTGGTGCAATAGCATAGCGTCTGTCATGACCCTTTCTGTCTTCTACATAAGTGATCAGCTTTTCGCTGACAAGTTCTTTTCTCGGATCTCCTTCCGGCAACATCTCCTGTAACGTATCCAGAATGATATGGATAATCTGAATATTCTGTTTTTCATTGTGACCGCCAATATTATACGTCTCAAAAAGTCTTCCTTTTTCCTGAACCATGTCAATTCCTTTTGCATGGTCTTCTACATACAGCCAGTCTCTGACATTCTTTCCGTCTCCGTATACCGGAAGACTCTTGCCCTGCAGAGCATTGTTAATGATCAGCGGAATCAACTTCTCAGGGAACTGATACGGTCCATAGTTATTGCTGCAGTTTGTGATATTTGCCGGGAATTTATACGTATCCATATAAGATTTTACCAGCATATCAGATGATGCTTTACTTGCAGAATATGGACTGTGCGGATCGTATGGAGTTGTCTCATAAAAATATTCTCCCTCTTCTTCCAGTGATCCATACACTTCATCTGTAGAAACATGAAGGAATTTCTTTCCCTCCTTAAATGTTCCGTCAGGAAGCTCCCATGCTGCTTTTGCCGCATTGAGCATCACAAGTGTCCCGAGTACATTTGTCTTTACAAATACATCCGGATTCTTAATGCTTCGATCCACATGACTTTCCGCTGCAAAATGTACAACTCTGTCAATCTCGTTTTCTTCAAAAATCTTGTTGATCGCATCTGCATCACAGATGTCCGCCTTTACAAATGTGTAATTCTCTCTGTCTTCTATATCTTTCAGGTTCTCAAGATTTCCTGCATATGTCAGCTTATCTACATTGATGATGCGGATTTCGTTGTCATACTTTTTAAACATGTAATGAATGTAGTTTGATCCAATAAATCCGGCTCCACCGGTTACTAAATATGTTCTCATAATTTTAACCTCCAATATATTCTCTAAAATTATAACATTTCTTTAACATCTATGCAACATTTTTAATTGTATCGCTCATTTTTTCCATACAGCTTTTATTTTTCTAAACGGAGCTGTAGCTTTCCAGCTTTTCGAATTCTCGTAAGCTTCAATCTGCATCTTAAGTCTTTCACATTCCTTGTGTACTTTTTGAAGTTCCTCTTTCAAACATTCTTGTTCTCTACGTTTTGCATTCTCTTCTCTTTCATTGTGATAAACTCGATTTCCCGTGAAATCATAGAAATCATGAACTGTAAAATCAAATTTCTGTTTTAATATTTCTGCATACTTCGTATACAGCTCCAAAAAATTATCTAACCCTGTGGGCAGGATATTCTGCAATTCCGGACATGTTTTACAGAGCAAAAATATTTTCTCACATTCCAATTCTTCTTTTGTATTTGACTCCGGATTTTTAAAATCCTGCCTGAATGTTCTGATAAACAGTTCATCTTCCATATCCTCAAAAAAATGACGCTTTATATTTGCAGCTTCATTTTCGTAACGGATCACATTCGGACCATATGTTTTACTGTTATTTTCCACTTCACTGTTTTCATGAATAAAGCGACGCATCGCCAACAGTCTTTCCTGCATAACATAAATTGGGTATTTCTTTGCAATTCGCACCCAATAATCAAAATCATGAGACTGCATATATGCAAGGTTAAAATCTCCTATCTCCCGCATCAACTCCGTTCTCATCACCACTGAAGGATGTGACAGACAGTTTCCTCCGAAAAAGAACCGGTGCAAACAATCGCTCTGCCCCTGAAATGTAGTTTCAAACACACCCAGCAATTCCTTTTGCTGCTCATTGATGCTATTCCCATACTCGTCAATCAAATCAATCCATGCAAAACAAATCTTATATTCGGGGTTATTCTTTAAAAACGTAATTTGTTTTTCCAGCTTTTGGGGATACCAGACATCATCACTGTCTATCCTTGCAAGATATGCTCCTGTCACCTTTTGAAATCCATAATTTGTCGCATGACTGATATGCTCATTCTGCTCCAGACGATACAACTTGATTCTCGGATCTTTAATACTTTCAATCACGGAACAGGAATCATCTGTTGAACCATCATCTACAATAATCAACTCTAAATCTGTATATGTCTGTGCCAGCACACTTTTGATGCTCTCTCCAATTGTTGTCCCCCTATTATAATTCACCATTAAAACACTTACCAATTCCCTATCCATACCCTCTTACCTCGTATCCATTTATTTTTAACCCAGCTTTTTATAAAATAACTATTGATTAAAATCTATACTATGTATTTTATCGTAAATCAGGCATAAAAGAAAGAATATTCTGAAATTCATTAAAAAAGAACCTCTTATGCTTCTTTAACACATAAAAGGTTCTTTTTCTCAAACAACTCAAATCATAGTTTCCGAATCGTTGTTTATTTGCTTGTCAACACTTTCACCATATCAACAATCGTATATCCGTAATTTTTATCACTTGCCCAGCCTACACCTGCCGGATTTTCCTTAATCCCCAGCCACTCTACATATTTTGCTGAGTTGCGGGTTACATATTTAAATCTGGGGTCTACGCATGCCGACTTCAGGTCTTCCGCAGAACCATATGCTTTCAAATGCTGAATCTGAGCTCTGATTCCTGTCCGGACATCAGAAAAACTCGCTGCCTGTCCCTGCGCATTTCCATCCAATGCTCCAAGTCCCGCAAAATTAAACTGCTCGATTTTCACAATGCCTCCAAATTTAAGCCATGCGCTTTCTTTCATTGCCTGTGCAAAAGCCACCTCAGCTTTTACACCTTCCGCCACAGCTTCTTCGTAATACATCTGACAGAAATCTCGAAGTGTCGGTGCTCCACCTTTTCCAAGTGCCTCTGACGGGTATTGATTACCGCTGCTTTCATAATAGCGCATCATCTGTTCAACAGTTGTAGCCGTCTCACCCATGATTGTAGTTAATTTCTCTTCATCCTGATCGGATGAATCGCCGACCACATTATATGTAATTCCATCCGTAAATGTCATGATTCCAGTCTCTGTGGTAATATAGGTGTGGATATTATAGATTCCTTTGTGATTTTGATGTTTACTTAACTCCACTGTTACTTTGTAAGTGCCATCACTCTGTTTCTTTGCTGAATACCAGATCAGATCACTTTGATCCGGCTGATTCCATACCGGAATCTGTACTGACTGAACCCCTGATTTTGAAGAAATATTTTTGACAATCACGTCAAATGATCCTTTAACAGAATTATAGTTTCTCACTTCTGTTTTCCCTTTTGGGTTTGACACTTCAAACGTAGTTTGTCCTAAATTTATCTGCTGTCCGTTAACAACTCCATATACATGAACATTATACGTCCCTGCCGTTTTATGGCTGGATATGCTGACATCTGCCGTCCATACATTCGCACTTTCTTTGTTGCCAGAATACCATATCAGATCATCCTGATCATTTGCAACGCTCCACACTGCAAAGTTTACATCATCGATCCTGCCATATTTTCCCTGGTTTTCCAGTTTTACCTGATAAGTACTTCTTTCTTGCTGGTATTCTTTTGCCGATACAACAATTTGCTTATCCGTTATTTCCTTGGTTGTTATTCCTACACATGACTGAACTCCGTTTTTCCCG
>ENA-OQDE01000720-OQDE01000720.1-human-gut-metagenome-genome-assembly--contig:-NODE-720-length-17149-cov-2.851193_pt1 | contig 17149 bp, 18 predicted proteins | sample MGYA00242768_ERZ504595 | MGnify/ENA primary metagenome ERZ504595 (study PRJEB26092, sample SAMD00036307) | human gut metagenome | host: Homo sapiens | study: EMG produced TPA metagenomics assembly of...
ATGCACTCCGATTCTGGTGAAGAATCTTGCCGATGTACACGAATCCTGTCTGCCTCTCTGGGACAATGTGGGCCGAATGGATGAAAATGATGTTGTACAGGGGATTGTAGTCATGCGGAAAGGAGAGAATCCGGGTGAGGTGATTGCAAACCTGAAAGATAAAATAGAAGACTTGAATCAGAATGTGCTTCCGAAAGATGTGAAGATAGTGGCATTCTATGACCGGGAGGACTTGGTGAATCTGGCGGTAAAGACTGTGACGCATAACCTGATTGAAGGAATATTATTGGTTACGTTTATTGTATTGATCTTTATGGCAGATTGGCGGACTACCGTGATTGTTGCTGTCGTTATCCCATTAGCCCTTTTGTTCGCATTTATCTGTTTACGGGTGATGGGAATGTCCGCCAATCTGCTTTCTATGGGAGCCATAGACTTCGGTATTATTATTGATGGGGCCGTGGTGATGGTGGAAGGAGTGTTTGTGGCTTTGGACAAGAAAGCGAGGGAAGTGGGGATGCCGGCTTTTAATGTGATGTCTAAAATGGGCTTGATCCGTCACACGGCAAAAGACAAGGCAAAAGCGGTTTTCTTCTCCAAATTGATTATCATCACTGCATTGATTCCTATCTTCTCTTTCCAGAAGGTAGAAGGAAAGATGTTCTCTCCTTTGGCATACACGTTGGGCTTTGCACTGTTGGGAGCTTTGATCTTTACATTGACATTGGTTCCGGTGATGTCTTCCATGTTACTGAAAAAGAATGTTCGTGAGAAAAATAACCGTTTTGTCCATTTTATCAATGCAAAGTGTTCGGCTCTTTTTGATTTATTCTATGCGCACAGGAAGCTGACTATCGGAATGGCAACCGTAATAGCAGGTGTCGGATTATGGCTTTTCTCTTTCCTGGGTACGGAGTTCCTTCCGCAGTTGAATGAGGGATCTATCTATATTCGTGCTACCTTGCCACAGAGCATTTCGTTGGATGAATCGGTGACTCTTGCCAATAAAATGAGAAAGAAACTATTAACGTTTCCGGAAGTGCGGCAAGTGCTGTCGCAAACCGGACGACCGAATGACGGTACAGATGCTACCGGATTCTATAATATCGAGTTCCACGTTGATATTTATCCCGAAAAGGAATGGGAGAGTAAGTTGACAAAACTGGAACTGATTGATAAGATGCAGGATGATTTATCCATTTATCCCGGCATTGACTTCAATTTCTCACAACCGATTACTGATAATGTGGAGGAAGCAGCTTCCGGTGTGAAAGGATCTATTGCGGTGAAAGTGTTTGGTAAAGACTTGTATGAGTCGGAGAAATATGCGGTTCAGATAGATAAGATCCTTAGTACGGTTCAGGGAATTGAAGACTTGGGTGTGATTCGGAACATCGGTCAGCCGGAGCTTCGTATAGAGTTGAATGAACGCCAGTTGGCGCGTTATGGAGTTGCTAAGGAAGATGTGCAATCAATTATCGAAATGGCTATTGGCGGAAAATCGGCTTCACTGTTGTATGAGGATGAGCGCAAGTTCAATATCATGGTAAGATACAGCGAACAATTCCGTCAGAATGAAGAGGAGATAGGTAAGATATTGGTTCCGGCGATGGATGGAACGATGGTACCTATCAAAGAATTGGCAGATATAACGACGATTACGGGACCGTTATTGATATTCCGTGATAATCACGCTCGTTTCTGTGCGGTGAAATTCTCGGTGAGAGGTCGTGATATGGGTACGGCAGTTGCCGAGGCGCAGAAAAAGGTGAATGCTTCCGTACATCTGCCGGCAGGCTATTCGCTGAAATGGACGGGCGATTTTGAGAACCAGCAACGTGCCACGAAACGTCTGGCACAGGTTGTCCCTATCAGTATTGCTATCATTTTTATCATCCTGTTTATTCTATTCTCTAATGCGCGGGATGCGGGACTGGTATTGCTGAATGTACCGTTTGCTGCCGTGGGTGGTATTGTGGCTCTTCTGATAACGCAGTTCAACTTCTCCATTTCTGCCGGTATCGGTTTTATTGCCTTGTTTGGTATTTGTATTCAGAACGGGGTGATTATGATTTCCGATATAAAGGCGAATCTAAAACTCGGCTCGCCTTTGGAGAAAGCCACTAAGGAAGGAGTGCGCTCGCGTATCCGCCCTGTGATTATGACAGCGGCAATGGCAGCTATCGGTTTGATGCCCGCTGCCATGAGTCATGGAATTGGTTCGGAATCACAGCGTCCGTTGGCGATTGTCATTATCGGTGGATTGATAGGAGCGACTTTCTTTGCTTTGTTTGTCTTTCCTCTTATTGTGGAAGTGGTATATGAACGAATGTTATATGATAAAAATGGAAAGTTATTGCAAAGACGTATTTAGTTCATTTCTATCCTGTGAAAAAAACTCTCATAGATTAAATTTGTAGGTTTTCAGTAGGTAGAGGGAGAAAGGAATGAAAGAAGGGTGAATTAAAAATCACCCGTACTTTTGTTCCTTTTTCTATTTCTGAAAATATATCCAACTTTGCGTGATAAGCAGAGATGATTTTCAGGGTCAGGCTAAGTCCGATGCCTTGTCCGGCATAGTCCCGGGTATTACTGCCCCGATAGAAAGATTGGAATATATGTTCTATTTCTTCTTGCGGAATACCGATTCCCCGGTCTTCTATATCAAGAATGATTTGTTGTTGTTCCCGGTAGAGAGTCACATTTACTTCTTTATCAGAATATTTGCAGGCGTTATCTATTATATTTTTTAATGCTATCTTCAACAGATATGGATTGGCTTTTACAGTCATCTGCGGGTCTGTCTCTTCCAAATGAAGATGGATTCTCTCATCAGAAGCTGTCAACTCTTTTAATATATCGGCCAAAATAATCTCTTCAATATTGTTTTTCAGGAGTTCTTCTTCTTGTCGTGAAAGAAAAAGAAGATGCCGGATCAGACTGGATAACCGTTTGCTTTCTGAAGAAATTCGTTGAAGGGATTCAATGTATTCTCCCGTGCTTCTTTCTTTCAGCAGACTGATTTCACATTCTCCCTGAATGGCAGTAATCGGATTGTTCAACTCATGTGAAGCATGACTGACAAAGGACTTTTCTGCCTTGAATGCACTGTCCAGACGGTCGAGCATACTATTTAATGTCTTTATCATGTCCTCCAGTTCGTCATTATTGCCAGTAGTCTTTAATCGGCGGTTCAGACTGTTGGCACGTATTCTTTTCAATTCCTTTAGTATGTGTTGCAGGGGAACCAGAATACGGCCGGAATATATTTTTCCGATAAAAAAGATCAGGACGGAACTGGCTAAGATGAGAAATATGGAAAGCAACAATAAATGTTCCTTGATTTCTGTTCCGTAGGCATTCCGGGACATGACGAGTACGATAAGTTGCCTTCATTATCCGGATAATAAAGGGCGGCTCCCAGTTGATCCTTATATTTGAAGGAGAAAGGGATGCTGTCCTGTCCTGCCAGCAGAAGAGCCTGCTGGTGTTGCGTGAGGTATTTATTCAGTGTATCACGTACTTCGGAAAGACTGTCCATATTTAAAAGAATCTCATGGGCTTCAGGCAGGAGTTCGTCATATTTGCGCTGGATAATCTGGTAGCTCTGTTCGTCTACTTCATCTTTTTCCCAATGCTTCTGTGCGGTCAGGTAGGCTTTTTCACGCAGGTAAGAAGCATAGAGCTTATTGATGTACTGCGTACTGAAAATATAAAATACAGCAATGATAATGACAGTAGTCAACACACTGATTAACGTATAGAAAAGAGCTATTTTGGAACCTATTTTCATAGCCGGGATTAGTGTTGGTGAGTTTAAGTATTCATGATATATCCTAATCCTACGACTGTATGGATCAGCTTTTTATCAAAGTCACGATCAATCTTTACCCGGAGATAGTTTACGTAAACATCTACGATATTGGTATTGGTATCAAAATTCTTGTCCCATACATCTTTGAGCAGAGTGATACGTGAGAGGGCAACCCCTTGATGAGTCATGAAATATTCGAGCAGGCGGTATTCTTTAACAGTAAGGTCGATGTCTATGTCACCCCTTTTGGCTTTTCGGGTATTGCAGTCCAATACCAGGTTATCGCAAGTCAATAGATTGGAAGGGACTTCTTTGTTGCGTCTCAACAGGGCTTTGATGCGTGCTTCCAGTTCCTGGAACTAAAAGGTTTGACGAGATAATCATCTGCTCCCGCATCCAGTCCTTTGACGATGTCTTCGGTTGTTCCTAAAGCTGTCAGCATGATTACCGGGATTTGATACCAGAACATTTGGCGATAAAGGCGGCAAAGCTCCAAACCATTTATTTTAGGCATGATAATGTCCAGTATTAAAAGGTCGAAAGGTTCGTCCTGAAGGATTTTCCAACCCGTATCCCCGTCATGGCAGACGGTTACAGAATGCCCGAATTCTTTTAATCCCCGTTCGATGAAAGAGGCGATGTTAATTTCATCTTCAACCAATAGTATCTTTGCCATAATTCAGATTGTTTATGTGCAAAGATACTTTTTCCTGGCATCCGGAGAAAGAAATCCGCCCTACATTTAAGTGTTTCTCCTTTTTGAGTTGTACTATATACAAACAATAGATATGCTATGAAAATAAATTATGTCATTGGAGCTTTTCTGTGTGTGCTGGGATGTTACGGGTGTAGCAGTCCGAAAACGGAAGTGAAATCGCCGGACGGTCATATCAAAATGGCTTTAACAGTAGATGACAACGGTAAACCGTTGTATAACATTTTAGTAGGTGACTCATTGTTGATTGAAAATTCGACATTGGGATTTACAGAGAAAAACGGTATCGACCTGGGCGGAGGATTTCAGATAAAAAACACGACTTTCGACAGTAAAGATGAAACATGGACGCAACCATGGGGTGAAAATAAAACCAATAGAAATCATTATAATGAGATGGCGGTAAATCTGGTCAATAAAGATCAGGTGGAGTTAACTCTCCGTTTCCGTGTGTTTGATGATGGGGTAGGGTTCCGTTATGAATATAATGTGCCCGCAGCGGATTCCCTATTGATTACGGATGAACTGACAACTTTCCGTTTTCGTCAGGACGGTACATCATGGTCTATTCCTGCCAGTGCCGAAACTTATGAATTGCTTTATGCGCAACGTCCCATTTCCGAGGTGGAGACAGCCAATACTCCTTTCACTTTTAAAACTGCCGATGGTGTCTACGGAAGTATTCATGAAGCGGCATTGTACGATTTCTCGGAAATGACTTTGAAGCAGGCAGGAAATTATACGTTGAAAGCTGAACTTGCTCCATGGCTGATGGTGTGAAAGTGCGTAAAGGTAATCATTTCACTACTTCCTGGCGTACTATTCAGATTGTTCCGGATGCCGTTAGTCTGATTAATTCGGCTATGATTTTAAATCTGAATGAACCAAGTAAAATAGAGACGACCGATTGGATTCGTCCGATGAAATATGTGGGTGTATGGTGGGGAATGCATCTCGGTGTAGAAACCTGGAAGATGGATGAACGTCATGGAGCTACTACCGTCAATGCCAAGAAATACATTGATTTTGCTGCTGCCAATCAGATTGAAGGTGTCTTGTTTGAAGGTTGGAATGAAGGTTGGGAAAGCTGGGGCGGTATGCAAAACTTTGACTTTACGAAACCGTATGCTGACTTTGACATTGATGAAGTGGTTCGTTATGCAAAGGAGAAAGGAGTTGAAGTTATCGGCCATCACGAGACCGGAGGAATATTCCAACTATGAGCGCCAGATGGATCATGCTATGCAATGGTACACAGACCACGGTATCCATGTCCTGAAGACAGGATATGCGGGAGCTTTCCCGAATGGTTATCTTCATCACAGCCAATATGGGGTCAACCACTATCAGAAAGTGGTGGAAACAGCTGCCCGTCACAAAATGACGCTGGATGCGCACGAACCTATTAAAGATACCGGTATCCGTCGTACATGGCCTAATATGATGACACGTGAAGGAGTGAGAGGGATGGAATGGAATGCATGGAGCGAAGGAAATCCTCCGTCTCATCATGTCATGTTGCCGTTCACCCGTATGCTGTCCGGTCCGCTGGATTATACACCGGGTACGTTTGATATTTTGTTTCTGAACACCAAAGATTCTCCCCGTCGCCAGAAATGGAACGATCAGGATAAAGGAAACAGCCGTGTGAATACAACATTGGCGAAACAGCTTGCTAACTGGGTGATTTTGTATTCTCCCTTGCAGATGGCATCTGATATGATTGAAAATTATGAAGGCCATCCGGCTTTCCAGTTCTTCCGCGATTTCGATCCGGATTGTGACGAATCGAAAGCATTGGCAGGGGAACCGGGGGAATTCGTAGCCATCGTGCGTAAAGCAAAAGGCAACTATTTCTTGGGAGCAGCAACGAACGAGAAACCCCGTACACTGGAAATAAAACTGGATTTCCTGGAACCGGGCAAACAGTATAAAGCTGTCATCTATGCGGATGGAGAGAATGCGGATTGGAAATCAAATCCTACGGATTATCGGATAACGGAACAAACGGTTACTTCTGAAAATACGTTGAACATCCGAATGGCTGCCGGAGGCGGACAGGCTATTTCATTTATGGCACTTAATTAATAGATTATATTTAAACGCAGATTAACGCGGATTATCGCAGATTTTAAAAGATAAATTAATCTGCGATATCGCGTTAATCTGCGTTTAAATATTTGTTTATCCCTTTGCTTCCTGATACATAAAGCGTTTGATTGACTTTTTCGCAGTCTTTTCAAATTCCTCGAAATGGATTTTTATTTTGCTTATTTGAGAATAGTTAGGAAGCTGTTGATTCAATTCGATACGGTTTTGCTCCATTACTTTCTGAATATCCGTCTGCTGCAATCCATGAGCGAAAGCATCGTCGAAATCCGGGTAGATCAGTGCTACCAGCTTTTCGTGCTGTAAGACGATCAGTGACTCCGAAACATACGGCATGTTGTTCAGCTTGCTTTCAATTTCTTCGGGATAGATATTTTGTCCGCTAGAGGTGAGAAGCAGGTTCTTACTACGTCCGCGGACTGTCACATAACCCTCTTCATCCAACGTACCGAGGTCACCGGTATGCAGCCAACCGTTAGCATCAATAATTTGCGCCGTAGCTTCCGGATTTTTATAATATCCCAGCATCATATTCATTCCTCTGCATACGATTTCTCCGGCATGTGTTTTCGGGTCCGGTGAGTCAATACGGACTTCCATTCGGCTGGTTGCCTTTCCGCAGGAAGCAAGTTTCAGTGTTTCCCAACGGCTGGAACAAATAATCGGACCACATTCCGTCATACCGTAAGCGATGGTGTAGGGGAACCCTATCTTTTTAAGGAAAGCCTCTACTTCCGCATTGAAAGGAGCACCTCCGATAATAATCTCGTCAAAGTTTCCACCGAAGATTTCCATGGCAGCCTGTCGTGCCAGCGATTTGATTTTATCGTTCACAATAGGCACTTTCAGCAATAACTTGCCGATTTTGCTGTCTACTTTAGGAAGAATATCTTTCTTGATAATCTTTTCCACGATCAACGGTACACAAGAAATCACTTTGGGTTTAATTTCGGAGAAAGATTGGGAAATGATTTTCGGAGACGGCATACGCGTCAGGAAATAGATGTGTGCACCTGCAGAGAATCCGTAAAGGAAATCATATACCATACCGAACACGTGTCCCATAGGCAACATGGAAACGATATGATCTCCCGGTTTAACGGGAAGCATTTCGAAGCAATAAGCCACGTTTGACCAAAGACTGCGATAGGGGAGCATCACTCCTTTAGAGTAACCCGTGGTACCGGAAGTATAGTTGATGATAGCCAGTTCTTCCGGACGATCTTTCCGGTAACAAATATGTTCCGGTCGAAAGTTCTTGGGATACTGTTGACCGTAAATAGCGTTCCGATGTTCAAAAGCGTAAGTGAGTTTTTCGTTCCGGGACACTAATGCCGAGAAATCAGCCAGCGAAGCGATGCCCTCTAACAAAGGCATGGCATCTTCATTCAGGTTCTCCCATGCCTGGTCGCCGACGAAAAGTAATTTGGCTTCGGAATGGTTGACGATATTATGAATATTATCTGCCTTGAATTCATGCAAAATGGGAACAATAACAGCTCCGTAAGTGATAGTCGCCAGGAAAGTAACTGCCCAGTGAGCACTGTTACGTCCGCAAACGGCTATTTTATCTCCCGGCTGGATGCCGGCACTCTCCAAGACGATGTGAAATTTAGCGATTTTACGCGCTACATCCTTATATTGGAGGGTAATTCCTTTATAGTCAGTTAAGGCATCTTTGTCCCAGTTTTTGATGATGCTTTGCTCAATATAATCAATGAACTGATGTTCTTGTTCCATTCGATTTTTGCACATTTAGTTTAAAACTGCGCAAAATTAATACTTCGTAGATGTAAACCGAATTTTAAATTCAAGTTTTACGGTTAATTAACGGAGGGGGAACGAACAATTTTACCAGCCGGATAAAGGTCATTCGTGTTTCTTCCTTAGAACTAGTTCATTGGCCTATATAAACATTTCGTCTCCACGCATGAAGATGAAACGAATGTCTTGCCAAGGCAAGAGGTTCCATGCGTGGAGACGAATCAGTTATAGTGTACTGAATAACTCTTTTCAGATGTTATTCTGAATCAGTATCTTCTTCTTTGGATTTTTCGGAAATAAGTAATAGTTTATCTCCTTCGTGCAGTTTCAGTGTTCCGTTGGGAATCAGGAACTCATCTCCGCGCTTCACGATCATTACCAGCGTGCCTTTCGGAAGATTCATATCTTTCAATGTGTCTGCTTCTTCCAGCATACTTTTGGTGATAGTCATGTCACTAAGATCAGAGTCTATTTCTTCCGGAAGTTCCACTCCGAAGTCGTTACCGGTTTTTTCCAGCGGTTTGGAAAGATTCAAAATCCGGGCGACGAAAGAAATGGTTGTTCCCTGTACGACCAATGAGACAATGGTAATAAAGAATACAATGTTGAAAATGAGGTTCGAACCTTCTACGCCCGCCACTACCGGATAGGTAGCAAAGATGATAGGAACTGCACCGCGTAATCCTACCCAAGATACGAAAATACGTGATTTCATCGTGATTTTCCGGAATGGAAGCAGACAAAGGAACACGCTTAACGGCGCCCGATAATAATCATGAAAACACCAATCAATAATGCCACGGCAGCTACTTCGAGCATTTCGTGCGGATTGACAAGCAATCCCAGGCAAAGGAACATGATGATTTGCGACAACCAGGTCAGTCCGTCCATAAAGGTGTAGATATCCTTACGGTGCATGATTTTATTGTTTCCCACCATGATACCGGCGATATATACGGCAAGGTATCCGTTACCTTTCAGTAAGTCGGTGATGGAGAAAGTGAAAAACACAAATGCCAGTAATAAGATGGGATACAAGGCTTGATTATCAATATTGAGCTTATTCAACATCCGGATAGCTAGCTTTCCAAGTACATATCCGGCAGCCGCGCCGACGATAAACTGGATGACGAAAGAGCCTACGATAGCTCCGACTCCCATACCTGACGATTGAATAAACTGTATCAGGACAATGGTAAGCATATAGGCCATCGGTCATTACTTCCGCTCTCCAGTTCCAGCATGGGACGAAGGTTGTGTTTCAAGTTCATCTTCTGTGAACGGAGAATGGCGAACACCGAAGCCGAATCCGTAGACGACATGGTGGAGGCCAAAAGCAGGGAAGTAGTGATAGGTAAATAAATATTTGACCAGCTCATACCTGATATCCACCAGATAAAGAGTCCGGTGAAAAGAGCTGTAAGTATACTCCGACAGTGGAAAGCACGATACCGGGACCTAGAATAGGTTTGATTTCTCTGAATTTCGTATCCATACCTCCCGAGAAAAGGATAATACTAAGGGCCACCATACCGATAAATTGGGCGTCTTTCGCGTCGTGGAACTGCAGGCCGAGGCCGTCACTTCCAAACAACATTCCTACTACGAGGAACAATAATAAGGTAGGTACTCCAAAGCGGTATCCGGTTTTTCCAACAACGATGCTGACGAAAAGTAAGATAGAACCGATAAGTAGGGTGTTTTCTGCTGTAAATATCATAGGCAATATATTATAAAGTTATAAAATTGTCGTATTAATTCTCACCGTGCGAAGTTACACATTATTAACAACAAATAAAAACTCTTTTTGGATGTATTTTTGTGAAAAAAGGGAGTTAAATTGTCTAAAAAGACTAATTTTGCAAAGAATAATCTACATTATACTTATGGATTCAAATAATCTTACACCTTTGAGGAAAGGGGTGGTGGGGGTACAATTCTTGTTTGTAGCTTTCGGTGCTACGGTACTCGTACCGTTATTGGTAGGGCTTGACCCTTCTACAGCTCTGTTTACAGCAGGTATTGGTACGCTTATCTTTCATGCGGTTACGCGTGGAAAGGTTCCTGTTTTTCTGGGGAGTAGTTTCGCGTTTATTGCGCCTATCATTAAAGCGACAGAACTTTATGGGTTGCCCGGCACCTTATCCGGCATGGTTGGAGTAGCATTAGTTTACTTTGTGATGAGTGCGCTTGTCAAATGGCAGGGAGTGAGGGTGATTGAGCGGCTGTTTCCTCCTGTTGTCATAGGACCTGTCATCATTCTGATAGGTTTGTCACTGGCGGGAACAGGAGTGAATATGGCAAAAGAGAACTGGTACTGGCACTGCTTTCGTTGGTTACCGCAGTCGTTGTTTCAATGAAAGCCAAAGGCTTTTGAAACTGATTCCTATCTTCTGTGGAATTGTAGTAGGGTATCTGGCTGCATGGCTTTTCTACGATTTGGATTTGTCCGGTGTCAGGGATGCTGCCTGGATTGGATTGCCGCAGTTTGTCTTTCCTAAGTTCTCATGGGAACCTGTGTTGTTTATGATTCCGGTAGCCATTGCTCCAGTGATAGAACATATTGGTGATATTTATGTAGTTAATACGGTCACCGGAAAAGATTTCGTGAAAGATCCGGGGTTGCACCGTACTTTATTGGGGGATGGTCTGGCGTGTTTCTGTGCCGGATTATTGGGTGGCCCTCCTGTGACAACTTATTCGGAAGTGACCGGAGCCATGTCCCTGACAAAGATTACTAATCCGCAAGTGATCCGAATAGCTGCCATTTCCGCTATCTTATTTTCTGTTATCGGTAAAATCAGTGCATTACTAAGATCCATTCCAAGTGCGGTACTGGGCGGCATCATGTTATTACTTTTCGGAACGATTGCTTGCGCGGGCATTGGTAATCTTGTGAATAATTGCATTGATTTGAGTCGTACCAGAAATATAATCATTGTGTCTTTGACACTGACTGTCGGCATTGGTGGCGCTGCCTTTAATTGGGAGATTTTTCATTGTCCGGCATTGGACTGGCAGCTTTGGTGGGAGTGCTTCTCAATTTAATATTGCCTAGAGAGGATTGATATTCTGTCAATCAAGCGGGAATCTCCAAATCCCCGCTTGATTGATTGTTATTTATGATAGAAACTTCACAATATCTTCATCCACTGTACTGATACCTCCGATCCCGAATTGTTCGATCAATACGTTCCTGACATTCGGTGAAAGGAAAGCGGGAAGTGTAGGACCCAAATGAATGTGTTTCACTCCCAAAGCCAGTAATGCCAATAAAACAATGACCGCCTTTTGTTCATACCATGCAATGTTGTATACGATAGGTAGTTGGTTTACATCGTCCAGCCCGAAGATTTCTTTCAGTTTTAAAGCGATGACGGCCAGTGAGTAACTGTCGTTACATTGTCCTGCATCCAACACTCTCGGAATGCCGTTGATATCACCTAAAGCCAGTTTATTATATCTGTACTTGGCACAACCGGCAGTAAGAATCACGGTGTCACCAGGTAATTTTTGAGCAAATTCCGTATAGTATTCACGGCTCTTCATACGTCCGTCGCATCCTGCCATTACAAAGAATTTACGGATAGCTCCGCTTTTCACGGCGTCCACCACTTTATCTGCCAGGCTGTCACCTGTGCATGCGCGAATCCTCCGATAATTGTTCCGTTTTCAATGGCTACCGGTGGCTGACATTGCTTAGCATGAGCAATCAGTGCAGAAAAATCTTTCGGTTTTCCGTCTTTGCGTTCGGGGATGTAATGTGCCCCTTCTAAGCCGCAGGCTCCTGTGATGTAAATACGATCCTTGTAGCTGGCATTTGCACGTGGCGGAACGATACAGTTACTTGTGAACAAGATAGGACCGTTGAAACTTTCAAATTCCTCTTTCTGCTTCCACCAGGCGTTTCCGTAGTTTCCTGCCAGATGCTTGTACTTCTTTAGTTGAGGATAATAATGTGCAGGCAACATTTCGCTGTGAGTATATACATCTACTCCTGTACCCTCTGTTTGTTCCAATAACTCTTCCAGGTCTTTCAAGTCATGTCCGCTGATTAATATACCCGGATTATTGCGTACACCGAGACTCACTTGTGAAATTTCCGGATTTCCGTAGCTGCTGGTGTTCGCCTTATCCAGCTGTGCCATTGCCGATACTCCATGCTTTCCTGTTTCCAAAGTCAGCTGAACCAGTTCTTCCACTGTAATATCATTGCGGGTCAGTTCAGACAAGGCATGCTGCATGAAAGCAAATATTTCCGGTGACTCGTAGCCCAGGTTATGCGCATGCTCTACGTAGGCGGCCATTCCTTTCAGGCCATAGTGTACAAGTTCTTTCAGTGAGCGGATATCCTCGTTGGGAGTGCGAAGCACACCGACAGTTTTTGATTTCTCTTCAAACTCATCTTCGCTTCCATTCCAAAGACATTCGTCGGGAGCATTTTCAATCTTTACCTTGTTGGCAAGTTCATTTTTCAGTTTCAGTCCTTCTTTGATTTTTTCAGTGATAGCCACTTTATCAAAATTGGCGTTGGTGATGGTAATGAACAAAGCATCATAGATAAATTTGTCTGCTTGTTCGGAAGGATGTCCATTTTTACGCAGATGTTCGTTGTAGACAGCAATTCCACGTACTACGAAGAGTAGTAAGTCTTGTAGGTTAGCCACTTCAGACGTTTTACCGCACACACCTTTCAAGGTACAGCCGGTACCCATTGCGGTTTCTTGACATTGATAACAGAACATACTCATAACTTTTACGTTTTTAATTAGTCCAATATTTTATTTATTGAACGCAAAAGTAGAGGAAAGGTTTCAGCTGATTCTGTAACCAATGTTACAACAATGAATATTTTTTATCTAAAACACTCATTATTCAATTCATAAATCCTTAAAACAGTTCCTATTATTGGATAAGCCGTACCAGTTCTTCTTTCTGTAAAATAGTGATATGCTTGCGATCGGCTATCAATAATCCATCTTCCTGCATGTGCGCCAGTTCACGGGCGAGGGAAGGACGGGATACCCCGAAGTAATCACTCAATTCCTGTTGTGAACGGTCGAGGGTGATATGCGTCTGTTGCTGCTGTTTATATAATCGGAGCAGGTACGAAGCAAGTTTCTGACGAATCGTTTTAAACGACATAAAGAAAAGTTTATCCGATAAAGTCCGTGCATAATTGGCAGAAAGATTCATATAGTTTTCCAAAAACTGCTCGTTCTTACGGAATAAACTCAATACACTTGATTTAGGAAGTTCGATAACCTCTGTCGGTTCATTGGCAGTCACTTCCACCGGATAGCGGTTCTCCTCACCGAACAGAAACAGAGGGGCAATCGCTCTTGGAGCAGCGATGTCTTCCACTTTGATAAGACGTCCCGAATAATCAATCATTTCTCCACGCACGCTTCCTTTGGTCAGGATGACGAGGCGATTACACACAGCTCCCTGTTGAGCCAGGATTTCTCCTTTCTTATAAGAACGTGTATGGAAACTGATCTCTTCCAGATCGGCAAAAAGTCTTTCCGGAGTGATCCCCCGGAATAAGGGATTGTTGACGAGTGCAGGTATCATATATCAATAGTTATTTGAATTTTAAAATAAACGTTGTTTCTTTCTCCCGCAGCAGAGTGAGACTCCCGCCCGAAAGACGCATGATCTGTCGTGAAATACTAAGTCCGATTCCGCTACCATTTTCTTTGGTGGTGAAGAAAGGAATAAAGATATGCTCTGCTATTTCCGACGGGATTTCAGGACCGTTGTTTTTGATCTCGATCCATATTTCTTCCATATCATTGCAATAAGCCCGAAGCTCGATTCTACATCCGGCTGGCTGCCGATTGCCTGGATGGCATTCTTCAGAAGATTGATAACTACCTGGGCGATGAGGTTTTCATCCGCATACAGAATTAAGTCGGCAGGAGAAATCTCCGTGTGGAAACAAATAGTGTCACACGGATTCTGATGGCGGGCAAGTTCAATCATCCTTTCTATGAACGCTTTCACGTAGAACAATGACGGTTCCGGTGCAGGTATGCGTGTAAACTGCCGGTAAGATTCTACAAAAGAGAGCAACCCTTTTCCTGTGGTGCTGATGGTCTGCAACCCGTGACTGATCTCTTCGTCTTTATCCTCGGACATGGAAAGAAGAGTGTCACAAAGAGAAGTGATAGGAGTGACCGAATTCATGATTTCATGCGTCAGAACCCGTGTCAGGCGAATCCATGAATCTATTTCCTTTTCATCGAGTTCGGTATTGATGTCGTTCAGAGCCAGAATACGCAGATGCTCTTTGCGCACATTGATTTCCGATACACGTATGGATAGATTAACGGTTCCCCGTTCGTTGTGAAATATCACTTGCAGTTTGTCTCCGGGACGGCAGTTCTCTATTTTCTCCATGAGCGTAGTGTCTACTTTACTCAACTGATGGATATGCGTGAATATATTCAGCCCCAAAAGACGGAGTGCCTCCTTGTTCTTCTGATAAACAGCCCCATTGTCATTGAGTACCAGCAATCCTGTACTGACAAAATCCAGAATCAGCTCGTAATATTTCTCTTGTTGTGCGGTTTCCGCTTTTACATTATATAAGATATGTCCCACCCGGTTGAGTGCCCGGTTGATCTTTTGGCTTTCGGGAGTACCGTTTTCTTCGGGAAAATGAAAAGTGTTATCATTATTTTCAAGCGCGTTAATCATGAAAAGCACCTGCTTGGTGTGAAGCTGGTACAGGCGGATTTGCCAGATGATGCTAAGTACCAGCAGACAAAGACTGACGCCCAGCCAACCGTATGATTGATGAATACCGAACCAGACGGTCGATATACAGAAAAGTACAGTCAGCAAAACTCTGAACCAGTACCGAATCCCCAGTTGTTGGATCAGTGAGCTCATAATCCGAATTTTTTCATCTTGTTATAGAGCGTCTGCCGGGTTATTCCCAGTTGAGCGGCCACTGCCGATAGATTTCCCGCACAGGCATCGAGCGCTTTCCGTATCATCTGCACTTCCATTTCTTCCAGGGTGGAGATACTCTGTTCCTGAATGGCTATCCGTGGTACGGATAATTGGAATAATTCAGCAGGAATCAGCGGACTGTCATTGATGATAACCGCCTTTTCGATGACGTGCTCCAATTCGCGGATATTACCATACCAGGGATGCGCAGTCAATTTATCCTTTGCTTCGGGAGTGAACTTCATCAACGACTTGTCATATTGCTTGCAGAAGTGAACCATAAATCGTTCGGCCAATGGGATAATATCCTCTTTCCGTTCGCGCAGGGGAGGAATTTCCACATGAATGGTATTGATGCGGTAGAGCAAGTCTTCCCGGAATTCGCCTTTCGCTACCATCTCCTGCAGGTTCCGGTTCGTGGCACATATCAGTCGGATATCAATAGGAATTGGCGTGTTACTTCCCACTTTCACAATGCTTCGCCGTTGGATGGCGGTTAGTAGCTTTGCTTGCAGATGGTAGGGCAAGTTTCCTATTTCGTCGAGAAACAGCGTACTCTTTTCGGCAGCCTCGAACTTACCTGTCCGGTCGGTGTGTGCATCAGTGAACGACCCTTTTACATGTCCGAAAAGCTCACTCTCGAATAAAGATTCGGTGATGGTTCCCATATCCACAGCAATCATTTCTTTATATTTGCGGTTGGAAAGCGCATGGATTTCCCGTGCTAGCATCTCTTTTCCCGTTCCGTTTTCACCCGTTATCAAGAGGTTGGCATCGGTGACGGCAACCTTTTCAATCAAAGCCCGTAGTTGTTGCATAACCTTGCTTTCTCCCCAGTACATAGGCGAGTGAACAGCTTTCTTTACTTGCCGTTTCCTTGTCGTTGTGCGTAGAGGTTGCTGCGGTTTGCAGTGTTTCCACCAGTTTCTGGTTGTCCCAGGGTTTGACGATAAAGTCCGTTGCTCCCTCTTTAATACCCCGGATAGCCAGTTCAATATCGGCATAAGCCGTAAAAAGTACGACCGGAAGATCCGGACGTACTTTTTTATTTCATGTAACCAGAATAATCCCTCATTGCCGGTATTGATGCCCGATGTGAAATTCATGTCCAGCAATACTACTTCCGGCATTTCCTCCCGTAGGACGCTCGTCAGGGTGACAGGCGAGGAGAGTGCAACGACCTTTGAGAAATAACTTTTTAAAAGGATTTGTATGGCAGTCAGCACCCCTTTATTGTCGTCTACAATGATGATTGTTCCAGATTTACTCATTTTCGTTCAAGTTTGTAAAGCGCAAACTTACGAAAAAAGGATGTGATAATTCAAGAATCGTAATTCAAAATTGATTTTATCCCCCTTGTATCTCCAATCATAACCACTGGAACTTCAATCCGAATGATAAACTAAGGTAGTCACGTGGACGGAGATAACTATTGTTTACCGCACTAATCACATAAAGGTCACACGTACTTATTTCATAGAAAAAGGTTACAGACTTGGCCATAAATCTACGTTGCGGGTCAATGTCATAGGTCAGGCGTTGTCCCATAAAGACATGGAAACGCACTTTGCTTGAGAAACCATAATACCCTTTCGGATAACGTTCCGGTTCGTTCACCCAAAACTGATTTCCAAATACGGTATTCACATAAAGACCACAGGCAAGAGGCTCTGTCGAGAATCCTTTTCCAATATTAATGCTCCAGGGCATATAGTTCTGCTTGAGCGTCATGGTCACTTTTGCTTTCTTCGAAGAATATTTCGGAATGAATCCGAGCAATACATCCG
>ENA-OQDE01000721-OQDE01000721.1-human-gut-metagenome-genome-assembly--contig:-NODE-721-length-17147-cov-9.300940_pt1 | contig 17147 bp, 22 predicted proteins | sample MGYA00242768_ERZ504595 | MGnify/ENA primary metagenome ERZ504595 (study PRJEB26092, sample SAMD00036307) | human gut metagenome | host: Homo sapiens | study: EMG produced TPA metagenomics assembly of...
TTCTGCTCGGCGGCGCCCTTTCCGTTTCCGCACAGAAAACGGCTGTCAAAAGCAACCTGCTTTCCGCCGCCAACGGTGCGCTGAATGCCGGTGTGGAATATGCCTTCGGCCCCAAATCCACATTCGATTTGTCCGGCAGCATACGCCCGTGGAAACGCACGGAAGGATATGTCAACAAATATTGGCTCATACAACCTGAATACCGCTACTGGACTTGCCAGAAATTCAACGGCAGTTTTTGGGGAGCCTATCTCAACGGAGCGCAGTTCAACGTAGGAGGGAAAAAGATGCCTTTCGGACTCTTCCCCTGGCTGAAAGAGCACCGGTATGCAGGCTGGCTGGCAGGTGGAGGCATAAGCTACGGATATCACATCATGCTCAACCGCCACTGGAATATAGAAGTTTCCGTCGGTGTAGGGTATGAATATATCGACTATAAGAAATATAAATGCCCCGACGTGTGCGCCGAGCTACTGGAAAAAGGCCATTATCACTATTTCGGCCCCTCCAGAGCATCCCTGAGTATAGTTTACATATTTAACTAAAGAGCCATGAAATACTTATTCTATCTTATATCATTTATTTTTCCTACGCTTTGCTCATCAGCGCAGCCGGCAGAACGGGACAGTTCGATTTACATCGCCTCCTCCCGGCTCTACCGGATGGGAGAAAGTCTGGTAGTGTCCATGCAAGTAGACATTACCAGACAGATTCCCTCTAACGAATCAGTCATACTGGTTCCCCGGCTCAGCGACAGCCTGGACAACTTCATCCAGCTTCCCGCCATCTATGTGAACGGTCGTAAACAGCATATTTTCTTCCAGCGTGAAACCGGCAGACAGGAAAAAGACTATGAAGAGTTACGCCGCCGCAATGACCGCAAACAAAGCGTACACTACTTGCGCAGCATCCCCTTCACCCACTGGATGAAGCATGCCTCCTTGCATCTCATCGAAAAAGAATGCGGATGCGGAGTCCCCCGCCATACAGACTCCACCTATCTGACCCGCCTGAACATCCTTCCCGATATCCATCCGCACGTAGCGTTCATCACTCCGCAGATGGAAGAAAGGAAAGTGCGCGAAGAAAGCGGACGTGCCTATCTGGACTTCCCGCTCAACGAAACAACCATCTATCCCGAATACAGAAACAATCCGGCCGAACTGGCAAAGATAAAGCGCAGTATCGACCTGATAAAAAACGATACCAATGTAGTCATTTCGCATATTGACATTCACGGATACGCCTCTCCCGAAGGCCCCTACTCCAACAACGAGCGTCTGGCGCGGGAACGGACCCGGACCTTGAAAGACTATGTATGCAGCCAATATGCTTTCAACGATACATTGTTCACCACCCATTACACCCCCGAAGACTGGGACGGATTTGTCAAGTTGCTGACCGACACCGTTATCACCCATCGCGAGGAACTGCTACATATTGCAGAAAGCAAAAGCAGCCCCGACGGGAAAGAACGGAAAATACGGAAACGTTATCCCGAAGAGTTCCGTTTCATCCTGCAACATTGGTTCCCCGGCCTCCGCCATTCAGACTACACCATCCACTATGTGGTACGTCCGTTTACGGTAGAGCAGGCCAAGCAGGTATTCCAAAGCAACCCCAAGAATCTGAGTATTGAAGAGATGTTCCGCATAGCCCGGACCTACCCTGCCGGCAGTCCGGAATACAATAAGATTTTCATGACGGCGGTTCTGCTAAATCCGGAACACCCCGTTGCCAATCTCAATGCAGCCTGCATCCTGCTCTCGCAGGGAGATACCAAAGGCGCCTCACTCTATCTGGACAAAGCCGGTGAGACTCCCGAAAAGACCCTTTTGCAAGGCATCATGCAAATGCTGAACGGGAACTATACCGAAGCGGAGAACCTGCTGCACAAAGCGGAAGAAGCAGGACTGCCCCAAGCAGGTGAAAACCTGAAGATATTACATGAGATTTACTAATCACATTTTTAACTAAAACTATTTTACATTATGAACAAAAAATTATTATTATCCTTCGCTCTTGCAGCCGCAATGACAGGATGTATCAATGATGCAGATGTTCCCTCAGGAAACGGAGACAATCCGGCTCCCGGAGCCAGAGGAGGGAACATGGAGATTTCATTTGTAGTTCCCAACTCTTCCAACGGCAGCCGTGCCGCTTCCGCCGAAGATTCCGGAATCTATGAAGACGGTACCGCCGAAGAATACAAGGTGAGCAATGTAACCCTCTATCTGTTTGACTCTTCCAGCAAGAATCTGGTTACTACCATCAATGTAACTCAAAGCGATCTGGGCGCAGGCACTTCCAGCGGAGAGAGCAGCAAAGAAGGACAAACCATTGTCTATCCTTGCAACAAGGAAATCACAGTAAAACCGGGCAACTATGACATCCTTGCCGTAGCCAACGGTTCACAGACCTTCGAAATAGGTCAGGAATCCACATTATTGGGACAGATTGACGCCTCCACCTATGGAAACGGCATGATAACCAGCGTACCCGGAAGCGGTTTCATCATGTCCAACCGCGGCTCGGCCAATATGAACATCACCGTAGAGTCTCCCGAAGAAAGCGACACCAAAGCACACGTCAGAATCAATCTGGAACGTGCCGTTGCCAAACTGATGGTCAGAAATGACAGCAAGGAAATCTACACGTTGAAGAATTCTGCCGGAGTGACTTACGCCACAGTCCGTCTGAACAACTACAAATTCATCAACCTGGCAAACAAGTTCTACACCTTCCGTCATGTCGCTACACTGGATAACGCCCCTGAGACTCCGTCAGCTCCGTCATCTTACAGCGTGGAAGCAGGAAACTTCGGTAACATCGCCGACAACAACGGTTACCTTATCGACCCCTATTTCTTCGACAAGACCGTAGCTGGAGCCACTACCAATTTCACAGGCGTTCATTCTACACCAACCACCTGTCAAAACAGACAGACAGCAACTGGTCGGGCCTGGCCGATGCAGGAAAGTACGTTTCCATGTACTGTCTTGAAAACTGTATGTTCCGTCCGGCACAGAACACAGTATACACCACCGGTATCATGCTGAAAGGTACATTTACCCCCGAAGCTTCACAGACCATCGGTAACAACGGTAATCCGGTAGAAGACCCGCTTGTATTCAACACACTGTATTATTTCAACTATAAGTTCTACACCACACTGGCAGCTGTAGGCAAATATGGCGATGCCAATATTGATGGTTTGACAGAAGAATCCAGTGATGCAGAACTGGCTGCCAAGCAGATTACCCGTTTCACCAAGAACGGAGGCAATTTCTCTACCTTCTACAATTACTGGATCAAACATCTTGACAACAACAACCCCACCGTCATGGGCGTCATGGAGTTCGGTATTGTACGTAACAACATCTACTCTGTCAACATCACCAGCATCAAGAACCTGGTCCCGGCACTCCGGACACCAAACCCGATCCGGATGAAAACAAAGCATTCCTGGACGTAGAATTCGGAGTATATCCGTGGATTGTCCGTGACCAAGATGCCGACCTTGAATAAAACAGTCTCAAAATAGAAAAACAATGAGTAAAACTGCTACTATCCTCTTCGCCCTATGTACTCTTTTCTGTAGTGCATGTTCCTGGGTAGACGATGACCAATCCGATTGTCCCACAGGCTGTTGGCTAAAGTTATCCTATACCTATAATATGCTGAACGTAGATGCCGTGACCACTCAGGTAAAAGATGTCACGCTATTTATTCTCGATCAGGAAGGAAACTATATAGTCCGGGAGGAAGTAGACAGTCTTACATTCCATCAAAATGAATGTACAATCCAAGTCCCCTCCCTGCCTCAGGGAGATTACACCTTTCTGGTCTGGGCAGGATTGGCAGACTCACTTTACCGGCATACTCCCACTTCACTGACACTGTTACGCAATGAAGCGGGAGAACAATCCGAAAAACTTTCATCTCTATTCCACGGGCGGCTGGACAACGTGCATATCAGCGGCGAATATCAGGTTTTGGCTCTCTCTCTTACTAAAAACACGAATATTCTAAGCTGCATATTGCAAAGCCAGTCGGCCGCCCCTCTGGATACAGATGATTTCCGTCTGGAGCTGACAGCCCGCAACGGATGCATGGATCACCGGAACACTCCGACAGACTCCGTTTTCACCTGCTATCTTCCCTTCATGCAGGAAAGCGCCAATCTGGAAGACATACAGGTAGTACATGCCGGAATGAATACATTGAGACTGATGGAGAATGACGACACCCGCCTACGGTTAATCTATCAACCTAGTGGAAAAGAGATTTTCGATATTCCGCTGACACCCTATCTGCTTCTGTCGCGTAATGTCGAAACAACCTACATGCCTCCACAAGAATATCTTGACAGGCAAGACCGCTATAACCTGATATTTTTCCTGAGCCCGACAGAGGATCCGCAGAAACCTTACATATGTTTACAAATGCAAGTAAACGGCTGGATAATACGTATAAATGATGCAGAATTAGATAAATAATCTTTCTGTTTTGAACATTTCAATCTATATTCGATTCCGTTATGAAAATTACTTATTATGTAAAATCTATAATACGGAACCTTATGAGAAATAAAAAAAAATTCAACGAGTTTATGAACAAAACGATTGAAGAACTGAAAGACGAGAAACGTTATGGCACGGCACACGTCTACCAAAGTACCTTGAACGCTTTCTGCGAATTCTGCGGATGCAAGATTGTTTACTTCCACCAGCTCAACAGAGCCACACTGAAAGAATTTGAGACCCACCTGCGCGACAAGCAGCTGAGCTGGAACACCGTTTCCACCTATATGCGGACACTGCGCGGCGCCTACAACAAAGCGGTGGACCAGAAAATAACCACCGGCAACTCCCGCCTGTTCAATCACGTCTATACCGGAGTGAAAAACGATGTCAAGCGTGCGCTGGAAGTGGAGGAGATAAACAAGCTGCTGAACGAAGTTCCTCTGAAAAGACTACCGGAAGACCTGGTGCGATGCAGGGTTTGGGCAAACCTGATGTTCCAGCTGCGCGGGATGCCTTTTGTTGATCTGGCCTTTCTTCACAAAAGTGACTTGAAAGGTAACACGCTTTCTTACCGCCGGCATAAAACGGGCGGCCAAATGATAGTGGATATTCCGCCAACAGCAATGGAACTGATCAGACAATATCAGAATACCGACTGCAACTCTCCCTATCTTTTCCCTATCCTGAGCGGCACCAAAACCGGAGAAGAGCTGTATATAGAGTATCAGCAGGCGCTACGGATCATGAATTATAATCTGGGCAGACTGGCAAGACGATGTGGAGTGATAACCAAGGTCAGTTCATACACCACGCGCCATACCTGGGCCACCCTTGCCAAATATTGTAATTTCTCTGAACAACTAATCTGTGAGGCTTTTGGACATTCGTCAGTGAAAGTTACAGAAACATATTTGAAAAACTTCAAATATGAAGAGATAAAAAAAGCTAATGATGCAATAATTCTATACGTTTCAAAAAATGGAAAGAAAAGGGCATGAATAGATAAAAAGTTGATTATCAAGCTATTTAAATTCCGTTACTTTGTAAGTAACAGAATTTATTCGGCAGCAAAAATAGACAATAAATCGATAGCAAACAAGAAACAACCCGCTTCTTTTTTTTAAAATTAATAAAAAAGACGGTCTAATAGATAAAAAGTAATAATAAAAAGAACATTTTTAATTATATAAAAAAGAGAAAATATAGTAACACACATCACGTTTTACACAGTCAACGCAATGCATTAAAATATTATATTTCAGAATATTATATCTTATCCGCTATAAAATAGTGAGATATAAATTATACAATATGTTTATTGATAAATTTTCTGTTACTTACAAAGTAACAGAAGAGCAGAAAAAGAAAAAAGCGACATAGTTGAAACATAGTTGAAAAAACATCATATAGATCTGACATATAAAAAGTTTTACCTATGATACAAGTCCAGAGATTTAACAAAGTACTTAAATTAGCAGTCATTCTAGGAGATTTAGTCATTCTGAATGTACTTTTCATCTCATTTAATTCAATATGGAACGAGTTGTTTGGGGAAAGAGCCTGTAGCGGCACTTTACCCCAAATTCTAACTCTGTTCAGCGTATGTTATTTTGCATGCACTATTTCAGGAGGTGTCATACTGCATCGTCGGGGAGCCCGTGCCGACCAAATTGTATTCCGGGTACTCCGCAACGTGTTCTATTTCTCTTTTTTATCGACCGGACTGATGGTATTATCCGAACTTGAGATATATTCCAAACGCTTTTTTATCTATTATTTCATTCTGCTCATCCTCTGTATCACTGTCTATCGCCTGCTTTTCCGTTTCTGCATACAGCTATACAGAAGCCATGGAGGGAATTTCCGTACGGTCCTCTATTTGGGAAGCACCGAAAATATAGCCGAGCTGTACCATGAAATGACCTCCGATGCCACTACCGGCTACCGGGTACTGGGCTACTTCGACACCACCCCCAATGCCAAGTTCCCCGCCAGCTGTACCTATCTGGGAAAACCGGAGCAAGCCATTGACTACCTGGCACAGCACAAGGTGAACCAGCTTTACTGCTGCCTGCCCTCGGCATTGAGCGAACAGATCGTGCCGGTCATCAACTATTGCGAGAACAACCTGATACATTTCTACAGCGTGCCCAATGTGCGCAACTACCTGCGTCACCGCATGCACTTTGAATGATAGGCAGCGTACCCGTCCTCAGCATCCGCAAGGAACCCTTGGGGAAAATAGAGAACAGGCTGATAAAACGCATATTCGATGTAATCTTCTCGCTGCTCTTTTTATGCACATTATTCCCCATTATATTCCTTATTGTAGGAGTGACCATCAAAATCACTTCTTCGGGTCCCATATTCTTCCGTCAGAAACGTAACGGATTGAACAACAAGGAATTCTGGTGTTATAAATTCCGTTCCATGAAAGTAAACAAGGAATCGGACACCTTACAGGCCACCCTCAACGATCCCAGGAAAACCAAATTCGGCGATTTCATGCGCCGGACCAATATTGACGAACTTCCGCAATTCATCAATGTATTGCTGGGAGATATGTCCATTGTAGGGCCACGCCCCCACATGTTGAAACACACGGAAGAATATTCCAAGATAATCAATAAATACATGGTCCGCCATTTCATCAAGCCCGGTATCACGGGATGGGCGCAGGTGACCGGTTTCCGTGGCGAAACCCGCGAACTGGAAGACATGGAAGGACGTGTGAAAGCCGATATATGGTATATGGAACACTGGTCTTTCCTGCTCGACCTTTATATTATGTACAAAACCGTGGCAAACGTGCTGAACAAAGACAAGCAAGCTTATTAGAACAAGACCTGAAAACTGAAATTTTTTAAATAACAGAGAGCCAAAAAATGAGAAGATTGAAATTTACCCTATTCGCGCTGGCTTCCCTGCTGCTATGCAGTTGCAGCGCCTACAAAAAGGTACCCTACCTGCAAGGGTCCGAGTACCTGAACATGGCAAATGTCCAAACACCCCTGTATGATGCACACATCATGCCCAAAGATTTGCTGACCATCACGGTGAACACCAGTGATCCCGATGCCGCCATTCCTTTTAACCTGACGGTAGCCACCCCCATCACGGCAAACAGCAAAAGCCTTACCAGCCAACCATCCCTGCAACAATATCTGGTAGACAATAACGGGAACATTGATTTCCCGGTCTTGGGCACACTGCACATCGGCGGTCTCACCAAAAGCCAGGCGGAAAACATGATAAAGGAAAAACTGAAAACCTATATCAAGGAAAACCCCATTGTGAATGTACGCATGGCAAACTACAAAATCTCCGTGATGGGAGAAGTAGCACACCCCGGCACATTCACCATCACCAATGAAAAAGTAAACATCATGGAAGCGCTCGCCATGGCGGGAGACATGACCGTATACGGACAACGCGACAAAGTGAAACTGATCCGTGAAGATGCGCAAGGCAACCGCCAGGTGATTCCGCTGAACCTGAACGATGCCGACATCATCGTATCTCCTTACTACTACCTCCAGCAGAACGATGTGGTGTATGTCACCCCCAATAAGACCAAAGCCAAGAACGCAAGTATCAGCAACAGCACCACCATCTGGTTCTCGGTAGTAGGAACTCTGGTCGCACTGGCCAGCCTGATAGTAACCATTGCCAAATAAACAGAATTATGAAAGAAGACTTATACGACGACCTTTATCTGGAAGAAAAAGAAGAAAAGACCGATTTCAAAGCGATTCTTTTCAAATACGCCATCCATTGGCCCTGGTTCGTGGCATGCACCCTGCTGTGCATAGCAGGAGCCTGGCTTTATTTACGTTACACCCCGCCGGTGTACAACATCTCGGCATCCGTCATCATCAAGGACAATGACAAGAACAGCAAAGCAAGCAGCGGCATGGCCGACCTGGAAGACCTGGGCTTCTACTCCTCCATCAATAACTTTGACAATGAAATGGAAATCCTGCAATCACGCACGCTTATCAAAAAAGTGGTGGAAGAGCTGGATCTTTACATCAGCTATGCCACAAAGAGCAGTTTCCATGACATCGAACTTTACAAAAGTTCCCCTGTGAAGTATGGATTACCCCCGAAGAAGCCCAGAAACTGCCCGCCCCCGCGCGTCTTCACCTGACCTTGCAGCCGGGCAACAAGCTGAATGTGAAACTCCGGATAGGAGAAGAGGAATACAACAAGCAGTTCGACAAGCTGCCCGCCTTGCTGACCACCCCGTCGGCACGTTCAGCTTTACCCCTAAAGACTCCGCAACCGTCCAAAGCACGCAGGAAATCATGGCTACGGTTTCTTCCCCCCGCAGTGTGGCAAACGCCTACCGGGGAGCATTAAGCATAGAGCCTACTTCCAAATCCACCACTATCGCACAGATCTCTGTCAAGAGCACGCATACGCAGCGCGGCATGGATTTCATCAACAAGCTGGTGGAAGTCTACAACCGGGATGCCAACGATGACAAAAACGAAGTGGCTACCAAGACCGCGGAATTTATTGATGAACGTATCAAAATCATCAACGGCGAACTGGGAACCACGGAACAGGAACTGGAAACCTTCAAGCGCGATGCCGGGCTCACCGACTTGAAAAGCGACGCCCAACTGGCATTGAGTGAAAACTCGGAATACGAAAAGAAACGTGCCGAAAACAGCACCCAGCTCCGGCTGGTACAATTCCTGGCCGGCTATGCCAACAATCCGGATCATGCCTACGAAGTACTTCCGGTCAATGTGGGCCTGACAGATACCGGTCTTGCCGAGCTGATCAACCGCTACAACGAGATGCTGCTGGAACGCAAGCGCCTGCTCCGTTCCTCCCAGGAAAACAACCCGGTGGTAGTCAATCTGGATGCCAGCATCCGCGCCATGCGCAGCAATGTGCTGACCACCATCAACAGCGTACAAAGAGGTTTGGCCATCACCCAGGCGGATCTGGAACGTCAGGCAGGCAAATACGCCGGACGCATCACCAATGCTCCGGGACAGGAACGCCAGCTGGTCAGCATCTCGCGCCAGCAGGAAATCAAAGCCGGCCTTTACCTGATGCTGCTGCAAAAGCGTGAAGAAAACGCCATCACTCTGGCATCTACCGCCAACAACGCCCGCATGGTGGACGAAGCACTGGCAGACGCCATCCCCGTATCTCCCAAAGGAAGATGATTTATCTGGTAGCACTGATTCTGGGAATCGCCCTGCCGGTAGTTGTCATCTATATCATCGAACTCTTAAAATACAAGATAGAGGGCCGCGCCGATGTGGAAAAAATCACCTCCCTTCCCATTGTGGGCGATGTACCCCTGTCGGAAGATAAAGGAAAAGAAGAAAGCATTGTAGTACACGAAAACCAAAACGACCTGATGGCCGAAACCTTCCGTAATGTACGCACCAATGTACTTTATATGATGAGGAGCGACGAGAAAGTCATATTGGTTACCTCCACCACCACAGGAGAAGGCAAAACCTTTATCGCTTCCAATCTGGCTGTCAGTCTGGCTTTATTAGGAAAGAAAATCGTGATCGTGGGGCTTGACATCCGCAAGCCGAGCCTGAACAAAGCTTTCAACTTATCACACAGGGAACAAGGCATCAGCCAGTTCCTCGCCAATCCGGAACATACCGACCTGATGTCGCTGGTACAAGTTTCACGCATCAATGCCAACTTGTCCATTCTGCCGGAGGGCCTATTCCTCCCAACCCGACCGAACTGGTGGCACGTGAATCTTTGCCTCAGGCTATCGACATACTGAAAAAGCATTTTGACTATATCATTCTGGATACCGCCCCCATCGGCATGGTGACCGATACCCTGCTGATTTCGCGCGTAGCCAACGCCAGCATCTATGTGTGCCGGGCAGACTACACCCACAAGGCAGATTATACTTTAATCAACGAACTGAGCGAACAGAAAAAACTGCCCAACCTATGTACCCTTATCAACGGACTGGACATGAAGAAAAAGAAGTACGGATATTACTATGGATACGGCAAGTATGGCAAGTATTACGGATACGGTAAAAAATACGGTTACGGCTATGGATATGGCACTGAAAATGTAAATAAAAAGTAATTTCAAAAGTAATTACATAATACCATAAGACTAATTCTCTTCTGAATTTGTTAAAATATTAACACATTAGAAAGAGAATTAGTCTTATTACGTTTTAATATATAAATATTATTTACTATATTTTTCTTTCGAAACATCAAAACAGGGGCACTGTTTCACCCATTCCTCAGGCTCTATCTCGCCATTTCCGTTCAAATCCGGACTTAAATCCCGATGACCGCAAACCTTGCAACCGGGATAATCCACCAGCAACGTCCTGACCAGTACACGCAACGAATGTTTCTGCCACACCGTCCGCGTATCCTCCGGCCTGCCCCGCTCACTGATTCCCCCCTCATAGCATATCCCGATACTCTGTGCATTATACCCACGCGCATGCGCCCCGATTTTCTCTATGGGACGGGTTGTTTTTATATCCCCGTTCTTGCGGATATAAAAATGATATCCGGGTCCGTTCATTCCACGCCTGCGGTGGCACACCTCCAAATCCTGTTCGGTAAAGTCCCTGTCCGCCTTTGTGGCGGAACAGTGGACAACAATCAGATTAATCACCCTCATCCCCCTATGCACGAGCTGATTCCTACTACACCCGCAATAGCCGTAGCTACTGCAATCACCACTTTCAAAATAGTGCTCCAAACAGATTTACCTTTCATCCTACAGTTTTTTTAAAATTAAACACTTGTCCGCCATCTACTTAAGCAGGCTTTTGCTCTTCCTTCGTTTTCACCGGCAATTTATCCACCTTCGTATATTTCAGTGCTGCCAGAATACCGCTTAGCGCAATACCCGGACGGAAATTGATACGCGCTTTTCTAATCATCGACACATCATACGCATCCTCCGTTTCCGCACCTCTTCCGCTCAGACCTATCTGGAAAGTGCCCAGATCGGCAAGCCTTACGATCTCGCCCCCTTCCAGAGCCTCCATAATCACATCCTCCAAGGCAACAAGCACAGCCATTACATCCGCACGCGTCACCGTACAGGTTTTCTGAATACGATCCGCCATTCGCGAATCTCTACATGGCCATTGGCCTGAGCTTGTGCATAGAACTTAGGCAACGCGTCCTGATCAAGCGGATTATTACGCTTTACTACCGAATAAGAAACTGTTCTTCCCATACTTTTCAAATTAAAATTAAAACTTGCAAATTAAGAAACACACTGGCAATCAAGCGTTAACCACTAAGCCGGCTATGATTGACTTTTGATTACACTACAAAGATACGATGAACCGGAAGCCCCGTGTAGACATTTGTAGAGAAGCGTAGGAGATTGTCGGGAAATGTCGAGAATAACTTACAGAGAGAGTAGGAAAACAAGGACATTTTGCGTATCTTTACTCTATAATCAAAACGATAAAGAACATGAACCAAGAAGAAAAAGCATTCATTATCAGAGCGTATGACAAAGCGGAACTGGCAGAACTATACAGCCCCGGACGGACCGCCGCGGCAGCCCTGCAAACCCTGTATCGCTGGATGCGGAGAAACATGCTGCTACAGGAAGAATTGAACGAAGCGGGCTACAACAAATTCCGCCACAGCTTTCTGAAGCATGAAGTGGCAATCATAGTGAGGCATCTGGGAGAACCTTAGGACATACGCTTCCCAAAGAACCTGTTGTTACATCGAAAGACCTTGTTGTTTTTTTAAAATCCCCTGTTGTTTTACCGGAAAGATCCTGTTGTTTTTTGAAAACAACAGGATCTTTTTCACCTGCATTTAAGGCTCACAAGGCTCAGGGCTCACTTAGGCGGTTTTCTGAGCCAAGACTTGCCGGTCTTTCTATACTTACCATCCTCTTTCTCAACGATTTGATAATACACCAAACGCAACAAATAACGTTTCACGGATGCTGTAGGCAACCCGGCTTCATTGGCAGCCGCCATCAGCTCCGAATAGGTGAACTCGCGCGGCATTTTTTTCAAGACGGGACGCAGTTTGAAAAAAGCCTTTACCGGCCTGATTCTTCCGGCAGTATCATCCATGGAAGTGGAAAGCAGCAAACTGTGTTCCAGCAACACATCCACTATCTGCATCGCCGTATGGAAATCCTCATCCGAACACTCCCACTCCGATGTATTCCATTGCGGCTCACACTTACGCAATGCAGTCAGCACCATGGCAATACGAGACATCATCAGTCCGTGGCGCAGCACAATGGCCCCCGGAGAATCATCATCTTCCGCCACTACCTCACGCAGATACGTTCTGAAACGCTCCGTATGCTCTTTCCATTGTTCCTCGGTGAAAACCACCTCGGTAGGCGATCCGGAGAGAAAGATAAACATACGCAGCAGCTCCTCGCCCATCCCTTTGAAATAAGCGCGCATATCCAGCCGGGCCTTGCGGGATTTGCCGACTTATACTCCCAGTGGGCCTGTCCCACATAGAAAGCCACACGGCTGTACATTCCATTCTCCAGCGAAGAAATAAATTTATGCAACTGGGCGGGAGTACCCGAAGCGCATAATGCCAGATGAGGGTCACTCACAACAACAAGCCGGTGATCCGTCTTGAAATAAGAAGACACCTCCTCGTGCTGGGAGGCGGCACGCATCACATCATCATGTTTTCCATACTCCTGGTGCATGGCAGAACTTATCATGTCCAGCTCGGAGGCATTCATCACCAAGCCGACCGCTCCACCCGCCTCCAAAGCCAGTATCAACTGGCTTTTCGAAATATTGGGACCCACCTTCAGGATGCGTTCCACCGGCATCTCCGGACATTGGTCCAAATCGGGAACCCTCTTTTCCTGAGCGGCAAGCCGTTCCTCCAGATTCCACTTCAGCAGCTTCTGCCGGTACTCACGCTCATCCTTCCTGTTCAATTCATCGTAATACTCCTGAATGGCTGCGGGCAGAATTGCCGCCAGCTGCATCACCCCCTTTCCTCTGCCCGAACCGGCCAAAGCCACCAGGTAGAGATCGGCAGAATAAACCATTCCTCCATAATTCATCCTCACCCCCGGCAGACAACCGCTGATGTTGGTAATCATGGAGAGCAACAGAATATCCCTCTCGCGCTTGTTGCGACGTGCGTCAAACCACGCTTCAAAAAGTCGGGCAAACGGTCGAACAGTTCATCCGGAAGACACGGAACTTCACGACGCAACTTGTCAGCCTCAAGCTCTCTAACTCAGCCTCTTCCTCCCCTCATTGCTCAGAATACCGCATAGGTGAGCCCTGAGCCTTGTGAGCCCTGGAAGCAGGTGTTTCGGGCCCCTTGTTCATGTCGGCATACCGGTATCCGGAGTCTATGCGCGGAGGTATATCCCCGGCGGCACACCCCATACCCGCCAACCTTTCCACCGCCAGCGTTTTCAGCCGTGCCAACTCTTCCTCGCCCACTCCTTTATAACGGGCGATACGTCCCAGCTTCAACAAAAACTCATTCTTTTTGCCATCCACAAAGGGATTCTGCTCCAGGAACTCGTTGAAGAATGTGTGCAGCATGCCCGAAGCCGCAACGGGAGGCCCGGACGCACCTGCCGGGGTCTTCACTTTCAGCTCCGCCAAAATCTCCCCCACCCTGTCGGGATGCTCCGCCACAAAGCGCCGCCAGGGAAAAACTTCGGTATCCGGACGAAAAAAAGCCTCCGGATCATACGATGCAAAGCAAGGACGGGTGGGATTCTTGCAACTCATGTCACAGGGAAAGGCAAGAAGCTGCGCCACGTGCCATGCCACCAATGCGTATGCCATACGATACTCGTCCACACTCTCCGCTTCCACACGCACCACCAGTTTCAGCCCGTCGTACGAAACGCTGCGCCATGCCGCCTTCACCCAAGGAGTGTCCTTCAATACCTGCAAGAACTCAGACACACGGCCGTTACATTTATCCACATCCAGCATGGCGTCCCCGCTCCACTGCTTCAGATTGGTTTCGGCATGGCTCCCATCGCAACGCCCGGCTATCACCAGCGCGGCCAGTTTTCTCTTTAACTTCTTGGCCTCTGTCTCCCTGCCCGAAGCCTTCAGGCGCTGATACTCTTCTACTTGCACCTTCCAGCGTTCGCCACGCAGAAGCTTCACAAACTCTTCCAATGTCATATCCACGGCATGTTCATCGAACACCGAGAAATAGAAAGAGCATAAATCGGTATAAACCATTCATGTATGAATTTAAATTATCAAAAGGAGGGCATTTCCCTCCACCATGAAAGCAAAAGTATATTGCAAACCCATACAATCAAAAGTTAAAATTGTACACTTGCCCAATGTAAAGCATTGATTTACAATACCAATTTATGATACAAGTGTACAAATAACCGGGAGACTTCCTTTTAATGTCTTTTCACATTTTGCTCCTTATTTCCTTTCTTTCCTCTTTTTCTTCTCTTTCCGTTCTTTCTTCTTCTTTTCCTCCTTTTTCCGCAGAAACTCGTCTATATCAGCCAACATACTTTTGCACATGCGCTTCAGAACTCTCATTTCCTCATCAGTGTAGCCTTCACCGGACAGGCGATATCCGGCCATGATTTTTTCCAACTCTTGAAGGAAGCTCAATCTGCCACTATTTTTCTTATAAATCTTGATTTTTCCACAATGTTAATATCATTTAAAATATAAAAAGCACAAAAGTATAAATAAATACGTCATTCTTGTTAATTTTTTCATTTTTTGCGAACAAATAGCTTGTTATCGTAAAAAAATGTCTATATTTGCATCAGAATTTAACGACAAGCTTACCTGGGAATGACACAGGTAACAGCGTAGCGTGCTCAAGAGGCATCATTTCTTTCATTTTTTAGAACATCTAACATTACTTTTCCTTCCTCCGAATATGAAAAAATGGCTAGTGGCGTATGTCCGCCTTCACCACGAAAAGAAGACGGCCGAACGGCTGACCGCAATGAACATAGAGAACTTCCTGCCTGTACAAGAAGAAATCCGCCAATGGACTTACCGGAAAAAGAAAATAAAACGGGTGGTTATCCCCATGATGATTTTTGTCCATGTAGATGCAGCCGAACGTTCGCAGGTGCTCACGTTGTCGGCCATCAGCCGGTATATGGTGCTGCACGGCGAACATACTCCGGCGGTGATTCCGGACGAACAGATGGAACGGTTCAAATTTATGCTGGATTATTCGGACGAAGCGGTGGAGATGTGTACCGCGCCATTGGCTCCGGGAGAATTGATACGGGTGGTCAAAGGTCCGCTAAAGGGTCTGGAAGGAGAACTGGTGGAAGTGGATGGAAAAGCGAAAGTGGTGGTAAGACTGGATTTGCTGGGATGTGCTGGGGTTGATATGCCGGTGGGGTTTGTGGAGAAGATGAAATAAGGAGGGCGGACGCTAGGAAATGTGGAGGGGAATTTGTAACTTTGCGGTAAGAAAGGAGAATAAAGGCATGCGTTTGCAATCTAAAGAAATACAGACCATCATCCAAATAGCCAAAGATATTTATGGTGAAACAGTGCAGGTATATCTCTTCGGTTCCCGTCTGAATGACGAAAAGCGCGGAGGAGATATTGATTTATTAGTCCGCAGCACGGGAGAAAAGAAGGGTGTATTGGCACGCATCCGCATGACCGCACGCTTGAAACTGCATTTGGGCGACCAAAAGATTGACGTCATCGGTGACCATGAGGATTCACCGGTAGTGCAGGAAGCCTTGAAAAACGGAATACAACTGATATGACAGAAAAGAAAAAAGAGATAACAGAACGCCTGGAACGGGAATTTGATGTATGCGACAAGCATATCCTTCGTATAAATGAAGCTCTTGAAGGGTTAGGGGTCAATATTCCCATGTCTGCGGATTGTTATTCCAACCTGACAACAGAACAAGTCCGCTGCATAGACCAATTCATATTTCGCTTTTCCAAATTGCAGGATTCCATGGGAGCAAAAATATTCCGATATATATTGGAATATCTGGATGAAGACATCACCGCACTTCCTATGCGTGACATTCTGAACCGTCTGGAACGTTATCTTATTATTCCAAGTGCTGACGAATGGACTTATATACGTGAGTTGAGAAATGAGATCTCACACGATTATCCCTTGCTTGAAACAGATGTTGCCGCCATTTTGAATGAACTGTTTTCCAAAACAGATATTATATTTAGCATTTACAGTAAATTGAAAAGTGTCTTCAATAATAACAGACACGCTTAAACCGTGATACAGGCTATTCTTTTCTTCCCCGATATTTTTTTCGGAACACAAACTTCGAAACGAAATTATCGAGAAGAAACAAACGCTCAGGAAATTCATGCTGAATGCTGAATGAGATTTTCTCTGTCGTCTACCAATTTTATAAAGAAAGCAATCTTTTAATCCGTAATAGTGATAAGAGAATAAGACTCATATCCTATCTTTGGTCTGAAGTATAGAATTCTATAAGAAATGGTTAGTGTTAAACAATATCCATTCGTTGGTAAACGGGAATTTTTCCATGCCGTAAAGAGAAATTTAATTGGAAGAAATTTTCTAAATTCATATTGTTGATTGTTAGTTTATTATTTATGGAAGGCAGTGATTTTTCTTGAGAAATGAAAGAAAAAGA
>ENA-OQDE01000722-OQDE01000722.1-human-gut-metagenome-genome-assembly--contig:-NODE-722-length-17144-cov-3.299877_pt1 | contig 17144 bp, 15 predicted proteins | sample MGYA00242768_ERZ504595 | MGnify/ENA primary metagenome ERZ504595 (study PRJEB26092, sample SAMD00036307) | human gut metagenome | host: Homo sapiens | study: EMG produced TPA metagenomics assembly of...
TTCCTTGCCGCGCAACACCAGATTTCTTCTGGAAATATCCAGACTGGACAGTAAAGATAGGAACCGCTGGTGGTCTGCGTCAGGTTGATGATCTGTCTCACATAACCCGCGTGCATGGACGGACCTACAAGCAAAAAGGAACTCTGTGTGAGACTTCCGCCTGATTTGTGCATACTCACAGATGCCATATCTGCCCCTGCCTCCATTGCCGAAACCGGCAGATTCTCTCCAAAATAAAAATGTGTTCCATGGGCTTCATCTACCAGCACCTTCATACCGTGAGCGTGTGCTTTTTTCACGATAGAACGTAAATCAGAACAAATTCCGTAATACGTCGGATTGTTCACAAATACAGCTACCGCATCCGGATGCTTCTGAATCGCCAGTTCTACCTGAGACACTTTCATACCAAGTGAAATTCCCAGACTGTGCTCCACATCCGGATTGACATAGATCGGAATCGCTCCGCATAACACCAATGCGTTGATCACACTGCGGTGTACATTTCTCGGTAATATGATCTTATCCCCCTTCTTACAGCAGGAAAGTACCATCGCCTGCACCGAGGATGTCGTTCCCCCTACCATCAGAAATGCATGACTTGCATGAAATGCCTCTGCTGCCAGCTGTTCTGCATCTTTGATAACAGAAACCGGATGACACAGATTGTCCAGCGGTTTCATGGAATTGACATCAATACTGACACAGCGTTCTCCCAGTAATTCCACCAGTTCTTTATTTCCTCTTCCGTGCTTATGTCCCGGAACATCAAACGGTACGATCCGCATCCGCCGGAACCGCTCTAATGCTTCATAGATCGGAGCATTCTCCTGTGATAAATTCTTCATCTTTCTTTCACCTCGCCCTTTTTTGTCAATTCCCCTTTACTTCTGAATGTTTGTGATATAAAAAAGCGCAGAAAAACGTACGTTACATCTACATTCTTTCTTGCGCTTGCTATGCTTCTTTATATAATGCCAATCTCCTGCTTAAGTACAGGAGCTTTGTCTTTTCTTCTAAGTATAAGCACTACAGATATAAAGGTTTTCGAGTCTATATAGCAAATATTTTACTTTTAATACTCTTATTGACCGTTTCACAAGTTGATGTGCTGTTTACGCACCGGTTATAAAGTAACCAACTTATAAAATTTAAGCTTTTAACTTAATCAATAATGCAGCTTTTGCTGCGTTAAATATTTGCATGGAACTCTCCATATCTGTCCGTTCTCCATACGAATCTATTATACGTGCATGAGTTTGGAATTGCAAGGATTTTTTCCTTTATTTTCTTTCTTCTTTCCATCAGAATGTGTTATGATAACCCTAACAAATCACCCGATTTTCGGATGTCACTGGAAGGAGATCAACTTTTATGAGAAAAATACGCTGGGGCGTTCTCGGTACTGCCCACATCGCAGAGGGACAGACAATCCCGGGAATGCAGAATACCAAAAACTGCGAATTATACGCAATTGCCGGCCGTAGCCTGGAAAAAGCAAAAGAATTTCAAAACCGGTTTCATTTTAAAAAAGCCTACGGAAGCTATGACGAATTATTAGAGGACCCTGAAGTAGAAGCAGTTTATATTCCTCTGCCGAATCACCTGCACAAAGAATGGGTCTTAAAGCAGCCGCTCACAAAAAACACATTCTCTGCGAGAAACCGATGAGCGGTTCTGCCAAAGATACAAGAGAAATGATCCAGCATGTAAGGATGCCGGTGTGATTCTGATGGAAGCCTTTGCTTACCTGCATTCCCCGTTGATGCAGAAATTAAAACTTCAGATCGATCAGGGATTGATTGGAGATGTAAACTTTATTGAATCCACATTTTATACACCGGGATATGAAGATAATATTCGCATTCATCGGGATACTCTGGGCGGATCTCTTTACGATCTCGGATGCTATAACATTACGTTCGCATCATATCTGTTCGGTGAAGTCCCGATTTCTGCGAAAGCTGTCTCTCATTTTACAGAGGAACATATTGATGATATGACTTGCGGACAACTCCTGTATCCTGGAAACAAACGAGCCGTATTTTCCTGCGCCATGTTCCCGCACCAGCGCGGAGACCGCTCTTTTATCTACGGTACAAAAGGAATTTTAGAGGTTCCCGTTTCCTTCAATGCCGAGGGAACTCAGAAATGGTATCTGATCGAAGGGGAAAAGAGAACTGCTTTCTTCATGGATATTCCAAATAATTATATGTTGGAAGTGGAACAACTCGGAAACTGCATTTTAAATGGAGAAACACCACATGTCAGCGCCGAGTTCTCTATACAGACAGCGGAAACGATGGATATGGTTCTGAAATCTTGTGGATATTAAAGTTAAAAAAGGCTCTGCATAAGCAGAGCCCTTCTAACATTTTCTTTCGAGGATTAACCTCTAGCCAGATTGTGGTAAATGTCAAACCCTTATAAAGCTCATAAGGCACTGCTCTCTGGCACAACACCTTACTTTGCCGCTTGGCAGACACTCAAGTTGCCTGTCTTTAATATTATATTACCTGTCATATGAAAATATGTCAATCCAAAATTCATGACTTCATAAAGAATTAACATTTTTCATTTGCAGATGTCGTAACTGACATCCCTAAGTATCTCTGATCCTTTTACAAGTTTCCACGCATCCGATAGGTTCTCTGACTTTGTATCATATGATGCTCTCTTTTCTTTTCACTTGGAATCTCCTGTCTTTCATGATGTCGGATGATCCAGTTCTGAAGCAGTGTCTTATTTTCTGACTTCAGCACTTCCTGCGAATACTCTCTGGAGTCATCCACTGCCAGCCAGAATCGAGTTCTCTGTGCTGCCAGCCAATCTGACAACCGTGTGGCATTTAACTTTTCCTCTGCTGAATGTTCATTATTATAAATCTGATACTCTGAACATACCCAAACAAATATAATCGTTGTAACTGCTAAAATACATGTTCCCATCAATGCTTCCGTCATGATCATACACTCCTTCCTCTTTTTATAGTATAATTGTAGCTCTTTTAGGCTCTAAATTCAATATTTTCAGATAAATTTATTCTTTCTTTTTATTTTTCTTTATTTTTCGCATGAAATAAAAGGCTGTAGCTGCAAGTAAAAGAAGTGTGATCACAAACAAAATATCAGGCGCACTGAAAAGGTGATTTTCCCTGCCAGAAATACACGGGTCGGTCCATCTGCACCTCCAATGAGGCTGATTGTTTCGTTTGCCACCTCTCCCTGCAGTTTTTCAATTCCCGACTTTATCTGATATTCCTGATACATCAGATATCCGGACACCATTCCGCACAACAGGGTCAAAATAATTAAAACAGTACCTATCCAGCCAATTTTAGACTCTCTTTTAACTGCATTTTCCCGCAAAATTTCTTCTGCGATTTCTTTTGTCCCTCCCTGATGTGCAACCGCCTCTTCTTCCGAAACTCCATTTTCGATCATATCCGAAATTATTTCTTCATAATATGCAAGATACTTCTCCCGTTCATCCTTTTTTAATTTTCTCAGACTGTATCGAAGATTCTTGATAAACTGTTCCTTCTTCATTTCTCATCCTCCTCTGCAATATAATCCAATATTTTTAACAACTGTGCTCTGTCTTTATCAAAATTTTTCAAATACTGTCTTCCCTCTTCTGTTAGATGAAAATATTTTCGTAATCGATTATTGTACTGTGTGGTATAGGATTCTACTTTTCCACCCATCTCCAATCTTCGCAAAATAGGATACAAAGTGGATTCTGAAATTTATACAAAAAATCCAGTAATTCTTTACTGGACTGTCAAGTTATCTTATGCTTTTGGGTATTATAGCGGGACATCCCAAATATTCAAAAGCATGTCACAACGCAATCTATGCCTGATCAGGCAGTACTTATCAAAAAAGATGCAGAGGAATTCTATTGTTTTTTAACAACAAAGTGTACAAGCACTCTTTTTGGAATGCCCGTACACTTTTCTTTTTACAACCCTTTTGTAATCTCTCTCGCTACATACACACCACTCGCTGATGCATGGGACAGAGAATGTGTCACTCCACTTCCGTCACCGATCACGTACAGACCTTTGTACATGGTCTCCAGATGTTCATCCAGTTCTACTTCCATATTATAGAACTTGACTTCCACACCGTAAAGCAAAGTATCATCATTGGCTGTACCCGGAGCGATCTTATCCAGTGCGTAGACCATCTCGATAATTCCATCCAGGATTCGTTTCGGAAGCACAAGGCTTAAGTCTCCCGGCTCTGCCGCAAGTGTCGGTCTGACAAATCCATCCTCAATTCTGTCATGGGTGCTTCGTCTTCCACGGATCAGGTCACCGAATCTCTGCACGATCACACCGCCGCCCAGCATATTGGACAGTCTGGCAATACTCTCTCCGTATCCGTTGCTGTCTTTAAACGGCTCTGAGAAATGCTTTGCCACAAGCAGTGCAAAGTTTGTATTTTCTGTCTGCTTTTCTGTATCTTCGTAGCTGTGTCCGTTTACAGTTACGATTCCGTTTGTATTTTCATTTACTACGATTCCGTATGGATTCATGCAGAATGTACGGACTTTATCCTCAAATTTTTCTGTACGGTATACAATCTTGCTTTCATACAGTTCATCTGTCAAATGGGAGAACACTGCTGCCGGCAGTTCTACGCGGACACCAAGATCTACACGGTTGGATTTTGTCGGGATCTTCATGTCGCGACAGACTTCTTCCATCCATTTACTTCCGCTTCTTCCTACTGAAACAATACACTTCTCGCATTCATCACGGTCTTCTCCATGTGTCACGATATAGCCGTTTTCTGTCTTCTCCAGCTTGTCCACATAGTAATTGAAACGGAATTCTACTTTATCTTTTAATTCTGCGTACAGATTTTCCAGGACTACATAGTTGATATCTGTTCCCAGATGACGGACAGATGCTTCCAACAACTTTAATTTATTCTGCAGACACAGCTTTTTGAACTTGCTTCCTGCAGTGGAATACATCTTGGTTCCTTTTCCACCGTATTCCACATTGATCTCATCCACATAGCGCATCAGATCAATGGCAGTGTCTTTTCCGATATACTCGTACAATGTTCCGCCAAAATCGTTTGTAATATTATATTTTCCATCCGAAAAAGCTCCGGCGCCTCCAAATCCATTCATGATGGCACAGGTCTTGCAGTTGATACAGCTTTTTACCTTCACTCCGTCAATCGGACATTTTCTTTTCTCCAGAGGATTTCCCGCTTCCAGAACCGCAATTTTCAGCTGCGGTGCATCTTTCACCAGCTCATATGCCGCAAAGATTCCTCCCGGGCCTGCTCCAATAATGATCACATCATACTGACTCATATGTTTCTCCTTTCGTTACGGTCATTTTACTCTCACTGTTTCTATTATAGCCAACCATCACGAAAAAAGAAACTGTTTTCCGGATTCTTATGAAATCCTTCCGTTTTCCATCTGATATACTTTTTCCGCCACAGCCATGGTCGATTCTCTGTGGGATACTAAAATAACAGTCTTGTCTTTCCCCATTTTTTTCAGAGATCTTAAGATAATACTTTCATTCAGAGAATCCAGATTGCTGGTCGGCTCATCCAGAAGCAAAAGCGGTGCATCATGCAGAAATGCTCTTGCCACGCCGATCCTCTGTTTTTCTCCTCCGGAAAGTGTATCTCCCAACTCTCCGACCAGCGTATCGTATCCATTTGGAAGGCTTTCTATAAATTCATGCAGAGATGCTTTTTTTGCTGCCTCTACGATTTCTTCTCTGGAAGCCCCCGGCTTTGCGATCGCAATGTTGTTGGCGATTGAATCGTGGAACAGACACGTCTCCTGTGTCACATAGCTTTCCATATCACGCAGCTCGTTTGTATTGATACCGGACAGTTTTCTGTCTCCCATTCGGATCACTCCGCTGTGTACATCATAAAAACGCATCAGCAGCTTTAACAGCGTTGATTTTCCGGAACCGCTTCTTCCATGGATTCCAATCCGGCTGCCTTTCGAAATCGAGATCGAATAGTCTTTTAAAATCTGTTCTTCTTCATAAGCAAAATCAATGTTTTCACAATTGATATCTGCAAATTCTGCGGTTGCCTGACCGGATACTTCTTCAATCTGCGGTTCTTCTTCCAAAAGGGATAACACACGCTCTCCACTTGCCAGTGTCTGCATCAGATTGTTTGACAGACTGGACAGAGCAACAACCGGTCCAAAAGAGCTCATCATCAGGATCGTACAGAGCAGTACTGCGTCAAATCCGATCTCCCCCTGCTGATGCAGCCATGTTGTAAGGAACAGCATTCCAAAAGAGAAAATCAGGATCAGGACATTTGTTCCTCCCTTTGTGTTCCTTCCAGTTTCTTCATTTCTTTCTGTTTCGCATCCAGTTCCACACTTTTGCGTTCCATCTGCTCTTCCCGTTTTTCTCCGCATCCATACTGGATCGTCTCATCCAGACCGCGAAGACTGTTCAGAACGAAGCTGTTCAGATCCCCGAAACGGGTACGAAATTCCATTCCTTTTTCTGAACCTCGTCTGGAATTCCACATGGGCATCAGAACTCCAATTGCAAGATATCCCACAAGGGCGAACAGACCGATCAGCACATGATATCGGAGAAAGAAAATTTCCATGATCAGGGATGTCAGGAATGCGATTGCGATCGGCGAAATCGTATGCGCATAAAATACTTCCAGAAGCTCAATATCTGTTGTGATGATCGAGATCAGATTTCCTTTGTCTCTTCCGTCCAGTTTTGCAGGACAGAGCTTTCTCAAAACCGCAAATACTTTGTGACGGATCAGTGCCAGCAGCTTAAACGCAATATAATGATTGCATGCCTGCTCTCCATAGTGCAGAATTCCACGCAGTACTGCGATCACTGCAAGGCAGACAAACAATGTCGTCAGAGAAGCTCCCTGCCATATTCCCATAATCTGCAGGATTCCAACTCCTGCCAGTACGGTGAGAAAGATCGCACAAAGATATCCTGTGACACCTAGCAGAATCGCCGCTGCCATAACGTGCATCAGGGGACGGATCAGTCCGATCAGTTTTCCCATAATCTGTATTCCACTTCTTCGCTTCATGCTCTTCCCTCCCTTACCTGACACAATTCCTGCTGTTTCTGATACATATTTGCATAGCTTCCTGCTTTTTTCATAAGTTCTCCATGTGTGCCGCTCTCTGTAATCTGACCGTTTTCCAACATATAAATCTGATCAGATGCCACCACATTTGCAAGCCGGTGAGAGATGAACAGAATCGTTTTCGTCTTTGCCAGCTCCCGGATCACTTCCATGATCTGATCCTCACTTTCCACATCAATATTGGATGCCGCCTCATCAAAAATATACATCGGCGTATCATGAAGAAGTGCTCTGGCGATGGCAAGACGCTGTCTTTGTCCGCCGGAAAAATTACTTCCCTGTTCTTCCAGCATCGTATTCAATCCATTTTGTGCCTGCAAAAACTCATACAGATTTACCTGTCTGAGCGCTGCTTCCATCTGCTCTCTCGACACAGACGGATCTGCCATTTTCAGGTTTTCTTCTACCGTTCCCTTAAACAGATAACTGTTATGTCTCACCAGAGTAATCTTATCCATCAGACTGGACTCTTTGATTTCCTGAATCGGCACATTATTGATCTGGATCTGCCCCGAAAACGTACGGTTCTTCCCTGTCAAAAGTGCGGCAATGGTACTTTTTCCACAACCGGACAGACCCACCAGAGAGACAAATTTTCCGGATGGTATGGTCAGTGAAATATCCCGCAATACCTTTCGCTCCGGATCATAGGAAAATTCCACATGCTGCAGTGTGACATCCATCTGTTCGCCCTCAATCTCCTGCTCTCCCCTCTTTGGCTCTTCCATATCCAGAATCTTGAAAATCTTATCGCTTGCCGACATTCCGTTCATGGCAATGTGGAAGAAAGAACCCAACAGACGCAGCGGAATGAAAAATTCAGATGCAAGCAGAATAATCGTAAACGCCCCTGCGAGTGATACATTTCCTGCCAGATACTCTTTGACAGTCACAATCATTCCAATTGCTGCTCCGCCATATGCTACAATATCCATCACACTGACAGAATTAAGCTGCATAGTGAGCACTTTCATTGTGATCTTGCGGAACCGCTCGGATTCCTCGTCCATTTCTTTGGCTTTCAGCTCATCTGCCTGATAAATCTTTAAGGTTGTCAGTCCCTGCAGATTCTCTAAGAAACTGTCACCAAGTTCTGTATAGATTCCCCAGTATTTGCTCAGCAGTTTCTTTGCGAATTTCTGTACTGCCACGATCGACATCGGAATCAGCGGTACACATACAAGAAGCACAATACATGCCTTGATGCTGATCGGTGACAATACCGCAAACAACGTGATCGGTGCAAGCAGACTGTAGAACAGCTGCGGAAGATATCTCCCATAATAAATCTCCAGCTGCTCGACTCCTTCCGCAGACACCTGAACCACCTCGGAAGTAGATACCTTTTCTTTATAGGCCGCTCCCAAACGCAGCAGCTTCTCATAAATCTGCTTTCTTAAAACCGTCTTTACATCCGCACTTGCCCGATAAGAGGCATATGCAGCTCCTTTTTCGCACAGAACGCGCACAGATCGCCAGGATCACAATTCCTGCCGTTTGCAGAATCACCTGCTGATCCAATGTTTTTTCAAACAGCTGCTGGATCATATTTCCTGCCGTAAACACTGCTGCGATCTGAAACAGCAGTGCGATCCACTGCCAGAAAATATTAGCTCCGATATATTTTCCCGAGCCTTCAACAGCTTGAGTAGTCTCGTCTTAATCATATGTTTCTTTCCTTCCCATTCTCTTTTTTTCTTTTGCAGAAGTGATCACGTGCCGGATTGCCATGATTGGATGATAAAATAACATTCTCGGTCCGGCAAACCGCATCACATTTCGAATTTCTTCTCTCATCTGCGGCTTGTAACAATGTACCCTGCAGTTACTGCAGAATGTCTTTGTCTCCATAAACGGACATTTATCCACACGCATTGCGGCATAGTCTCTGAGTTTTTCACACTCCTCGCACAGTCCATGATGTTTTTCCACAGTTTTATGTTTTTTCCGGCAATAAAGGTGGATCATCAGATCCACGATCTGCTTTTCTTTTTCCCGTTTGTTCTGCACTTGCTGACTCTTTTTTATATCTTTCATTTAAGCCGCCTCAATTCTGATCGTCTTGATTTTTGTAAAGAAATATACATATTTAAAAAGGATCAGCAGAAGAATAAAAATACGCCCCGGCAGATTGCTCATCATAAAAAATGCACACATCAGCATTGCAGATGCAGAAAGCAGAATACACAGCTTTGTCTTTAATGTCATGGCACGCTCCTTTACAAAGCTATCCAGATGATTTTTGTAAAGTTTCGTCCCCAGAAACCACTTGTGAAATCTTTCCGATCCTCTTGCAAAACAAAAAGATGCCACCAGCAAGAATGGTGTTGTCGGTAAAATCGGCAGGATCACTCCCACTGCCCCGATTCCAAGACATAAAAACGCTGCTGCCAGCCATAACATTTTCAATGGATTCTTTTTCATATTCCCTTCCTTTCCCATTTCCTCTGAAAGTTTCTATTGTCTATTTCAAGATAGTTTTAACTAACATAGAGATGCTATCATAATTGATAATTATTTTCAAGTAGAATTTTGTAAAAAATCAAAAGAACTTTTTGTGAACTTACTGTCTGAAGAAAAAATTCATGATATGATAAAGAACAAGTAATTTTATTTAACAGGATGGTATGTATGGATAGATTTCAAAAACAATGGATTCGACGTGAATTCAATAAGACAAACGGCATGATTTTTCTTTACAAGATCTTATTTGGCCAACTCACTTTTTTGATCATGATGGCGATGTACCGGCTGTTTCCGGTTGACGAACATTTTAATGACGGAGCTGTCTGGTATCTGATCTCCGGCTTTCTCTGTCTCGGGATCTTTGTCATATGGCGCAGACCTTCCTTTTTCCGTACGCAGATTTTTCCGGTACATTCCCATATGAGCCCGGGAAAATTTCTTGGCTTTTTTGGAATTTTCATGATCGCGCAGAACGCTTCTTCCGTTCTTTATGTGCTTATGGAAATGGGAGCACAGCACTTCGGTTTTACATTTGCGCGTTCTCTGGAAGCTGCTACGGGAGGCTCTGTTACGATCTCTATGCTTCTCTACTCCGGATTTGCTGCTCCGCTGATCGAGGAATTCATTTTCCGCGGTGCTGTTTTAAAGACATTGGAGCCTTTCGGCAAGTGGTTCGCACTTTTGGCCTCCTCACTTGCCTTTGCTCTGATGCATGGAAACTTCGCACAGATTCCATTCGCACTGGCTGCCGGACTGATCCTTGGATATATCGCTATGGAATACTCGATCTGGTACAGTCTCCTTCTGCATATTTCCAACAATCTGATCCTGGGAGATATGCTGCCCTGGCTTGCCGGACTGATGCCGCAAAACAGTGGAAATATCCTGTACAATGTGATCACCAATCTGCTCGTCATCCTTGGAATTGTGCTCCTGCTTCGAAAATACCGCTCCATTCCTGGCATCTGCAGCAGTGAGTCTCACAATACTGGGAAACTGTTATTTTTATATTTTACTTCCATTTTTGGAATTTTATTTACACTGTCCTGTATCTGGAACGGATTTGCCGGGATCAGTCCGCTGTAGTGTTTCTTTTTAATAACTCTACCACATACCTCTGAGCTTTTTCCCCGTATAAAAAGACATCGTACAGATTTCCGTTCTGACTTTCCCTCTCTTCTGCCCGGATGCCGAGCGCTTCTCCTTTTTCTGTCAGAAAGGTTCTGCTGTATCCGTTCCAGAACTTCTGCTCCAGATACCCTTCTGCCAGAAGTTCCTCAGTAATGGATTTGATCGTCAGACGCTTCATCGTCTTTTCATCCCGCAGTGCATTGATAGATGCCACGAATTCGCTGATTGTCGTCTCCGTGACAAAAGCGATCTGCTGTTCCATTTCCTCTGTCAGATGAAATTCCTCTTTTCTTCCCTTTTTTGCCCTCTCTGTCAGCGGAATCTCTGAAGCATCATAGTTCGTCTCCTCTGCTTTGTATGCCGCCTTATCTCCATTCGTAATATCACGAATGCAGTATAAAAATGCCTCCCCATACTGTTCCAGTTTTCTGGCGCCCATCCCGTTAACTGTCAGCATTTCTTCTTTTGTGAGAGGGATTTTCACGCACATATCATGAAGCGTCTTATCAGATGCCACCATATACGGCGGAATGGATTTTTCTTTTGCCAGTTCGCTGCGCAGCTTTCGGAGTTCTTCAAACAGATGCTGTGCTTTTTCACTCAGGTCTCCCAGTCCTTTCACACCTCGCCTTGCAGATGTTTTCTGTACTTCCGCTTTTCTGTATGCGATCACAAACGGATCCGTCCCTTGAAGCAATTGTTCTGATGTATCTGTGAGCTTCAGTAATGCGTATTTATCTTTTGTCTGGCACAGATAGCCTCGCTCCAGCATCGCCTGAATGATCTCTTTGATGCGTTCCTGTCCGATTTTGCTTTGTTTTCCATAACAAAGATTGTCGTTCATCCGGTAATTCCTGATTTTTGCAGTATTTTCGCCAAGCAGCGTGCCTGCGATCATGTTCACCCCGAATCTCTGCCCGGACTCACGTACACATTCAATCACATCTGCTGCCGCTTCTGTTGCGTCCATCTCTTCCAGTTCCTCCAGACAGTTGGAGCAGTTTCCACAGGGCTCTTTTGCCTGTTCCCCAAAATAGCCGAGAATATAATTGCGCAGGCATCCCGTGGTCGTACAGTAGGTTGTCATCTTCTGAAGCCGCTCCCGATCCTGCACCTGGATATTCTGCATCTCTTCCGGTGTGTATTCTCCATAGTTTTCCTTGCTTTCCAGCAGAAACTGATTGATAACGACGTCCTGAGGCGAATAGTAAATGATGCATTCTGCCGGCTCCGAATCCCGTCCGGCTCTTCCCGCTTCCTGATAATAATTTTCCAGACTTTGGGGCATATTGTAATGCAGCACATACCGGACATTGGACTTATCGATCCCCATTCCAAACGCATTGGTTGCAATCATCACCTGGATCCGATCGTAAATAAAATCCTCCTGACTGCTCTTTCTTGCTTCATTGCCCATTCCCGCGTGATATCTGCCCACTGAAAATCCCGCACTTTCCAGAAACAGGTAAAGTTCATCCACATTCTTTCTTGTGGCACAGTAAATAATTCCGCTTTCATCCGAATGTTTTTCCAGATACTCCCGGATTCTTTCTTTTTTCTCTTTTGTTCTCTGCACCTCAAAATACAGATTTTCCCGGTCAAATCCTGTCACTGCCACATAAGGATTCTGCAGCTTCAGTACTTCCCGGATGTCTGTCTGTACACGCTTTGTTGCCGTGGCAGTAAAGGCTGTCACGATCGGACGGACAGGAAGCTGGCGGATAAATGAAACAATCCGCACATAACTCGGTCTGAAATCCTGTCCCCACTGGGAAATGCAGTGACCTCATCTACAGTCACCATAGAGATTTCGGCATGACAGGCAAAATCAAGAAAACGGGGAGTCTCCAGACGCTCCGGCGCCACATAGACGATTTTGTATCGTCCCGCTTTTGCAAATTCCAAAGCCTTTGCAACCTGGTTTTCTGTCAGCGAACTATTGATATACGCTGCATGGATCCCTGCTTCGTTCAATGCTTTTACCTGATCCATCATCAGAGAAATTAACGGTGAGATTACAATGGTGATTCCCGAAAGCATCAGCGCCGGCACCTGATAGCAAAGAGATTTTCCTGCCCCGGTCGGCATAATGGCAAGCGCATCTCTTCCCACCAAAATCTGATCGATGATCTCCTCCTGTCCCGGACGAAATGAATCGTATCCAAAATATGTTTTTAAAATCTGTAGTTTTTCCGCTTCCACTGCCAGATATCCTCTCTTTCTAAATTCCAAGCGTCTTTCGCACTTGCTCTCTTCTCTCATAAAACTCCTGATAGAACGCCTGGTCATCTGCCGCCTCATATGGAGTCTGATAAAACAACCGAAGGATATACGTCGTAAGGATCTGGATATTCTCTTTTTCCAGCTCTCCTATTGACTCTTCGCAAGTCAGAAGAAATTGGTGCCAGTCTGAAATGTACTGCTCATAAGCTTTCAGGTTGGTAATTCCGAGCCATTTTTTCACTTTCACCTTTCCGCGGTTCTCTTTTTTGCATTCTTTTGTCAGAAGAAAATATCGAAATCCCTCTTCTTCATACAGCCTTCCCAGCGGAAACAGTCGGCAGATTCCCGACCGAAACGCATGAATCCCACATCTTTCGTTCTCATCCAGAAACGGACAGGCATCCGTCTTAGGATCCATTTTTAAATTTGGAAGGATCATACCATCTACTACATTTAACTCGATCTCCTGATTCAGAAGCCCGGCAAAATCCTTTCCGGTTGCCTGTTTCAAATGAAACAGATCGATGGGATCCAGAATAATAGATTTCCCCATTCCGCGACAGCATGCCGAACACCCCTGACACTCATAACAATCTGCCTTTACCATATCATTTGAAGTATATAATTTTCCATCTGAAATCTCATTTAAATCTACATTACGCCTCATACAAGCTCCTTTATCATCTAAAATATTTCTAACCAGTTTATTTTAACACGCTTTTTATGGACTGGACAACAGCAACTATTTCTCCGTCATTTTTGCCGAATTTATATCCGATCAGCCGGCTTTCGCACCTGCTTTCTCGAAGATAAAAAGACCGTACAGGAGCTTTTGAAAAAAATGATGATCTCTATGAGGAAATGGAACGATTTATCCTTTATCTGCAGATGTGCATTAAACTCCGTCAATATTTCCAGCTGAGATAATTTTCTCCCACATATAATATCCATGCAGTAATTCTTTTTCCAACATTTCAGTTGTTTTATATGGCAATATTTTTCCTCAACTTCTGGAATACAATCGATTTCTCCTCTAATGTATTGAGTTAATCTATTGGCTGCCGACTTCGCTCTAACTGCAACACCCGCAAAACGAATATCTAAAATTTCATATCCAAATGGCTTATATTCATCCATCCATATTCTTTGTCTCTTGTTGCGTAATACTTCCGTCAGTTCTTCAATTCGTTTCAGTTCATTTTCTGATATTGATTCCATAATTTTGAACTCTTTTTTTAAATATGACTTTTGTATCTGTTCCGTAATTCCTGCCTTTTGAGATAATATTTCAGCTAATAATTGATAATACTCAAATATCTGTTTTTCTTCTAAATCTTCGCTATCATCAACAATACTACGCAAATTTTTAGCAAGCAATTCATAACGTTTTTTTAATTTTACTTCATCAAACATTTTTATAAAAAGTCCCATCAAATTATCTTCATATAAAATTGTTTTTGATGGATTTTCACAATATCGATTATGACCACCTTCCTCATATTGAGGATTATCAAACGCATCCAATAAGCAAAAGTTATCCCACTTCATTTTAAAGCAAAATTCGAATCTTTCTGCTATTTTGTCCTTTGATGGTTCTTTTGAAAATCCATATTCTCCATATACTGCTAGAATGGGTAACATTGTAACTAATGGTGTTTCTGCACCATTGTCCATCCATACCGTACAAAAAACATCATTAATTCTCATCTCACAACAAGCGGTCAACGCATCCTTTGTTGAAAGTAATGCTTTGCTAATTCCAGGTGCAATACCATTCCAAGTCCATGCCCCACCGGCAAAAATAACAGGATTTCCTAATTTTTGGTGAAGGCGAATATATTTTTTATAAAACTCAATTCCTTCGTTATAATAATCCCAATAGCAAAGAGCAATCTTATCTGACATGTTTTCTTTGTTTCTAGGTTCTGCATCTTCCGATAAACTATAATAATCCTCTACTCCAAAATTTAATTTTAAATACATATCAGACCAAATCATCGGTTTGAGATTTAATTCTTTGCACATTACCTCCAACCACTCTAGATGAAGTTTCATAATCTTGCTCGGCTCATGATAGCCATATTTATCTAAAAATCTGCCTCTTCCTAAATTAGCTGCTTCATCCATCCCTAAGTGAACAATCCCACCTGAGAAACATTCAGCTACTGTTTTTAAGATATCTTTCAACAAATTTCTAGTATTTTCATCTTGTAATAACAAAATATCGTCAATATCTTTATAGGCATCAAACATTGGTTGCTTTAATGCACTTCGCAAATGAGCTAATGTTTGTATGCATGGAATAAGAGTAACTCCAAAGAGCCGACCATACGCATCACACTCTTTTAGCTCTCTTTTTGTCAAACGCCCTCTTAAATACCCCCAATACGGATATCCATCTATCTCCATAGTATCTTCCATATAAAGATATAAACGATTCATGCCAAACTCTGCAAGCCTCATGATATATTTTTTTATAGTTTCAACTTTAGGAACGCAATTACGTGAACAATCCATCATAATTCCGTTTGACTCAAAATTAGCTGTTTCCTCGATAGTAAATTGTTCTTTTGCTTTATTCTGAAGAAGTAGTGAAACCCCTCTAAAGAAATGTGCTTTCTGAGAATAATAAATAACACAGCAATTTTCTCGTTTTTTTATTATTAATTTATTATCACAAATATGTTTACACTCAAGTTGGATTTCAGCAGTTACTCTATCTTTCACCAATATATGTTGATGTTCTGTTAACAAGAGTTCTAAACCGTCTATCAGTTCATCTTTAAAATTTTCTGATATCCAAACAGTTTTTGTAATCATCTATACCACACCATCTCTTTCATAATTATAGTCTTCCTTCTGGAATTATAATCTCAGATAATCCAACGCTATGCCTTTCGTTTTCTGTTGTTTGTAAAACGATTTTAATATTGTCTGTATTTAAATCGTTTGTGAATTCATATGTGACTGCATACAAATTTTTTCCGTCTTCTGAATACACTTCTTCGGGTTCGTTGCTTACATATTCGATTAATTTTTCATTATCTTCTTTCGAATAAAAAAGCACACTTTCTGGAAAAGCAGAAATTGTATCTGTATAATGATACATTGTAATCTCCCGTATTGGATGTTTCTCTTGCCATTTTAATGTTATAACTCCCGTATTTCCTCCAAGCGGAATATTTTCTTCCCACGTAGTCCAAAGTTCAGATGGATTTACCGTGTTATAAACTCCATCTTTTAAGCGTTTTACCTCGTCACCATAAAAATTAGCACTTATTTCTGCTATACTAGCTATATTTTCCGCCTTACATCCATGCTCTTCAAATCCCACATCGGTTGCCCATTATACAGAATATTTCCCCAATAATCATCATTCTCCATTATCTTCTATAACAACACCAGCATCAATACATGGAGACACATCCCTAATTTTGTATTTTCAACCCTTCTCCTTCTGCCATGAACATTGGATTCCCTATAATAGCATGCTTATCCATAGTTGCTGCTTGAACACCGCAATAATTATTGTAATCATAAGTACATCCTATCGTTTCTAAATTTTCGTTACCCTCAGTTTTAAATATTATATTATTCTTAAAACTTATATTAGAAGCATTATCACCTGAACTTTGATGTGCTTGACGAACAAAAGGTGTATTTCCATAAATAAATGTATTATTATAGAAAGAAACATCATATGTATTAGTACCATACATCATAATTACCTGACTATTCGCTACACATCCGTCGTTTACGCTCAAATTATAACGTACAATATTATCACTACTCCTATTAGATGAGCAAAGAAGTATAAATCCACCTTCATTATCATGAGAATAATTGTATTCGTAGATATTTCCGGTCGTACAATTATCAAAATCAAAAGCCATTCCATCTAAAGTAGTCTTAGTTTCGCAAACTTCATTATATCGAAAAACACAATTATCAGAACTCCACATCCAAACACCAGCATGATACTTTCCATTCGGGCGAGAATTTGCACCTCTAACATAATTATGTTCTACAAGTGCTCCATCACAACACGTAATTACAATCCCATCTCCATCAACATTTTCCACTTTATTATTACTTACAATTACTTGTGTCGATGGATAATATTCTCCAGCATTCGGTTCCTCCAATCCCCATCTGATTGACCAATAAGAATAAAAATAAATT
>ENA-OQDE01000723-OQDE01000723.1-human-gut-metagenome-genome-assembly--contig:-NODE-723-length-17137-cov-3.340388_pt1 | contig 17137 bp, 21 predicted proteins | sample MGYA00242768_ERZ504595 | MGnify/ENA primary metagenome ERZ504595 (study PRJEB26092, sample SAMD00036307) | human gut metagenome | host: Homo sapiens | study: EMG produced TPA metagenomics assembly of...
CGGAAAGGTCTTTGCTGGAGGCAAAAGTTCCTGCAGTAAAGCGTAGAACCTCATGTGTTTATGCAGATCTGAGAGAACTGATTTCAGAAATGGAACTGCGTAAAGCAGCATAAACACAGGCAGATATGCAGTGGATTACCTGTTATGTGGAAACCCGCCGTATCCGGCATGGAAGAAGCACATATCTGTGCAAAATCTAAGTAACAGGCGTATCCGCCGATATTTGGTCTGCCGCTTAAAGCGGCCGGAAGCACGTGGCTTTAGTCATGTGAGGTTCACCTTCGGAAATCTACGGCAATTTGGGATATTGCATATTTAGTCGGAGATGGAGTTATTACGATGGATGAGCTCGAAAGATTTAGTGAGGATCTGATTGATGCAGTAAAGCTGATTCTAGGCAGATAAAGGTTCAAAAGGTCGGAATTAAAAAGTAAGAACTGAAATCTTGTATAATCAAGGAAGAAAGTATGTAAGATAATACGCAAGATTATGGCATACGGCAATTTTAGATCCAGAAGGGAATATTACAATGAATATACAAATGTTTGGAACAAAGAAATGCAACGATACAAAGAAAGCCGAGCGTTTTTTCAAAGAGCGCGGCATCAAGTATCAGTTTGTAGATATGAAGGAAAAAGGCATGAGCAAAGGAGAATTTAATTCTGTAGCTCAGGCAAATGGTGGACTGGAAAATATGATTAATTGGGATGGCAAAGACAAGGATTTATTAGCTTTGATTAAATACATTGCTGATGAGGATAAGCTTCAGAAAGTGATGGAAAATCCATCTGTAATTAAGACACCAGTGGTCAGAAATGGAAAACTTTCTACGCTCGGTTATCAGCCGGAGATATGGAAGAAGTGGCAATAGAAAAGCTGGGAGGAAACATGAAAGAATGACTTATTATGATCAAGAAAACCAGTTTTTACGCCAGCGGCTGCAGAAAGAAATCCCAATTTTGACAGCATTAATTCAGAATTTATATCAGGAACTGGACCGGAAATTTCATTTGAATGGAGCAAAAATACCGGTAACATTTGGATTTGAGACCGATTCTCTGGGATCCTATACAAGGCAGAGTGCTCATGAAAAGGAACATTTTCATTTTTCCCTGCTCTTTGTTGCGTATGGAGTCAACAATCCGTTGTCAAAAGAGGACCGTATCGATTTATTCAAGCATGAATATGCGCATTACATGCAGTACAATATGCGGATACCTGAGAAGTATAAATGGCAGGCTGGAACACATGGAAGTGCGTGGAAATATTGTTGTTCTCTTATAGGTGCAGCACCGACACCTTATTATAAGGCAGGAGAGGCGCTGTTGGATCATAACTATGATAAAGTATTAAAAAGCCGGATTCATGATAAGACAGTGCCGATTCGAGATACGTATCAGCGCCAGCAGAAAGCACAGAAGCAGAAGGATGAAGTTGTTCAATATAAAATTGGAGACAATGTCACACATCCGAAATTCGGAGATGGAATCGTAGAAAAGATTAATCTGAGATCAGGCGGAGTGCATCTTCATATTCGGTTTAATGGTGAGGTGAAATGTATTGATCAGAAGTGGTTGATGAGGAGGAAATATACATAGGTTTATAAAAATTTCAGAAAGACAACATGGCAAAGATACTACAAATTATTATAGTAAAAATAAAGGAGGAACCTAGCTATGGACATATCTGATTTTATAGGAGCTGCAAAAACCTTTCACGTCCTTGGAATAAAGGTTACAAAAGATGGCGACCTCATAAATGAATGGTACAGCGAACCCGAATGCCGTAGAAATATCTATTCTGCAACGAAGAGCTTCACATCCTGTGCAGTTGGTTTTGCTGTCCAGGAAGGATTACTGTCTTTAGATGAAAAACTGACGGATGCCTTTCCCGAAGATTTACCCGATGTGATCGATGATAATCTGAAAATGGCAACGGTTCGAGACCTGCTTACGATGTGTTTAGGACAGGAACAGGGCAGCCTTATGGGAGAACAGCGGCCATTATACCAGGAGGATGACTGGGTAAAAATGTCTTTGGCGATTCCGTTTCAATATAAGCCAGGTACACATTTTGTATATAATAATGTTGGTCCCTACCTGGCAGGCATTCTTGTACAGAGACGTTCCGGATGCGATCTGGTCTCTTATCTTACACCAAGGCTTTTTAAACATCTTGGAATCAAGCGGCCGACATGGGAGACGGATCCTCTTGGAAACAGTTTTGGCGCAGGTGGATTGTTCCTTACACTTTCTGAACTTCATAAATTCGGATTGTTTTACCTGAATAAGGGAAAATGGAATGGAAAACAGATTTTATCCGAAAAATGGATAGAAGAAAGTACAGCAGCATCCGATACAGACAATTATGGTTATCTTTTCTGGAGAGGAGAATACAATTCCTACCGGGCGGATGGAAAATATTCTCAGATTTCTATGATCCTTCCGGACAAGAATGCGGTTATTTCGATGGTCGCAGAATGCCGGAACGGGGAAGAACTTATGAGCGCTTTGTATGATTTGGTATGTGCAAAGTTATAGATTATTATTGCATAATTTTGAAAAAAGAAAGACCAAAAGAGCTCAAACAGCTCGTCTATATAAGATAGATGGGCTGGATTCCGAAGCTGATGAAGGTGCTGGAATTGATCTTGGAAGAAGGAAAATAATTGCCGATCCTCCGTTCCTGTGCTGAAATGATTCCGGCAAAAGATACAGGATTATGGATAAATTATATTTGATTGGAGATGGAGAAATGTTATTTATATGTTACCCAAAATGCTCAACCTGCCAGAAAGCGAAAAAATGGTTAGATGCACAGAAAATAGAATATACCGAGCGCAACATCGTGGATGTGAATCCAACCTACGGTGAGTTAAAGGAATGGTATTCTAAGAGCGGCTTTCCACTTAAAAAGTTCTTTAATACCAGCGGCCTTCTTTATAAAGAAATGAAACTGAAGGACAAACTTCCTGCCATGAGCGAAGAGGAACAGCTGCAGCTTCTTGCCACGAATGGTATGCTGGTGAAACGCCCGCTGCTGATCGGTGGTGATACCGTGCTGATCGGCTTTAAGGAAGCAGAATGGTCTGAAAAGCTGGGATGATTAGAGAAAGATTGGGAGTCAGATGAACGGATAGAGTAAATTCATTGCCGCATTTTCCTTTCTGTGCTAAAATGGTTTCCGGTATGAAAATATAAGCAAAGAGAGGAACATGAAAATGAACGAAAAACGTACCGGCCTGTTCGAGAATGGCTGATCTGGTTTGGGGCAGGTGTCTCGATTGCCGAAATCCTGACCGGAACCTACCTTGCACCGCTCGGCATGGGAAAAGGTCTGGCAGCGATTCTTATCGGCCATATCATCGGATGCCTGATGCTGTTTCTGGCAGGCGTGATCGGCGGCAGGGTCAGAAAAAGTGCCATGGAAACCGTAAAAATGAGTTTTGGACAGAAGGGAAGCATCCTTTTTGCTGTCCTGAATGTATTGCAGCTCGTTGGCTGGACCGCATCATGATCTATGACGGAGCGCTCGCCGCAGACGGCGTAATGCATACGCAGATGGATCTGGTGCCTTGTGATCGGAGTCTGATTATTCTCTGGATTGTGATCGGAATCACGAATCTTGGTAAAATCAACACGGTTGCCATGGCAGCATTATTTCTGCTTAGCCTGATCCTGAGCAAGGTCATCTTTGCCGGAGGCGGAGCAGGAGCACCATCGGATGACAGTATGACATTCGGTGCAGCAGTAGAACTTGCGGTTGCGATGCCGTTATCCTGGCTGCCGCTGATCAGTGATTACACAAGAGAAGCAAAAGAACCGGTCAAAGCAACGGCCATCAGCGCGGTTGTCTATGGAATCGTCAGCTGTTGGATGTATGTGATTGGAATGGGAGCAGCGATCATCACCGGAGAATATGACATCGCGCAGATCATGCTGAAGGCAGGCCTTGGCATTGCGGGCCTTCTGATTATTGTATTTTCAACAGTAACAACGACATTTCTGGATGCCTACTCCGCAGGAATTTCCAGCGAGACCGTCGTAAGCAAATGGAATGGAAAGCATGTGGCCATCGTTGTCACCGTCATTGGAACCATCGCAGCGATTGTATATCCGATGGACAACATCACAGATTTCCTCTATCTGATCGGCTCGGTCTTTGCACCGATGATCGCAATCCAGATTGCCGACTTTTTCCTGCTGAAACGGGACAAGAGCAGCTTGGCCGTACATATTCCGAATCTGATCATCTGGGTAATTGGATTTGTGGTATACCGAATTCTGATGAACATCGACATGCCGCTGGGAAACACTCTGCCGGATATGGTGATTACGATTGTAATCTGTCTGATCGTTGGAAAATTTGTTTCATAAAAAGTGAATAAAAAGATCAGATGACTGTTCTGCCTGCATTTGAGCAGGCGGGGCAGTCATTTTGTGTGCCGAGCATGGCACTAATCTTGCCGGTGCAAGTCCAGTCACGGGTATTTACCGCCAAGTGTAGCGAACCACAAGTCGGTATCAGTAACGGTATGGATGGAGGAAGTGGTGTAGCAAAGTTCTTGAGCCTACGAACAGAAACTTGATCAGGCGATTAGGTGGGTGAGATTGCAAATCAAATCGAAGCCCAAATGGTAAACGTAAACCGAATATGTAGTAGCAATAATTCATACCTTTTTAGCTGTATTTTGTATCGTAAACAGAAAGAAAATGCACTATAATCCAAGGCAATGAAAGTACTTAAAAAAGTAGTTTCGTTGCTTGGTTCCATTTTTAGAAAGAATAATACTTAGGTGGGAAAATTCCCAGGCGCTGTGTGGAGTTTTCTGTAAGAAGCCGGGGACAGACCGCACTGTTTCTTGAAAAAGGAAGAAAAGTGGTGAGGGTCTAAGAACAAGCTGTGTGGAGATGGCAGAAACAGAAAGAGTGGTGCGGCTTAGCATGGACTGGGCCAGCTTGCACTTCTGGGACAGGTAATACTGGTAGGGAGCAACATGATATACCTCCTGGAACAGGTGGATGAGCCTGGAGCGGGACAGGGAAACGGTATCTGCCAGATGATCCAAGGACAGACTTTCTGTTAAGTGCATATCGATATAATTGCGGATCGCCAGTGCAGTAGGATTGATGGGAACTTTGTTTGCCAGAAAATCCGCAAGCTCCTGAATATATTGATGGAGCAGTACAGCCAGCTTGTCAGCAGAGTGTACAGGGTCGGCGGTAAAGGCATCAAGGATCCGGGTCAGAGGTGTTTCATTATGGAAGCGGGGGATCAGGGTGACACCGTCTAAGCCGTAATCGGAGAGAAGATGCTGTACCAGACTGCCGCTGACATTGAACCAGATCTTGGTCCAGGGATCAACTTTGTCTGAATAGTAGTGGTGGTAGGTGCCGGCAGTAAGGATATAGGCATCTCCGGCATTTACAGTGAGGATACTGCCGTTTCGCTCGATATGTCCACGGCCGCTTAAAACGTATTCAAACACACACAGGGGTCTGCGATAAACCAGGATCTCATAGGCAGGATCCGGGTAAGTGATACCGGCCATGGTGGGAGAAAAGCTTTCCGCGGTAGGGCCGGTGTAGACCGTGTATTTTTCAATCTGTGTGCGTGTAATTTCCTGAGGCATGGTGGTTCCTCCATTTTTTGAAAGCAAATTGCAATAATGTAATAACAGCATTGTAGTAAAAAGGAGCAAGCCTGTCAATTATGGCTTTCACCATATAAAATAAAAATGAAATCAACCCAAATAAATGATCACAGGAGGACAAAATTATGACACAAATACCCAGACCGGAGCATCCCCAGCCCCAGATGAAGAGGGAGCATTGGAAAAACCTGAATGGAGAATGGGATTTTTCCTTCGACTTTGGATGCAGCGGCATAGATCAGAAATGGCAGGAAGGAAAGACAGATTGGGAGAAGAAGATCCTGGTGCCCTTCTGCCCGGAAGTGATCTGAGCGGAATCGGCTATAAGGACTTTATCCCCGGCGTATGGTATCACCGCACCATCACATTGACAGGGGAGGAGCTGAAGGGAGATCTTCTCTTACACTTCGGCGCAGTGGACTATGATGCAAGAGTATGGATCAATGGAGTAGAGGCAGGCAGACACCAGGGCGGTTATGTTTCCTTTACGTTTGATATTACAAAGCTTGTAAAGGAAGGAGAAAATGACATTACGCTTTTTGCAGCAGATGATGTGAGAAGCGGAAAGCAGCCCAAGGGAAAGCAGAGTCATTTCTTCTACTCCAGAGGCTGTGATTATACCAGAACGACAGGTATCTGGCAGACGGTATGGCTTGAGTGGGTACCGGAAAGCTACATTGAAAAAGTGCAATATTATCCAAACCTGGCAGAGGCAACTCTGGGAATTAAGGCGGTAGTAAGGGCAGGGCACACTGGAAGCAAAGGCCTTTTATGGGGGAGAGCCCTGTGGCAGCGTAAGCGCAAAGTCAGAGGGCGGCACCGTTACCATGACACTCCCTTTGTCCCGTCTGGAAAAGTGGGAGCCGGGTCATGGCAGACTGTATGACCTTACATTAACCTATGGAGAAGATAAGGTAGAAAGCTACTTTGGTATGCGTGAGGTAAGACTGGATGGAGAGAAATTCCTCATCAACGATAAGAGCGTGTTCCAAAGACTGGTGCTGGATCAGGGCTTCTATCCGGATGGCATTTACACAGCGCCTACAGAGGAAGCACTTGTCAAGGATGTGGAACTGTCCATGGCTGCAGGCTTCAACGGCGCAAGACTCCATCAGAAGGTATTTGAGCCTCTGTTCTTGTATCACTGCGATAAAGCAGGCTATCTGGTATGGGGCGAGCAGGGCTGTTGGGGACTGGATTACAGCAATCCCGCAGCACTAAAATATTTCCTGCCTGAGTGGATGGAAGCCTTGGAGAGAGACTTCAACCATCCCGCCATCATCGGCTGGTGTCCGTTTAATGAGACATGGGATTATGAGGGAAGAAGGCAGGATGACAGCTTACTGGCCAATGTGTATAAGATGACAAAGCTGTATGACACCACCAGACCCTGCATTGATACCAGCGGAAATTATCATGTGGTGACGGACATCTATGACTTACACAATTATGAGCAGGATCCGGCAAAGTTTGCAGCAACCTACGAGTCCTTTAAACAGGGAGGTGATTTGGAAGATAATCATGGCTACAGGCAGACACCTGTAAAGGGTATCCCTACCTTCATCAGTGAGTATGGCGGTATCAAGTGGGACGAGGAAGGTGTTGAAAAGGATGGCTGGGGCTATGGTGCAGGTCCTGCTACCAAGGAGGAATTCCTGAACCGATATAAGGGACTGACCGATGCCCTTTTGGACAATCCCCATATGTTTGCCTTCTGCTATACCCAGCTGTATGATGTGGAGCAGGAGTTAAACGGTCTGTATACCTATGAACGTAAACCCAAGTTTGATATGGATGTGATAAAGGCAATCAATGCCCGTAAGGCAGCAATCGAGGATTAAAAGCATCCCGCAGAGTATAAAAGAAAGCGTGTGAGAGACATTGGGGTCTGACCCTCTTACAATTTTCTTGGCATTGGAAAATTTGCAGAAGATCATAGCAAATAAGCAGACACTTTTTCAACGTGCATTTCGGATGGACAGCACAGAAGTTGAAATTACAGATGAAAAATAAATTTCACATGGTTTCTATACACAGTGGATGGAGATGAGATTGCAGCCTACACGCAATTTATCTCAAGGCTGTGTGATATGGCAAGAGATGCAAAAAGGGTATCATCAAAGCCGACCGAAACTGACAATGACAAATATGCTTTCCGCTGTTTTCTGCTCAGACTTGGCTTTATCGGAAAAGAGTATAAGACAGCGAGAAAGATTCTGCTTAGAAATCTTACGGGAAATTCAGCATTCCGCTACGGAGAATAAGGATAAAATGACATGGGGTGTCGGTGCAGACCGATGCCCTTTTTCTATGGGAAAAACAGTTGGGGCAACTTGTGGCAGATGATTTAGGTTATTCTTATAGAGCCTATATAGAAAATAACCTATATTACTTGCCACATCTTGCCCCAGTGTGAAAACAGCCGTGGTCACGCCCAGCGGGTATCATTTTCTTCCTGTATCTTTCTGCGATAAGCAGTGCGGGATTTTCTGCGGTTTCGTTCTTTTTTACATTCTGGATTGTCACAGTATTTCTGGCGGTTCCCGTTTTTGATGAACAGACGGCCGCAGCACTCACAGGTGTCAACGCCCACACGGTCGGCATAAGCAATGGGGTAATCTGTAGGGATAGATACATATTGCGATAGAGCGAATCGGGCAGCATCAAAAACAGAATGGAAATCCGGCATGACCTTCAATTCTCCATTTTCATCCAGTCCCAACTTCATGATTACGCCACTCATTTTATTTAGGTAAGCTGATATTTTACCGAGATGTTTCTGCATAGGAAACGAATTAAAATCTGCAAATTCATTCGTCCATGTGATCTGCGCAAGATCCGTGGAAACGTCAAGCCGTTCCAGACATTTTTTGAACATCAGGATGACAAGGGTATCCCGGTACAGGCTTTCGAGATCTTTCCGCATGGTGTGAACATCAAAAGTGAAATTACCAAGAATGTTAGTGGAAAAATCCCAGTATTCCGTATCCTTTTCAATATCCCAACGATATTCTTCGATGTCCTCAGAGGCATAGTAGGGGTGTGCGTACTGCTGACACCAAGAAATGATATCATCGGCAGCAGTGTTGTCATTTTTTCCACGGATACTCTGGTACAGGTTATTCAGCGAAAGCCAGAGCTCATTTCCGTCCAAGCCGTATCCACGGTTGAGTCTTGGAACATCGCCCTCGCCCAGACAGGCAGTGATTATGATTTCTCCATTCTGTTCTGTTTTTCATAGTATTTGAAGTTGCGGTCAGCCGTGCATCCGCACTCATTTTCCCCAAACTGAAATCTTCGTTCATATTCTACCTCCATTCTTACCGATAGAACTTTCTTTCGGTACGAGTTCTTACCAATAGAAAATAGTCTTTGGTAACATTATAAAGTATACTGTGATAGAAAACAAGAGCAATTCATGTTTGAAATGCAGAGAGGAGGATGGCTATGGATAAAGTCACGATGAGCGTACAGGAAATGGCAATGCAGATGGGAATCAGTCTGAGCAAAGCATACGCACTGACCAGAGAGGCGGATTTCCCAATCGTCCGTGTAGGCAAGCGGGTATTGGTTCCTGTTTCCGAATTTAAGGTGTGGTTATCGGCAAGAGCCACGGAGAAATGATACGTCAGAAAATAAGCGGGGAAGGAGGAGCACAGAATGTATGAGAAACTTCCGGAACAGTTGAAAAAAGACGGACGGTTCTGTCTGTGGAAATATGAAGAAAGAAACGGACGCATGACCAAAGTGCCGTATCAGACAAATGGCAGAAAAGCGAGCAGTGCCGATAAAAATACCTTTTCGGATTTTCGATTGGCAGTCAATGCAATGGATGGTTATGACGGAATCGGTATGGGTGCATTTGATGATTTCTGCATGGTAGATATCGACCATTGCGTGTTTGGTGGAAAGATGACACAGATGGCAGAAGACATCGTGGAGAGAATAGACTCCTATACAGAATTCAGTCCCTCCGGCACGGGAGTCCGCATTGTATGTAAGGCATCTTCCCTGTCTTATGATACGGCAGATATTACATCAATAATCAGAAACTTGGGTTGGAAATCTATGCAGCAGGTGTGACGAAGAAATTCTGCACTCTGACAGGAAATGTGATCCGAAACTGTGGCATTGAGGAGAGAAGCACTGAACTTGGGGAAATACTGGAAACTTATATGCTCCGTCCGATTTCTAAGAAAAAGAACGATGTACAGGATATTCCCGGCAGTTATCTGTCCGATGATTCCGTGGTCCGCTTGGCATCGGATTCCAGACAGGGCGAAAAGTTCAAAGCCTTGTGGAATGGAGAAATACTGGAAGGAAAATCCCACAGCGATGCGGATATGTCGCTTGCAAGTATCCTTGCATTCTGGTGTGGGGGTGACACAGGGCAGATGGACAGACTGTTCCGAAAATCGGGATTGATGCGGAGCAAGTGGGACCGTGTGCAGAGTGGCTCAACCTACGACGCATTGACGATGGAAAAGGCAGTGGCACAGGCACTGGATTTCTACAGACCTTATGCAAGGACATCAGCAGAGAGTGATTTTGATGATATGCTGCAGAAACTGATAGAACTGAATGTGTCGGATAACAGCAGATACCCGTGGAATGACAACGGCTCAGGCAGATTGTTTGCGGATGTGTATAAAGATATCGCAAGGTATGTGCCGGAAAGGAAAGTGGTATGTGTATGACGGAACCCGGCGGATTCCGGACATTGGCGGACTGAAAACAATGGAGCTTGCAAAATCCCTTGCGGACAGTCTGGTCAGATATGCCCTGACAATTACCGATGAGCGCAGAAGAAAGGACTATCTGGAATTTTCTGCGAAATGGCAGAGCCGGAATTACCGCAACACGTATATCAGTGATGCCCAGAGTGTGTATCCGATTGCAATGTCTGAGTTCGACCGCAATGTTTATTACCTGAACTGTCAGAACGGAACATTGGATCTGCAGACGGGAGAGTTCCATCCACACACACCACAGGATAAGCTGACCAAGATTGCCGGGGCAGCCTATGATCCGAATGCCAAGAATCCACGTTTTACCAGATTTGTTTCAGAGGTGATGAGTGGGGATACGGAGAAAGCAAGGTTCATGCAGAAAAGCCTTGGTTACGGTCTGACAGGGGATACCCGCTATGAATGTATGTTTTTCTACTATGGTGCAACTACCAGAAATGGAAAAGGGACGCTGATGGAAAGTACGCTTCATGTGATGGGAGATTACGGTTTGACTGTCCGCCCGGAAACGATTGCTGCAAAGCCGTCTGCCAACAGCCAGAACCCGACAGAGGATATTGCACGGCTTGCCGGAGTGCGGTTTGCCAATATATCAGAGCCAAGGCGGGGACTGGTGCTGAATGAAGCACAGATCAAAAGCATGACGGGAAATGATACGCTGAATGCGCGATTCCTGCATGAAAACAGTTTTGATTTCAAGCCACAGTTCAAGTTGTATGTGAATACGAATTATCTTCCGGCTATTACGGATATGACACTGTTTTCGAGCGGACGTATCGTGATCATTCCCTTTGACAGGCATTTTGAGGAATGGGAGCAGGAACAGAATCTGAAAGCAGAATTTTCCAGGCCGGAGGCAGCAAGTGCCATCTTAAACTGGCTGATTGAAGGATATACCTTTTACAAGAGGAAGGATTTGCCCAGCCAAAAGCAGTAAAAGATGCCACCATGTCCTATCAGCATGACAGCGATAAAATGGAACTTTTTGTGGAGGAATTTCTGGAACAGGAGAAGGATGCGGAATGCCGGACATCGGCAGTGTATCAGGCATACCGCAACTGGTGCAATGACAATGGATATTTTGCGGAGAACAGCCGGAATTTTAACCAGGCACTTCGTACAATCGGTACGGTAGTCCGCAAGCGTCCGAGGGATGGTGGAGAAAAAACCACACTTTTAACAGGATATCGGCTCTTGTGCAGAGATTTCCTCTGCTGAGAAAAAAGGAGGAGTAGACAAAAATTGAATAAAGTTTACCGTCACTGGTGGCAATGGCTCATGAACGAACCATAGTCACCTTTTTTGTTGCAGAAAATCAAATAAGAATGGAGGTTTATCATGAGAAAATATAAATTGTGGAGCAAAGAGTTGGAACTGACTTTCTGGATATCGAAAGAAGAATGTGAAAGAGGATATTTGAGAAGTAATGTTTTCGATATACGTCAGCTCTTTATGGTGTATAGAAGTTAAGTATTTTATATGAAACAAACTAAGGCAGTGTTTTTCAGCATTAAAAAGGGATGAAAAGGAGCTAAAATTGGAGTATAATAAAAATATATACTGAAAAATGACTATATTGCGTATTAATTGGAGAAATGATATTAGGATGATAGAAATTAAAGTATTGCAAGCACATCAAGGAGATTGTATATGGGTAAGATGTATATCTGAGAAAACAGTTAATATTGTTATTGATGCAGGTACTTCAACATTTAAAAAGGGTTTTAGAAATCTTGTAAAGGAAATCAACAACAAAAAAGAAAGAATTGATTTGTTAGTTTTTCACATATAGATGATGATCATATAAAGGGATGTATTCAATATCTGCAGGAAAAAGGGAAAAAAAATTATTGATAAAGTCTGGATTAACGGAAGCGGCAGTCGAGTATATTCTGATATGCAAGAACATTCAGTAAATAATGTATCAAATCTAGTTACTTTAATTATGGAAAAAAATATTCCGATAGAAACACCTATCTAGAAGGAAAAGAATATGTGTTTTGTGGAGGAAGGATTAAAGTAATTGGTCCGACAAAGAATGAAATGTTAAAAGTAGCAACGAAGATAGAACATAGCAATCAGGTTACTGAACATGCGGGTTATAAATATGTAGGAAATATAATAGATGTTCAAGATAAATATCAACCAGATTTATCTGATTCAAACAAAGCATCAATTATCATGGTTGTTGAGTTTGAAAATAAAAAACTTCTTTTTACAGGTGACAGTACATCTGAAAATATTATTAAAGCCGTTGATAAATATTATCCAGGGGATGAGTTTGAAGTGGTAAAATTACCTCATCATGGAAGTCCACGCAATATATCTCGAGAACTAATACGGAGATTAAGTACAAACAAATTTATCATATCTACGAATAAAGCTTTAGAAAAGGTTGTTTTATTCCGTTTTGCTGAAGAAAGAAAAACTACGGAACTGTTGTGCAATTATGAGTGGTGGGCAACAGGATATTTCACGGAAGATGATATAAAAAAATATTTTGACACCAATAGAATCGTAATGAGATATATAGGAGAAGAAAAAATAATATTGTGATGAAGGAACAGATAGAAGAACTAAAAAGATACGCAGTTAGGTTAAAATCTGGAAACAATAATTTGGGTAGTGGAGTATTGTGGAAACCTAAACTGTGTCAGAAACATAAACTATATGTTTTTACAGCAGCGCATGTAATAAAAAATCATGAAGATATAAGGGTTGAATTTGAGCGTGATGGCAAAACGGTAGAGTTGCCTGCTGATGAATTTATCATATCAAATCAGTATCAAAAAAAAGGAGAATGGTGGGATGTGGCTATTATTCCTATAGATTATAATTATCAGGAACTTCCTAGGTATAGAGTTGCTGAATTAAGTTATGATTTGAATAAGATTTTAAAAAATCCCCAATTGGTAATGGTAGGATTTCCGCAAGAGGGATATATAGATAAGTCTTTTAGATTATCTATGGATACACTGGAATGTGAGTATGAAGATGTTGATAAATCAATAGAGACTATAAAATATAAATTTGTGGTTCCTAATATTGATAATTCAGATAAAAATTTGGAGCTTGGAGGATTTTCAGGAGCTGGAATTTTTACACAAATTGACTCGGAAATTGTTTTGTTGGGAATACATAAAGGCGCATTAGGAGAAAATGCGGCGAGAGGAAATTTACTTGGAGCAACAGCTGATTTTATAAGAAAAATGTGTCATGAAAACAATTGTGATACTCCAGAAAAACCAGGGGAAGTTAATGGAAATCTTTTGGATCGAAAGCAGTTTTTTATAGATGAAATATTGAGCGATTTGGAAGAAGACGATTATGAGAAAGTGTCTATTTTGCTTGGAGATATATTAAAACAAGATATGGTGGAAATGATTAGCAGTGCTTTTTGCAATTATTGCGAAGAATGCGAATATAAAACAAACTATCATCGTTGTATATATTTTAGAGGCTTCTTACTGATACTAGCAGTTTTTTTGAAAGTAGTTGATGAAGACACGAATTTGCTATCACCTCGAATAGGTAAAATGAATGAAATTCCCATATATTTTGTGTGTAGTGAAGGTAAAGGTGTTGCAAATAAAGATCAGCAGACGCAGTTAAAATTAAGTCATTTTATTTATGCTTTAAAATTGGAGAGAGATTTATCTTATAAATTAGAAGATGGTTGTATTATTGTATGGGGATCTGAGAGAACACCTAGAGATAATCAGAGAAAGTGTGGTTATTCGGAGTATAAAAATGTGTTAAGAGATATTACGCATATTCCGGGAAATGGGTTGGATATAACATGCGTTTTTTCAGAACCTAAACCAACAGTTATTATTCATATTAATGAAATCATAAATATGTTGCGTGAGGGAAAATTAAACCAATTAAAAGAGAATTTTGATAAATATATTGAGGAATTAGGGAAATGATAGAATATATTTGTATAGAAGATGAGGAAGAATTGAAAGATAACATTTCTGATAGTGGAAGTAAAGTAGTACACATGAAAAGAGAAGTTAATGGGTATTTTATCCATGTTATATGTTGCCAGTTTTCTGACGTAAAAGAGTTGGAAAACAATTGGGAAGAACTGGTGACTAATGTAGCCGATATAGTTCAGAAAAAGTTGAAAGAACTAATTGAAATATTTAATATATATATCATTTTCTTTCAGGTGGGAATCGATGAATTTGTGGTAGATAAAATAGAACAAAATAAATATTCTTCTAGAAAGTTAGTAATAAATCAAAAAATGCCAGAGGATAGGGACGAGTTAAAAAATATAATAAGTAGAAAATTATTCGAGCTTGATATAGAAAAGGATAATAGTAAGCCAAACTTTGTTATAAAAGAAATGGATTTTCTGAATGATAGTGAGAGCGAAAATCGTGAATTTGCCATGGAACAATATATTGAAAAGAGAGCCGAGGGGGAATATCAATGAAAAAGATTAGTAAAATTACCTTAGAGAATTTCAGAGTTTTTTCGGGGAAAAACGAAATAGATTTTAACAACTCTGATAAAAAGCCGGCGGATTTTGTTTGTATATATGGAAAGAATGGATTTGGAAAAACATCATTATTTGATGGTTTCGAATGGTTTTTTACAGGTGAAATTCACTTACTAGCAAAAGATTTAAAAAGTAATGTATCAAAATATATAGGAGATATTTTAAAATGTAAATATGCAAAAGATGGGGAGAAAGCAGGGGTTGGTATTCAATATTCTGATGGAGAAAACGGATATCGGACTGTTATTAGGAGAACAAATTCTGCCAATGATTATGGAAAGGGAAGAACAAATGGTGTCTGCAAAGAAATGATTGACAAAAAGCAGATTTTACCTCATAGCAAAATAGATAGCTTTGTATATGCAACTAAGCCATCAGATATGTATAACGAATGGGGAAATTTTTGGGATCCAGATAATAAACAGCGTGAAATTTTTGAGTCTGTTTATAATGTTTATAAAAAAATTTGCAATGAAATTAAGGATTATACTGAACAACTTGGAGAGTTAGAGAATAAGTTAAAACAATTGAATATAGAGCAGAAAGTTGGAGATTATAATAAATCTGTGGAATCCTATAATCGTCTGTTGGTGAAAGGCATTCCTGATTTGCCATATATAGAGTATTTTAAAAATAATAAAATTAATATAAACAGCAACTTATTTAGCAAAAAAGCAGCGGAACAATTAAGTACTTATATATCAAATCAAAATTTGGTAAACAGTCAGTGTAAATTTTTACAAGATTATTTCGAGGACTATCAGAATTTTATAGGCTTACAACAAGAGATGTCAAATAGGAAAAAGAGATGGGAGAGAATAATTTCTAAGTGCCAGAAAAAAAGAGAACTTCTATTACAGGCAGAAGATTTAGAAAACAAGGAAAAAAAATATATAGAGAGTAGAGATAAGCTTTTAGCGGAATTGATAAGTCATGGTTTGATGATTATCAAAATATATTAGAATAAAAACTAAATATCAGATTCTAAATGAACAATTAGAAAATAAAAGAGCAGAAATGCAAAAAGTCAGCAATCATATTGAGGATTTTAAAAAAAGTATAGAAAATTGTAGTCGAAAGAAGAATAGTGTGTTAATTAAATGTGAAGAATGGAAAAAACAAATTAAAGCACTAGACATACAGGAAAAATCCCTATTCAAAGAGGATACATTGAATAGTCTTAAAGAAAAGAAGGAAAAGGTTGATGAACAAAGACAAATATATGAAAAAGAATTGTTTTATTTGAATAAAGCATCTGTAGGAGAGTATGAGAAATTTATAGAATCATTAACTTCAGATGAGTTATTGCTATATCACTGGATAAAGGAATGGGATGAAAATGAAAAAAACTTAAAGGAGTATTAAATGCTTCCAGATTAAAGGAAAGAGATGCAAAATATAGATATGAAACAATGCGGGAAAATGTCAATAGCTTGGACAATTTACTGACATTAGCTAAAAAAGAAATTCAAAAAACGATACATGTATATGTCCGGTATGTAAGAGCAAGTTTGGTGATCAAAAAGAATTATTGGGCAAGATTGATATGTCTGTTCAGCGAGACACTTTATTAATGCTTAAAACACAATGGGACTCTGCTATTGAGATACTAAAAAAAGCGGAAGATGATTATAGAATGGGCTGTGAGGACATTAAAACATCAATAAATACCAAGGCATATACAATCGAACAGTTGATTGTTAGTTGCGAGCAAGAAAGTATTCGATATAAAAAGAATGGAATGAAAAGCAGGAACTTAGTTCAGGAAGTTAAATGAAAAAAAGAAAGAATTGAAGCAAGCTGTAAATCAAGATATGGAGATAGATATTGGAAGGCTTTCGGTCGAATCTGTGGAAAATGCATGTGAAAAAAGTTTATCTATAATAGATCAGATGTTGATTGAAAATGAGAATAATATAAAGGAACAGCAAAAAAACAAGAGAGTTTTTTGAAAAAAATTAAACAGAATGAGATTTTAGCAGATGAATTTAGAAAAGAAATAGAGGATTTTAGCAGTAATTCTTCCAATCTGCAAAAGCGGGAAATTATGGAGCAGAGAAAGATATTTTCATATGAGGAATTTCAAACAATAATTGAGGAATATAAGGACAAAATACAACAATGTGAGTCCGAAAAAAAAGAAGTACAAGACATGCTAAAAAAGTATAATAATATATTAATACGGATAATAATTGAAAAATACCGAATCCCTACTTGGAAACCAAA
>ENA-OQDE01000725-OQDE01000725.1-human-gut-metagenome-genome-assembly--contig:-NODE-725-length-17106-cov-6.582249_pt1 | contig 17106 bp, 21 predicted proteins | sample MGYA00242768_ERZ504595 | MGnify/ENA primary metagenome ERZ504595 (study PRJEB26092, sample SAMD00036307) | human gut metagenome | host: Homo sapiens | study: EMG produced TPA metagenomics assembly of...
GCCAGGGCGGGGCGGGATCGGCGGAAGCGGCCGGCGGCCAGGCCGATGCAGATGAACATCACACCGAACAGTGCGACCAATCCCAGCGAGCCGGACCAGCCGGCGACGCTTATGCCGGTTTCCGCCGCCGTGCCGAAGCCGAGCGCGTTGTCGATCGCGGTGCAATACCACCAGCCGGGCAGGAACTTGGCTATGGTCACCATCACGCCGGGCATCATGTCAATCGGCAATGCGACACCCGACGTGAACATGATGAGCAGGCCGAAGATGTTGGCGAACCCGTTGGCCGCCTCTTCCGAGAGCCCGAACTCGCTGAGCATGAATCCGCAGGCGACGGTCATCAGCGCGTACACGCAGGTCGCGCCGAACGTCATCAGCACTCCCCCGACGCTCAGGTGCAACGGATCGAGCCCCGCCGCCATCATCAGACCGATTGACAGCACCAAATAGCCGACGCATACGACGAGCGCGAATCCGCCCAACGTCAGCAACCGCTGGAGTCCCATCAGGACCATGCGTCGGGGCGAGGCGGTGAGACGCCGCCGCACCTCGCCGGTGGTGAACGCGCCCAGGATCATCGATCCGCAGATGGTCATCGCCAGGGACAGCGGGTACAGCGCGGTTTTCATGGTGCCGCCGAATCCGCTGACCGCCGTATCCGCAGCGCTTGCCGACTCCTCGGTCGGCGTATCGACCACGGCGATCTGATGGTTCACGTCTGTATCGCTGGCCGATTCGGCGGCCATTTTGGCGGCCTGGGACAGATCCTTGATATCCGGCTTGTCGACTTGCCTTCCGGCAGCGAGTCCAGCATGTCTTGGTCCAGACTCGCGCATCAAACCGGCGGCCCCTCCTGTAGCGTTCATCATGCCGGCGAGCGCCGCCTGGTCGACCCTCGTCTGCGCGCCGATCAGTGCGGTGCGGGTGAGCGAGAGGAACCCGCCGACGTTCATCCGCGCCATCGACCCGGAGCCGGATGCGTAGCTGGTAACCGTGTCCACGTTCGGCGGATTGTCGCCGTCCGCCGCCGCGGCGACATAATCGTCAGCGAATCCGTCGGGAATGATGACGATCAGGTCCACCCAGTTCGAGGCGACGGCCTGTTGCAGCGTTTCGCTGGTGTCGTCGAGGTCCACCAGTTCGCTGGAATCGCGCAGGTAGGCGCGCATCGACGTGGCGATATCACCCCGGTCGGAGTCGCGGTCGATGATGGCGACGCGCGTCTTGGTCGATTCGAACACCGCGGACATGGAGCCGGATGCGGAGGTCAGCATCGCCCAGCTGATGGACATCATCAGGATGCCTATGAATACGAGGTAGATCATCAGGTAGACCCGGTGCGCGAACAGCACGCGCAGCGTGGCTTTACAGGTGTTCATAACGTTGCCTCCTCAGCATTGCGATGCCGGCCAAGAGGAATACCGCGCTCATCGCCAGCAGAATGATGCAGGTGGTGATGAACGGCCGGTAGCTGTCGTAGTACAGGATGTCGTAGAACAGGTTCGTCACCTGCTGTGCGGGGTTGATGGTGCCGAGTATGGGCGCGTTGCGGGCTATCCAGTCGCTGATCTGCATGGCAAACCCGCCGTACAGTCCGGTGAACAGCGACAGCGTGCAGGAGATGCCGGTCGACAGCCCGTATTTCGTGTTGTACGAGAGCTTCGGCACCGCACCGAGCAGGGTGCCTGCTGAGCTGGTCATGAACGAGGCGATGATGACCGCGAGGATCGCCGCCGGTTCGCGTCCGCCGAGCGAGACGTTGCAGGCGAGCCGGATATAGGCCAATGCGATGGACAGGCGACCGACGAGCACAGCCAGCAGGAGAGGAAGCCCGCGACGAGCTGTTTGGCCCGGCTCAGCGGCGCTACGGTCCGCCGTATGCCCAGCGCGGACAGGTTCGCCTGTGCGGCGGCGACTGTGCTGATGGAGTATCCCATGGCCATCATGCAGGACATGGCCAGCAGCGCGTAATAGTATCGGGCGATCTCGTCAGGCTGGAAATGCGTGAGCGTCGTCTCATGGGTCATGTCGACGTTCTGCCCGACGCTGTTCCAGAAGTTCCGGCTGAGCGCGGCCTGTGGATTGTCGGCGATGGTCTGCCGGGTAACGGCGTCGGTGCGGTTGTACAGGTCGATGACGCTGCGCAGGGCCGCGAGGCTAATGTCCAGTCCGCTGTTTTGCGTGGAGTCCTTGGCTGTGACGGCGGTTTCCCGGCTCACGGTCATCGCCAATCGGCCGTTATTGTCGGCGGTCAGATAGCCGTTGGCAGTGCCGTCGGCGAGCCGTTGTTCGGCCTCCTTCACGGTGTCGACTGTGGTGATGGTCAGCAGCTTTTGGTCGATTTCGGCGTAGGTCGTGTCGTCTGAGGCCGATTCCGTTTCCCCGGCCAGCGCGTCTACGAAGGTGCGGGCACCGTCCGCCTGCTGCCAACGGGTGTCTTCGATGACGGCCATCGGCACCGGCTTGAGTTCGTATGCTTCGGCCAGCCCGCCGAACAGTCCGTTGAACATGGTCGCCAGCACAATCGGGAACACGGTCATCCAGAACAACGCCGACCGGTTACGCAAGTTCGCTTTCAATGCGACCAGAAATGTGGTCCACATGATGTCTCCTTACTCAGGAACTCCCCTCAGTCACCTTTGGTGACAGCTCCCCTCGGAGAGGGGAGCCAAGTTATTTGCTTGCCGACTGAGGGGAGCATGGTCAGTCCCTCAGTGCTTTGCCGGTGAGTTCGAGGAACACGTCGTTGAGGGTGGGCGGGCGACTGGTCAGGTGGCCGATGTTGGCGCCGGAGCGTTTCACCGCGTCGAGCACGTCGGTCAGGTTGTGTTCGCCGCGACGGCATCGCACGTCGAGTTCCTTGCCGTCGTAGGTGGCTTCGATCACGCACGGCAGCGCACGGACCTCGGCCATCGCCGAATCCGCCAGATCGAGCGTTTCGATGGTGATGCGCTCGCCCGTGTCGATCATGTTCTTGAGCTCGTCGGCGGTTCCGAGCGCCAGGTGCCGGCCGTGGTCCATGATGAGGATGCGGTCGCAGATCTGTTCGACCTCCTCCATGTAGTGGCTGGTGTAGATCACCGTGGCGCCGGCCTGGTTGAGCCGCTGGATGCCTTCCAGAATCGAATTGCGGCTTTGCGGGTCGACGGCGACCGTGGGTTCGTCGAAGAAGATCAGGTTAGGCTTGTGCGCGATGCCGCAGGCGATGTTCAGGCGTCGCAGCAGACCGCCGGACAGTTTGCCGGGCCGGAACTTGCGGAAGTCCTGGAGTCCGACGAATTCGATGGACTCCTCGACCAGCGGCGCGCGGTCGGTTTTCTTCGGCACGTACAGCGAGCAGAAGTAGTCGATGTTTTCGGTGACGGTCAGTTCGTTGAACACGGCCACGTTCTGCGGCACGATGCCGATACGACGTTTCAGCGCGTAGGAGGTCGGCGTCATCGGCTGGCCGAACACGCGAATCGTGCCCGAATCGTAGGTGAGCAGCGCGAGGATGCAGTTGATCGCGGTGGTTTTGCCGGACCCGTTCGGTCCAAGCAGCCCGAAAATCTCGCCCTGGTTCACGTCAAGGTCAAAATAGTCGAGCGCCACCATGTCGCCGTAGCGTTTGACCAGTTGGCTGACGTGCACGGCCAGAGCCGGGTTGGTTGTCGAGTCGTGTTCGGAAGCTCTGTTGTCGGTTGTCATAGTCACTCCCTTCCTTGGCGATTCCATCATCCCAAGAAGGGGCCGGACGCCGCCACAGGCAAACGTCACGACTTGGCCGTACAGGCGTGACATTTGTCATTACAGTCCTTCGGCGTCGGTCTGCATGGCCTTGTACACCTTATCGACCGGCATCAGGCTGATCTCGTCCATCGAATAGTTGGACGCCCTGTGGCTTTGCGTAATCATCGGTATCATCCCTTTACGGTTGTGTCGACGACATCCGACGCTTGTGCCTCATCTATTCGGGAAGTGTAGGCCCGTTGTCTTGGACCGTCATGCGGGTAATTCCGCACGCCCGTCAAGTTCGTCGTGTTCCGCACACCGCTAGACTGGTGGTGGAAGAGCGTCGAGCCGGGGAGGTGCCATGCGCGTGTTGGCCGAGATGGGCTTGCTACTCGTGTTGGGCCTGGCTTTGGCCTGGCTTGTCGGGCTACGGTCCGATGGCGTGTTCATCGCCGGCCTGCTGTTGGCCGTTTCCGTCGCCGGATTGGTGGAATGGCTGCGTCCCGCGCAATGGTCTTGGGTCTTGTGTACGGCGTATCTCGTCATCGCCGTGGCGGTGCCTTCATGGTGCGCGTTCATGCCGCTCATCGCCTACGATACTGCACGGCTGCCGGCCCTCGCCTCGACCGGAGCCCGGGCTGGGGCACGGACTGCGGCAAGTGGCCGCTCCCCCAGTGTCTCGCGGACCGCGGCCTCTCGCCGTTCCCTTGCCGATGCAATGCGTTCGGCCCCGTGGCTTTCGGCCGCCGCGCGCTGGATATGGGTGTTGCCGCTGATTGCGCTCTGGTTCGCCCGTGGCACCGACCGTCTCCAGACGCTGGTGATGACGCTGGTCGCCTGCTTGGATTCGTTCTGGGCCGGGCCCGCGCCTCCTCGGACGAGGCGCGGCGCGCGTTGCTGCACGCGCAGGACAGGGCGCGCGAATCCTCGCGGGCCACTCGTTCGCGCATCGCCGACATCGATGAGGAACGCGCCCAGTCGATTCGCATGGCGACCCTCGGCGAGCGCACGCGTATCGCCCGGGAGATCCACGACAATGTGGGCCATCTGCTGACCCGCGCGATCATGCAGGCGCAGGCCGGCAAAACGGTGGCCAAGGCGACGAACGATACGGTCGCTGCGCAAGGGTTCGCCACGTTGGGTGCGACGTTGGATGATGCGATGACGATGGTGCGCCGTTCGGTGCATGATCTTGAGGATGATGGCACTGATTTCGCCGCGCAGATCGATGATGCCGTCACGTCGTTCGACGGCATCTCCCCGGTTTCGCCGTGACGCTGGCCAACGATATCGCCAAGGCGCCTGCGCCGGTCTCGCGCTGTTTCGCGACCGTGATTCGCGAGGCATTGTCGAACGTGGTGCATCACAGCGCGGCGCGCGAGGCGAGCGTGACGTTGCGTGACTTCCCCGCGTTCTGGCAGTTGGTCATTCAGGATCCGGGGCCGGCCGTGTCCGAGTCCGATGGGTCCCGGACGGCCGCTGCGCCCGCGTGCGATGCGCGCCACGCACGTCGGCTCGCGACTCGCCGCCGACGGCGTTGCCGATATGCGTGGTTCGGCCGATGAGCTGATGCGCGGCATGGGTTTGGCGGATATCGAATCGCGCGTGCGCGCCCTTGGCGGCACCGCGGTCTGCGGGCCGTATGAGGACGGCTGGCGTGTGTTCGTATCCGTGCCGAAGAAGCGTTGGACCATGGAATCGAGGGATTGATGAGAATCGCAATCGTGGATGATGATCCGATCGTCTGCCAGTCGTTGGAGACGATTCTGACGGCCACCGGCACGGCCGAGGTGCTATGGATGGCAAATGACGGAGACGCCGCCGTGCGCCGTTATTTCGAGACACCGGCGAGCCGACCGGACGTGCTGCTGATCGATATTCAGATGCCCGGCACCAGCGGTTTGGATGCCGCGCGCGAGATTCTGGCCACGGACCCGGCCGCGCGCATACTGTTCCTGACCACGTTTGCGGACCAGTCGTATATCGCGCAGGCGATGGGACTTGGCGCCAAGGGCTATCTCATCAAACAGGATGTGGCGGCGGTCGGGCCCGCGCTGCAGGCGGTGATGGCCGGTCAGGTGGTGCTCGGCGCGGAAGTGCTCGGCAAGCTCACCGAACGAACTCCGGATCCTGCCGATTCCGACGATTCCAGAGATACCGCCGATTCCATCGAGGGCCTGCTTGGCGAGCGCGAACGTGAGATCACCGCGCTGGTCGCCGAGGGCTCGATAACCGCGACATCGCCGCCAGACTGTTCCTGAGCGAAGGCACGGTCCGCAATCGCATCAGCGCGATACTGGACAAGCTCGGCCTGACCAATCGCACCCAACTCGCCATCCTCTGGCTCAACGCCCATAGGTGAGGGGGCTTTTGGTCAAGTAGGCCTCTCCCTCCGACATCGCTTCGCGATGCCACCTCGAACGCGATTCAGGACAGCTTGCAGCTGACCTCTTATTCGCTCGTTGTCACTCACCCTCGCCTAAAAACGCCTCCGGCGTTTTCTTCACGGCTCGGCTCATCAGAGGGAGTTTGTGAAAAACCAACCTCAGCTGTTTTTCATGACGATACTGTCGATGGTGTTGGCCACGCGCTCGCAGTCGTCGGAGCACTGTTCGAGGTGACGGTAGACGTCATGCCAGGCGAACACCTGCAGCGGATCGGTGCAGGTGGTGTGCAGCGTGCGCATCGACTCGATGAACAGGTGGTCGGCGTCCGTTTCGATCGTGTTGATGGCGAACACCAGTTCGCGCAACGTCTTGGAATGCCGGAATCGCGGCAGTTCGTTGACCAGCTCGCAGATGCTTTCCGTGGCGCGCACCACCATATCCGACATCTGGACCGCGTCGTCGCGCATGTCGGTCACGTTGTCGTAGTACATGCGGTTGAGCACGCCTTCGATGCTGTCGGTCACGTCGTCGAGCACGTGGCCGAGCTCGTCGATGTCCTCGCGGTCGAACGGCGTGATGAACGCGGTCACCAGTTCGTCCATCATGTCGTGGCGCACCTCGTCCGCTGACTTCTCAATCGCGTGCATGCTGTCCATGCGTTCGCGCAGCTGGCCCGGATTGAAGTCGTGCATGACCTCGGACAGCAGCTTCGCGGCCTGGCATGCGTAGTCCGCGCTGCGGCGGAATCCGTCGAAGTAGAACGTGTCTTTTTGTCTCGCCATGATGGGTGGATTCCTTTCTAGAACACGACCATGAACAGTTTGGCCATTACGAAGCTGATGAGACCGCAACCAGGGAAGGTGAACACCCAGGTGAGCATCATGTCGCGCACCACGCCGAAGTTGATGGCGGAGAGGCGGCGTACCGCGCCCACGCCCATGATGGCGCTGGTCTTGGTGTGCGTGGTGGAGACGGGGATGCCGAGCACGGTCATGACGAGCAGGCACAGCGCGCTTGACAGATCGGCCGAGAAGCCTTGGTATTTCTCGAGTTTCACCATGTCCTGGCCCACGGATTTGATGATGCGTTCACCGCCGACGGACGTGCCCACGCCCATGATGGTGCTGCACAGAATCATGAGCCAGATCGGAATCATCACACCGGTCACGCTGGGTTGGCCATTGCAGAACGCCATGCCGAGGAACAGCACGCCGATGAACTTCTGGCCGTCCTGCGCGCCGTGCATGAAGCTCATGGCCGCCGCGCCCACGATCTGCGCGTAGGTGAAGAACCCGTTGGTGCGGCGGCGGTCCATGCCAGCGCAAATCAGGGTCACGGCCTTGCATACCAACCAGCCGACGGCGAAGCCGAACAGGAGGCTTGCGACCAGACCGTAGAGCACCTTGACCCATTCTCCATGTTGATGCCGCCGATGCCGCCTTGGATGGCGATGGCCGCTCCGGACAGGCCGGCGATCAGGCTGTGGCTTTCGGAGGTGGGTATGCCGAGCAGCGAGGCGCCCACGCTGTATACGACGATGGAGAACAGCGCCGCGCATAGGGCGATGAGCGCCGCGTTCGTGTCGCCGCCGAAATCGACCATGTTGCTGATGGTGGAGGCCACGGAGGCGTTGAGCTGCGTCATGATGAAGACGCCGAGGAAGTTGAAGATGGCCGCCATGATGACGGCGGAGCGTACGCGCATGCATCGTGTGGTCACGCAGGTGGCGATGGCGTTGGGTGCGTCGGTCCAGCCGTTGACGAAGATGACTCCCAGCGTCAGCAACGTTGTGACGGTCAGAGCCGGGTTGGAAAGCACTTGTTGGAGGAAATGCGCCAGTGAGACGTCCAAGGGGAATTAACACCTTCTTCTTCGGGGGCGGAAGCGTCACACTGATTGTAACGGAAGAATGGCTACGTAGTTCCCATGGCGCGCGGGTTTTATGGTGTTGTTATGCTATTGCGGCCTGTCAGCAGCAACAACTGGTATTGGGGTGGAGACGGTCGTATTCCTCGCGGGCGCGAATGAATTCGACCTCGCTCATCGGTGTTTCGCCGGGATGCTCGGCCGCGAAATGCTCAAGATAATGGTCGTAGCGGGCCTCGCCGCTGATCTCACGCAGATACCAGACGATGCCGTGCCATACGGCAACGAGTTTGCCGAGCATTTTGTCTCCTTTCGCTGATTATTGGCTCCCCTTGAAAAAAGGGGAGCCAATGACGCACTACGCTGCAACCTGCCCGTTCCGCACAAGCTCATGCAGCTTGGCGCTGTATTCGCGCTGCACCTTCTTCTCAAGCGCGGTGGCGACCAGGCTGGAGGGCGCGAACCACTGGGATTCCACGAACGGCTCCTCGGACGTCGTTTCGGCACCGTACTTGCCAGCGGCGAACGTGCGCGCCACGACCACGATGCCGACTACCACGAAGACGCCCATCATGACCAGGAAGAACACGGAGAGCACGCCGTCCAGATACGCGTTGGACAGCGCGGCCTTGGCGTTGGTCAGCGCCTCGCCGGTCAGCTCGCCGGAGTCGATCTGCGTCTGATACTTGGAGGCGGTGGTGAAGTAGCTCAGCGGCCCGAAGATCTTCTGGAAGTCGGCGGTGAAGGTCACGGCGATGTCCCACACGAGCGGTACCACCGGTATCCACAGGTGCTTCCAGTAGCCCATCTTGGCCACACACACGGTGATCAGCACGAAGCAGGCGGCGGCGAGCAGCTGGTTGGAGATGCCGAAGATAGGCACCATCGCGTTGATGCCGCCGTTCGCGTCGGACACGCCCATCCACAGCAGTCCGCCCCACAGCGCGGTGGCGATCAGCGTGGTGATGATGTTGCCGGGCTTCCAGGTCGGGTCGCGAACTTCTTGAGCTTGCGCACGTTGCCGAGCATTTCGCCGATCTGGTAGCGGGCCACGCGGGTGCGTTGTCCACGGTGGTCAGGATGAACAGGGCTTCGAACATGATGGCGAAGTGGTACCAGAAGGCCATCGAGTCGTGGCCGCCCAGGTAGGACTTGAGGAAGTTGGCCATGCCCATGGCGAACGTGGTGGCGCCACCGGTGCGGGAGACGATGGAGGTCTCGCCGATGTCGCGGCGGCCTGCTCAAGCGCCGCGGCGCCTTCGTAGGTCTTGGCCGCGCCGTTCTCGTCCACGGAATCCCAGGTGACCTGCATCTGGTTCCTTCGATGTCGGAGACCTTCATCGACTCCACGGCCTTGACGGCGGCATCGGCCTGTTCGCCCGGCGTGGAGGTGGCGGAGATGCTCACGCCGGATGCGGCGGTGATCTGTGCGGCGGACATGTTGGTGGAGAAGTACACGCCCTGCGAGATGGTGATCGCGGCGATCAGCGCGATGACGGCGGTGAACGATTCGACGAGCATCGAACCGTAGCCGATCATGCGAATCTGGTTCTCCTTCTCCACGGCCTTCGGGGTCAGGCCGGAGCTCACCGCGCCGTGGAAGCCGGAGAGGGCGCCGCAGGCGATGGTGATGAACAGGAACGGGAATAGGTTGCCGGAGAAGGTCGGGCCGGTGGAGGTGGAGGCCAGTTCGGTCAGACCCGGCACCTTGACGGACGGGTTGGCGATGATGATGCCGATGACGAGCAGCACGAGCGTGCCGATCTTCATCAGCGTGGACAGGTAGTCGCGCGGGGTGACGAGCAGCCAGTGCGGCAGCGCGGCGGCGGCGAACGAGTAGATCACCAGGGCGATGACGAGCTGCTTGGCGTCCAGTGTGAACACGGCGGCCACGGCCGGGATAGAGGCGATCCATCCGCCGGCGACGATGTCGAGCACGAGCAGCACGAAACCGAGCAGCGTGGTCTCAATGACACGGCCGGGGCGCAGGAAACGCTGGTAGCAGCCCATGATCAGGGCGATCGGGATGGTCATACCGATGGAGAACACGGCCCACGGCGAGGCGGCCATGGCCTTGATGGCCACGAGCGCCAGGAATGCCATGGCGATGGCGGTCATCACCACGAGGAAGATGGATAGGATCATACCGCCGAACTTACCCATTTCATCAGTGGCCATCTGGCCCAGAGAGCGACCGCGGCGCTTGGCGGAGATCCACAGCACCAGCATGTCCTGCACGGCGCCGGCGAAAATCACGCCGAGGATGATCCACAGAGTGGAGGGCAGGTAGCCCATCTGCACGGCCAGGATCGGGCCGACGAGCGGTCCGGCGCCGGAGATGCCGGCAAAGTGCTGGCCGAGAGCACGCGGCGTCGGTGCGTTCGAAGTTCGCGCCGTCATGCACGCGCTCGGCCGGGGTGGCGTTCGCGTCGTCGGTGCGCATGATCTTGATCTGGATGTAATAGGCATAGAAGCGGTAGGCGATGGCGTAGGAGCTCAGCGCCACGACCAGGAACCAGATGGCGGAGATCCGCTCACCGCGCGAGACGGCCAGAATCGCCCATCCGCAGGCACATACGATGGCGATGGCGGCCCACAGCAGGGCCTTCTTCCATGTCCATACCATTTTGGGACGCACGCCTACGGGCAGTCCCTTCGAATTGCGAATCACACGTTCGGCTTCGTCCGGCGTGTAATCGTCCTTGAATTCCAACTTGCCAGGTGCCGGGGCCTGGGCTGCGGCGGTGGTCATAATAACCCTCTGTTCCTCTTCAATAACCTTTGCGGGAAAGGTTCTCTTCATTGCGACCCTTTTGGGGTATCTCTCGTCTGCTTATGGCACTGGTTGGAAGCGTAGCCACGGCATGTCGCGCCTCAGGAAAATGTCCCAATATGTGAGCTTGGCCACATGTTCACGGACTGCGTTTCATGCCGATTACCCGGGATTCGCACCGCGATGTGCGAAAATGGACACGGTGTCAATCAGGAGGTGCACAGTGGTTGTAAGCATGGATTCGAGCCGCACAATGCCCGATTGGGTGAAGTACGGGGTGTTCTGGCACGTGTATCCGCTGGGCTTCTGCGGTGCCGATATCAGGCCCGCCGGCCCGCGCCAGTTCCATGGCCGCGGCCTTGACGCGATAATTCCCTGGCTGGAGTACGTGCGCGATCTAGCGCGTCCGGCCTGCTGCTGGGTCCGGTGTTCGAGTCGGCGACGCATGGATACGACACGCTCGACCATATGCATATCGATGTGCGATTGGGCGGGGATGCCGCGTTCGATCAGCTTGTCGCGGCCTGCCGGGACATGGGATTGCAGGTGATGCTGGATGGCGTGTTCAATCACGTGAGCCGCAATCATCCGGCCGTTCAGGCGGCGCTTGACGAGACCGCCGGACGCTTGAATCCGGCCGACAACCCGTGGCATGGTCTGGTCCGCGCGCATGTCGGTGATAATGGCGAACCCGCTTTGGATGTGTTCGAGGGGCACGGGGATCTGGTGGCGCTGGACCATTCGGCTGACGAGACCGTTGACTATGTGGTCCATGTGATGAGCCATTGGCTGGATCGCGGAGCCGCCGGCTGGCGCCTCGACGCCGCGTATGCCGTGCCGAGCCCGTTCTGGGCGCGCGTGTTGCCGCAGGTCAAAGCCGCACACCCGTATTCGTGGATTTTCGGCGAGGTGATCCATGGCGATTACCCGCGCATCATCGAGGAATCCACGATGGATTCGATCACGCAATACGAGCTATGGAAGTCGATCCAGCATGCGCTGGAGACGGAGAACTTCTTCGAGCTGGATTGGAACTTGAAGCGGCACAACGCGTTCCTGGATTCCTTCGTGCCGCAGACGTTCATCGGCAACCATGACGTGACGCGTATCGCATCGCAGATTGGCCCGGCCAAGGCGGCGTTGGCATTGGCGGTGCTCATGACGGTCGGCGGCGTGCCAAGCATCTATTACGGCGACGAACAGGGCTATGTGGCGTCAAGCAGGAGCGTTTCGGCGGCGATGACGACGTACGTCCGAAGTTCCCCGGCTCCCCTGCCGAACTGTCCACGCTGGGAGAGCCGACATACCGGCTGCATCAGGCGCTGATCGCGCTGCGCCGTCGCAACCCATGGCTGCTGGATGCGCGTACCGAGGCCGTGAAGCTGGAAAACAAGCACTTCGTCTATCGTTCGACGAGCGCCGACGCCCAGCATTCCCTGACCGTGGACCTCAACATCGAGCAATCCCCCACTTTCACCATCCGCAACGCCGATGGCAGTACAGCGTATCAATGGTGAGCTCCCTCATCAGAGGGAGCTAACTCATTCACCTCTGAATGCCTCGGATCAGCAGGTCGAGCAGGTAACCGTACGACCGGTCGACCCGTTCGCGGCCGCGTGTGCGGGGTTGTGCGGAACGCAGTTCGAATTGGATGAACCCGTGTATGGACACCCAGATGGAGGATGCGATTAGATGGGGGTCATCGCCGCGGAATACAGATGCTGCCTGGCCGTATCGAATGATCTGCGTGATGGCGTCCAGGCAGTGCTGGGCCGAGTCCGACGCCTGCCCCATCCAGACCAGCGCGTAAATGCCGGGGGCGTCCAGCGCGTGTTCACGGTAGATTATGCCCGCCCTGCGCAGGCGCAGCACGGGGTCGGATTCGTCAATGGCGATGAGCTGTTCGCGCAGATCGGTGAAGTATGTGTCGATGAGCGCATCGCACACCGCCTGCTTGCCGCCGATGTGCTGGTAGATGCTGGTGGGCGACACATCGGCCTGTGCGGACAGCGCACGGATGGTCAGACCATCCACACCGTCCCGTTCCACGATCCGCCTTGCCGCGTCAAGGATTCTCCCGTGGATTTCAAGGTGGGCGTGCGTTTGGATCGGGGCTGCGATTGCGTCATATCCGTTATTCTAGGGTGCGTACAGGCCATTACCGCCGTTTCGGCATGGCCACGATCACAACGACTGCGGCGATAAGTGCAATCGTCATGGCCGCTAGGCAGGCGAACAGGCATCCGCATCGCAAACACCGGCCTATAACACAATCAGCCGACGACCATCAAAGGTCGTCGGGCCTGATTCATACGCGCTGTCGGACTAACGGCGTCCAGACTTCATACGGAATGGCGCATTGTGGCGATTCTTCTTGGAATGACGGCGGTTCGGGCCTTCCGTGTTGCCGTATTTGGCGATCATGCGGCGTTCGTGACGCTTGGCACCTTCTGAACGCTCGTCGCGTACGATGCGGTTCTCGTTCTTGCGATGGATGCGCTTGCCGCCTTCGCCCTGACGGGTGTTGCGCATGGACTGTCTGCGGCCGTCATGGGAGCGCTCGTCATAGGAGAAGCCGTAATCCTCGTGGCTGCGTTCATTGCGGCGAGGCTTGCGCGGACGCTCGAAATCGCGGGAATCGGACCGTTCGAAATCACGGCCCGCATTGTGCCTGCGGCTGCCGAAATCATCGTTGCGACCGTATCCGGCCCTGTCGCGCTTATCGAACTTGTCGCCCTTGCCGTACCGATCATTGCGACGGTTCTTGCCGTGCTGGTCGCGGCCATTGTCCTGACGCTCGTCGTACCGGTTCTTGCCGTATCCGTCGCGACGGTCGCCCTTGCGGCGCTCCTCGCGGCGGTCATCGCCATGCTCGAACAGATAGTCGCGGCGCTCGGCCTCGGGGTTGCTCATGCCTGCACGGCGTTCCGCACGGTTGCGGTTCTTCTTCACGGCCTTCTTGCTGGCCTTGTCGCCGTGCTTGCGCTGCGGCTCGCCTTCGGCAACAAACTCGCCGCCTGCGTTCTCGTGCTGGAACTCGGTCTCGGCAACGTTCTGCTCGTCACGGTTGCGATTGCGATTGTGCTTGCGCTTGCCGCCGCGGCCGGACTCGTCGCCCGCCGCGTTCTTGGCGCCCCTGTTCTTGCCCTTGCGCGGGTTGCCCACGGGCTGCGACTTGTCGAGGTCCAACCATCCACGCGCTCGGCGCGGTCGCCCACAAGCTCAAGCACTTCGGGCGAATCGTGGGTCACTTCGATCATCTTGGTCTTGATGCCGGCCTGGTTCAGCAAGCGGCGCGTCTCGCGGCGCTGCTCGGGCAGCACGAGGGTGACCACGTCGCCCGCCTTGCCGGCGCGGGCGGTACGACCGGAGCGGTGCACAAAGGACTTCGGGTCGGCCGGCGGCTCGACCTGCACCACGAGCTCCACGCCGCCGACGTCTATGCCACGGGCGGCCACGTCGGTGGCCACCATGACACGCACATCGCCGGAATCGAACGCAGCGAGGTTGCGATCGCGCTGGTTCTGGTTCAGGTTGCCGTGCAGCTCGGCGGCCGGAATGCCGTTCTGCGTCAGGTTCTTGGCGAGCTTCTTGGCCTGGAACTTGGTGCGGGTGAACAGGATGCGGCGGCCTTCGCCCGAGGCGAGCATGCGCACGAGTTCGTGCTTGTCGCCGCGCGTGGTTTCGAACACGTGGTGGGTCATCAGGTCGGGTTCGGCGGTGGCCGAATCGACCTCGTGCACCTTGGGATCGTGCAGGAAGGTGTTCACCACTTCATCCACGCCGTGATCGAGCGTGGCGGAGAACAGCATGTGCTGGGCGTCGGGCGAAATCTGCTCAAGCAGTCGCTTGACCGGTGGCAGGAAGCCATATCGGCCATTTCGTCGGCCTCATCGATGACCACGACTTCGACGGACGAGAGCGTGAGCGCCTGCTGGCGCAGCAGGTCCTCAAGGCGGCCCGGGCAGGCGACCACGATATCGGCGCCGGCCTTCAGATCGCGGATCTGGTGGATGTACTTGACGCCGCCGTACACCGTGGTGGTGTTCATGCCGAACGTGTGGGCCAGCGGCATCAGCACGTCGTTGATCTGGTTCGCGAGCTCGCGGGTGGGGGCCAGCACCAGGCCGCGCGGGTGCGGTAGGAAGTCGTCGGCGCGGCGCTCTTCCAGGCTGGCTTCTTGCGGCGCTTGATTTCCTTGCGGAACTCCTCCATCGCGATTTCGCCGAACGAATCGTAGGAACCGAGGCGGGTGACCAGCGGAATGGAGAATGCGAGGGTTTTGCCGGAGCCGGTGCGCCCTCGGCCGAGAATGTCGCGGCCGGCCAGTGAATCGGGCAGGGTGTCGGCCTGAATGGGGAATGCGTCTTCTTGTCATCTGCCGCAAGCACGCGCACCAGCGGTCCGGGTACGCCAAGTTCGCCAAAGGTAAGGGGGCGGGATTCCGCGCTGTCGTTCATCTGGAAATCAGCGGAATCGTCACGATCATCGAAATTATTACGGGGCACAGTGGCCTTTCATGTCAAAGGTTACGCAAATTACGCAAGCTTTCCGAGCTTAGCGTAAGCCCCCTACTTTGCTTGGTGCTCGCCACACTGTCATCCCACTCTTTACTTATGACCCCACGGGGCGGTAACTTGCCCATGGGGCGGTTTGAAGAAATTGTGAAACCGCAGAATAAAGCCATTTTCACCTACCGCCCCATGAGGGTTTTACCACCCCATGGGATATTTGCCGCCCCATGGGTTTTACCACCACGTAAGGCGAGCACCGCTCCATGGAACACGCAAATGGCCCCCACCCGTGAAGGTAGGGGCCATTGTGCAAAAGGGCTGAGCCAAGATACAGCCCAGTAGCCCTAAAACACACTACAAAATATCCGGATCGTCTTTGGCAATAGTGCCGGTTGCCTTGCCAATGGCCTTCAGGCCGTGGTAGGCCACAAGAATCACGATCGTGCCAATGGCAATGCCGTTGAAGGAAATGCCACCAACAGTGAACGCGAATTGGCCGATGGCAATGATCATGGTGATGGCTGCCACCATGATATTCAGCGGCTTGTCGAAGTTGACCTTGTTCTCCACCCAGATGCGGATACCGATCATGCCGATCATGCCATACAGCAGCGTGGTCACGCCACCGAGCACGCCGGCGGGGATCGTGTTGATCACGGCACCGAACTTCGGGCACAGGCTCAGGATCAGGGCAAAGGCGGCGGCGCACCAGTAGGCGGCGGTGGAGTACACCTTGGTGGCGGCCATCACACCGATGTTCTCGCCGTAGGTGGTGGTGCCGGAGCCGCCGCCGAAGCCGGCGAGCGTGGTGCCCAGGCCGTCGGCCATGAGGCGGTGCCGATCTGATTGTCGTAGTCGCGGCCGGTCATTTGGGCCACGGACTTGACATGGCCAACGTTCTCAGCCACAAGCACAAGCACAACAGGGATGAACATGGGAAGGATGGAGAAATCGGCCTGCGGCAGGTGGAACTTCGGGAAGCCGATCCATGCGGCGTCGCCGATGGCGGAGAAGTCGACCTGACCACGGATGCAGCATATACATAGCCGATGATCACGCCGACCAAAATATTGAGGCGACCCAGCAAGCCCTTGAACAGCACAGCCACGAGCAGCACGGCCAACAGGGTAACCAGTGCGGTGTCGGGCGCGGCTTGGAAGTTGGTCCACACGGAAGGTGCCAGATTGAAGCCGATGATGGCCACGATCGCGCGTTGACCACGGGCGGCATGATGATGTCGATCCATTTGGAGCCGGCGTAATGCACGAGCACGCCAACCAGGGCCAGCAGAATACCGGTGACCATGATGCCGAAGCTGGCGACCGCAATGCCCTTGTTGGCGGTGGTGACCGCGGTGATCGGTGCAATGAAGCCGAAGGACGAGCCCAAATAGCTCGGCAGCACGTTCCTGTTGATAAGCAGGAACAGTGCGGTGGACATAGCCGTGAAGAACAGGGTGGTGGACGGGTCGAAGCCCGTCAGAATCGGCACCAGGAAGGTGGCACCGAACATGGCGATGACGTGCTGTGCGCCGATACCGGCGGTGCGCACCCAAGTCAGACGTTCATCGGGCTCGACTACCTCGCCGGGCGCCAGCGTCTTGCCGTCGCCATGCAATTGCCATTGGAAGATATTGGACATTACTACTCTCCTCGCTCTCGCTTGGGGCACGGCATTCACAACCAGCCGCACCACGCACCATTCTAGCTCACGAAGATTTTGTGAAGTCTCTCTTCCGGGAAAGGCTATTTGCCGTAATACTCCAGCAGGTGTGGGTCGACGGCCTGCACCACATCCACCAAATCGCCATTGGAGAGATACGGGCGCTTGAATTCGCGCCACGGCTCCACCTTGA
>ENA-OQDE01000726-OQDE01000726.1-human-gut-metagenome-genome-assembly--contig:-NODE-726-length-17072-cov-3.663500_pt1 | contig 17072 bp, 15 predicted proteins | sample MGYA00242768_ERZ504595 | MGnify/ENA primary metagenome ERZ504595 (study PRJEB26092, sample SAMD00036307) | human gut metagenome | host: Homo sapiens | study: EMG produced TPA metagenomics assembly of...
AAAACCACATGGATTTTATGAAATACAGTGTATTTCACAGAAGTCCGTGCGGTTTTTCTGGTTTCAGGATAAAAAAGAAACAGATGGGAAAACTAAGACAGAAAGGATCGGGAGGGCAAATCATGTTAGAAAAAGTAGATTTGACAATGAAGATGGAAAAAAGTGAATACAAGGCAAAAATGACTGCTTTGAAGCTGCAGATGGGAAAACTTCAGAGACAGTGTAAGGAAATGGGGCTTCCGATCATGATTGTATTTGAAGGATTTGATGCCGCAGGAAAAGGAATGCAGATCGGAAAACTGATTCAGAGTCTGGATCCGAGGGGATTTGAAGTATTTACGGTGAAAGAGGAGACAAAAGAGGAAGCGATGCACCCTTTTTTGTGGCGGTTTTGGACGAAGACACCGCAAAGAGGCCGGATGGCAGTATATGATGGAAGCTGGTATATTAAGGTGCTCAGTGACCGGTTTGAAAAGAAGATGCGAGAATCGGAAATAGAAAACTGCTATCGCTCCATCTGTTCCTTTGAAAAACAGATCACGGAGGACGGGACACTTCTGATTAAATTGTTTTTGGATATCGATCAAAAGGAACAGAAAAAACGGTTTGATAAACTCATGGAGTCTAAAGATACGGCGTGGCGTGTGACAAAGGCAGATCTGAAGAAAAATGAAAGTATGATCAGTATCAGGAAATGATAGAAGAAATGCTGCAGAGGACAGATACGGAATATGCCCCTTGGACGATTGTGGAGGCTACAGACAGACGCTATGCAACAGTCAAAATCTACACCGTGATCACGCAGATGCTGACAGCAGGGATTGACAACAGGCGCAGGGAGATTGCAAGGGAGACGGCGCAGAGGTGATCCGGGAAGCGGAAAAAGAGGCGTCTGAGAATAGAAGTCTGATAGATGGAGCAACAAAAGGGTTTCAGGAATCTGTGCTGGCAAAAGTGGACTTAAGTTTGTGTTGTGACAGGAAAACGTATCGGAAAAAGCTCAAAGAATATCAGAAAAAGATCGAGAAGCTGCATGGAGAGCTGTATCAGAAGCGCATTCCGGTGGTAATCGGGTTTGAAGGCTGGGATGCTGCCGGAAAAGGAGGAGCGATCAAGCGGCTGACAGAAAAGATGGATGCCAGGGGATATGTGGTGAATCCTACAGCGGCGCCGAATGATCTGGAGAAAGCACATCATTATCTCTGGAGATTCTGGAAAAACATGCCAAAGGACGGGCATATCGCAATTTTTGACAGAACCTGGTACGGCAGGGTGATGGTAGAGCGGATAGAAGGGTTTTGTACGCAGGAAGAGTGGAAACGGGCATATAAGGAGATCAATGATATGGAAAAGGATCTCGCGGACGCAGGGGCTGTAGTTTTGAAATTCTGGATGCAGATTGACAAAAAAGAGCAGGAAAAGCGATTCAGACAGCGGCAGGAAAATCCGGAAAAGCAGTGGAAGATCACAGAAGAAGACTGGAGAAACCGTGAAAAATGGGAGCAGTATGAGGAGGCGGTCAATGAGATGCTGATCCGGACTTCCACAGAATATGCTCCATGGATCGTGGTAGAGGGAAATGATAAATATTACGCCAGATTAAAAGTGCTTGAGACGGTGATCGATGCACTGGAAAAAAGAATTTCAAAAAAATAAAGGAAAAGAGATGTGACCGCAGAATATAATAAGTGTAGGGGATTTTAAATGCTCAAAAATGAAAGAGAAGTAAGAGGCAGACATGTATTATTCGGAAGAAGTAATCGAAGAAGTAAGAACAAAAAATGATATTGTGGATGTGATCTCAGGATATGTGAGACTGCAGAAAAAAGGTAGTTCCTATTTCGGACTCTGTCCGTTTCACAATGAAAAGTCCCCCTCTTTTTCCGTAAGCAGAGAAAAGCAGATGTATTACTGCTTTGGCTGTGGAGCGGGAGGAAATGTATTTACATTTCTGATGGATTATGAGAATTTTTCATTTGTGGAAGCACTGAAGTTTCTGGCGGACAGGGCAGGTGTCGTACTCCCTGAGATGGAGTATTCAAAAGAAGCAAAAGCCAGGGCAGACAGAAAGACACAGCTTCTTGAGATCAACAAGCTGGCAGCGCAGTATTTTTATGTGCAGCTGAAGTCTGAACAGGGAAAGACGGCGCACGCATATCTGACCGGCAGGCAGTTGTCAGAGGAGACGATCAAGGCATTTGGTCTCGGATATTCCAGCAAGTACAGCGATGATCTCTTTCGTTACCTCAGAAAAAGGGGGTATACGGAAGATCTGATCCGTCAGGCGGGGCTGATCAATACCGATGAGAAAAATGGTGTTTATGACAAATTCTGGAATCGGGTGATGTTTCCGATCATGGATGTGAACAACCGGGTCATCGGATTTGGCGGGCGTGTGATGGGAGACGCAAAGCCAAAGTATCTGAATTCACCGGAGACAGAGATCTTTGACAAGAGCCGTAATCTGTACGGACTGAACCGGGCGCGCACATCAAGAAAGCCGTATTTTCTGGTGTGTGAGGGCTATATGGATGTGATCGCGCTGCATCAGGCGGGATTTACCAATGCAGTGGCGTCACTGGGAACTGCATTGACGACCGGGCATGCGGCATTGATCAAGCGGTATGTTCAGGAAGTATATCTGACCTATGACAGCGATGAGGCAGGGACGAGAGCGGCGCTTCGGGCAGTTCCGATCTTGAAGGAGGCCGGGATCACTGCAAAGGTGATCCGGATGGATCCATATAAGGATCCGGATGAATTTATCAAGAATCTGGGCGCTGAGGAATTTGAACGCAGGATCGGAAATGCGAGAAACGGATTTATGTTCGGACTGGAGATGCTGGAGAAAGAGTATGATATGAATTCTCCGGAAGGAAAGACTGCATTTTTCCAGGAGGCTGCAAGGCGTCTGATCGGCTTTGAGGATGAACTGGAGCGGAACAATTATATTGAAGCGGTTGCGGGTACATATCGGGCCACAGTTGAGAGCCTGCAAAAACTGGTGGCAAAGACGGCGGTGAGAGAAGGAATGGCAAAGCCGGTGGAGCGTCCGAAGCAGGCCACAGGCAGCGAGAAGCCGAAAGAAGACGGGGCGAAGATTTCCCAGAAAATTCTGCTTACCTGGATGATCGAGGACAGAAGACTGTTTGGAATCATTCAGAAGTATATCAGTCCGGAGGATTTTCCGGAACCTCTGTACCATACAGTGGCAGAATTTTTATATCACCAGTATGAGGAAGGAGAATTAAATCCCGCTAAGATTCTGAATCATTTTACAAAGGAAGAGGAACACCGGGAAGCAGCTTCGTTGTTTCATACGAAGATCCAGAAGCTGACGACCAAAGAGGAACGGGAAAAAGCACTGCAGGAGACAATCGTAAAAGTCAAGACACACAGTATCGATTACAGGACCATGCATCTGGAACCGACAGATATCATCGGACTTCAGAAGCTGATGGAGGAAAAGCGAAAACTGGATGACTTGAAGAAACTGCATATTTCTATTGAATAAGGATAAAATAAAACAAGACAGTCTGCGTTTGCTGCAGACAGAGGAAGGATGGACACATGGAAGAAAACATTCAGAAGTTTACGGAGAGACTCAGAGAACTGGTAGCACAGGGAAAGAAAAGAAAAGTATACTGGAGATCCAGGAGATCAATGACTTTTTTGCGGATATGGAACTGGAAGCAGAACAGATGGAAAAGGTATTTGAGTATCTGGAAGCCAACAATATTGATGTATTGCGTATCAGCAGTGACGATGATCTGGACGTAGACATGGACGTGATCATGGCAGAAGAAGCGGATGATGTAGATATGGAGAATATTGACCTGTCAGTTCCGGACGGTGTCAGCATTGAAGATCCGGTCAGAATGTATTTAAAAGAGATCGGAAAAGTTCCGCTTTTAAGTGCAGACAGAGAGATTGAGCTGGCGCAGAGAATGGAGGAAGGAGATGAAGATGCAAAGAAAGAGCTTGCAGAAGCGAACCTTCGTCTTGTGGTCAGCATTGCAAAACGTTATGTAGGACGCGGAATGCTGTTTCTGGATCTGATCCAGGAGGGAAATTTAGGACTGATCAAAGCAGTGGAAAAATTTGATTATCACAAAGGATACAAATTCAGTACGTATGCTACCTGGTGGATCCGTCAGGCGATCACAAGAGCAATCGCAGATCAGGCAAGAACGATTCGTATTCCGGTGCATATGGTGGAGACGATCAACAAACTGATCCGTGTGTCCAGACAGCTTCTGCAGGAGCTCGGAAGAGAGCCGCTGCCGGAAGAGATCGCAAAAGAACTGGATATGCCGGTAGAACGTGTGCGTGAGATTTTGAAGATTTCCCAGGAGCCGGTATCTTTGGAGACACCAATTGGTGAGGAAGAAGACAGTCATCTGGGAGATTTTATCCAGGACGATAACGTACCGGTGCCGGCAGAGGCAGCAGCGCAGACACTGCTCAAAGAGCAGCTTGATGAAGTGCTGGATACACTCACAGAAAGAGAGCAGAAAGTGCTTCGTCTTCGTTTCGGAATGAACGACGGACGTGCCAGAACGCTGGAGGAAGTTGGAAAAGAATTTGATGTTACCCGTGAACGTATCCGCCAGATTGAGGCAAAAGCACTCCGGAAGCTGCGTCATCCAAGCCGCAGCCGCAAACTGAGAGACTATCTGGACTAAGATATGAGGAATGAATTATCAAAAAGACTGCAGGCAGTGGCTGACCTTGTGACAGTCAGGGAGTGTGTGGCAGATATCGGAACGGATCACGCCTATATTCCGATTTATCTGACAGAGCATAAAAAAGTAAAAAAAGCATTTGCAATGGATGTGAACGAAGGTCCGCTGATCCGGGCAGAAGAGCATGTAAGAGAAGCCGGATTAAAAGAGCAGATCAAGATGCGCAGATCCAATGGCTTGGAAAAACTGTCTCCGGGAGAAGTGGAAGCCGTCATTATCGCAGGTATGGGCGGCGGACTTGTGATGAGGATTCTGACAGAGGGACAGGCTGTGGCAGAGACATTACAAGAGTGCATTTTGCAGCCCCAGTCGGAAATCGCAAAGGTGCGGGAATTTCTTCTGCAGAACGGCTATCAGATCGTGCAGGAAGAGATGGTACTGGATGAAGGAAAGTACTATCCGATGATGCGTGTGGTTCCTTCAAAGGAAAGCGAAAGAGAGAAGTGGGATGAAACCCAGCTTCGATACGGAAAATTACTTTTGGAGATGCGCCACCCCATACTGGAGCAGTATTTAAAGAGAGAAGAACAGTTAAAAGCAGAGATTCTGGAAAAACTGGATCATCAGAGAGGGGAACATATCACAAAGAGACAGGCAGAACTCAAAGAGGAGCTTGTCTGCATCAGGAAAGGACTGAAGTATTATGCAGTGTAAAGACATTATGGCAATGATTGAGGGTACATATCCCAAGAGTGCTGCTCTGGGATTTGACAATGTAGGGCTGCAGGCGGGAAGAAGTGAAAAAGAAGTCCGTCGGATTTATCTGGCGCTGGATGCAACAGATGCGGTCATTGAGGAGGCGATTGCGCAGGAAGCGGACATGCTCATTACCCATCATCCGCTGATTTTTTCGCCGCTTAAGCATATTACGGATGAAGATTTTATCGGCCGCAGGCTGTTAAAGCTGATCCGCAGTGATATTTCCTATTATGCAATGCATACCAATTATGATGTGCTTGGCATGGCAGAGCTTTCCGGACAGATTCTGGGACTGACAGATACCGAAGTGCTGGATGTGACCATGAATACACAGACAAAAGAAGAGGGGATCGGAAGAGTGGGATCCCTTCCAAAAGAGATGACACTGGAAGAATGCTGTGTTTATGTGAAGCATAAATTAAAACTGGGATCGGTCAAGGTGTTTGGAGATATGAAGCAGCCGGTAAAAAGACTTGCGGTTTCTCCGGGATCCGGGAAAAGTGCCATTGCTCCGGCTGTCTCAAAAGGAGCGGATGTTCTTGTAACCGGAGATATCGGACACCATGAAGGTCTGGATGCGGCGGCACAGGGCGTTTCGGTGATTGATGCGGGACATTATGGGACAGAGTATATTTTTATGGAAGATATGAAACGGTTTCTGGAAGAGAGACTTCCTGCAGCTAAAATCATCACCGCACCGGTCGTGCATCCGTTTCAGGTATTGTAAGATTCCAGACGGGAGGGCAGGCTTATGGAGAAAGAATTTTGTACCGTTCAGACAGGGGACAAGGTAAAGTGTTACGAGAGAGGAATTGCCTACAAGAAGATCGCAGAAGAATTTCAGGAAGAATACCCGGCCAAAATCGTACTGGCATTGGTGGACGGGACACGTCTTCAGGAATTGAACAAACGATTAAAGCAGGATTGTAAAATCGAATTTGTGACAGTGAAAGACCCGATCGGTTATGAGACTTATCGTCGAAGTCTCTGTTTTATGCTTGTCAAAGCAGTTCATGATGTCGGAGGACATGACAAGATCCGCAATGTGAAGATCCATTTTTCCGTCAGCAATGGGTATTACTGTACAATTGACGGAGATGTCGTTCTGGATCAGAAGTTTCTGGATCAGATTGATGCAAGGATGCATGAACTTGCAGAAGCCCAAATTCCGATCGAGAAGCGTTCTGTGCATACATCGGATGCAGTAGAGCTTTTTGGCAGACACGGGATGTATGACAAGGAAAGGCTGTTTGGATACCGGAGGGTTTCCAAGGTAAATATCTACCGGATGAATGAGTTTGAGGATTATTACTATGGATATATGGTGCCGGATTCCGGGTATTTAAAGAATTTTGCGCTGCATCTGTATGATGAAGGATTTGTACTCCAGATGCCGTTCCGAAAGGAACCGGATGTAGTCCCGGCCTTTGAACCGCGTGAAAAGCTGTTTCAGGTATTAAAGAGCAGTGTGCAGTGGGGCGACCTTCAGAATATTGAGACAGTCGGAGCACTCAATGACATGGTCACAAAATATGATATGCGTGAGATCGTACTTGTGCAGGAGGCTTATCAGGAACGGCAGATCGCACAGATCGCTGCGCAGATTGCCGCGAAGCCGGAAACAAAGCTGGTGATGATCGCAGGACCGTCTTCATCCGGAAAAACAACGTTTTCGCACAGGCTCTCCATTCAGCTTCGGACGCAGGGAATGAGACCGCATCCGATTGCAGTGGACAATTATTTTGTGGATCGGGAAAAACACCCCGGGATGAGGATGGCAATTACAATTTTGAAATGTCTGGAGGCCATTGACATCGAGGCAGTTCAAGTGAAGGATATGCAGGCACTTTTAGCCGGAGAGGCGGTGCATCTTCCAATCTTTGATTTTAAGAAAGGAAGCAGGAGCTATGACACGACTCCGACACAGCTGAAGGAACAGGATATTCTTGTGATCGAAGGAATTCACTGTTTGAATCCGGAGCTTTCCCGTCAGCTTTCATCAGACCGGAAGTTTAAGATTTACATCAGTGCTCTGACACAGTTGAATATTGATGAGCATAACCGGATCCCTTCTACAGACGGAAGACTGATCCGGCGGCTGGTGCGGGATGCCAGAACAAGAGGAACTTCAGCACAGAAAACGCTCGCAATGTGGTCGTCAGTCAGAAGAGGTGAGGAAGAGAATATTTTTCCGTATCAGGAAGAAGCGGATGTGATGTTTAATTCTTCCCTGTTGTATGAACTGGCTGTTTTAAAACAGTATGTGGAGCCTCTTTTGTTCGGAGTGGAAAAGGATTCACCGGAATATCTTGAGGCGAAAAGACTTTTGAAATTTTTTGACTATTTTATCGGAATCGGAAGTGACTATGTTCCGGCAAATTCGCTGCTCAGAGAATTTATCGGAGGAGGGTGCTTCCCGGTATAAGAGAAAAGAAGGGAAGAGACATGGGACAGAAGCGTAAAAAGATCAATGGAAAAGAGCTTGTACTGGATATTTCTTATGATATTGTGGGAAGTGTATTATATGCCCTTGGGATTTATACGTTTGCAAAAACGGCAGATTTTGCACCGGGAGGATTATCCGGTCTGGCGCTGATCATGAATCATTTATGGAGATTTCCGATTGGTATTACAACCCTTGCTCTGAATATTCCGCTTATCATTTTGAGCTTTAAGCTGGTAGGACGAAGGTTTATGTTCAAATCAGCAAGAACCATGATTGTTTGTACGATATTTCTGGATCTTATTTTTCCGTATACAAAGCCTTATACAGGAGAGCCGTTTATGGCGGCACTGTTTTCCGGTGTCTGCCTGGGAGCAGCGCTTGCGTTGTTCTATATGCGGGGATCCTCCTCCGGCGGTACCGATTTTCTGACTATGTCGATCAAAGCAGTCAAGCCGCATTTGTCAATCGGATTTGTAACCATGGCGATCGATCTTTTGATCATTCTGCTTGGATGGCCGGTATTTGGAAATGTGGACGCAGTTCTCTATGGTCTGATCTCGGCATTTGTGACATCTGTCGTGATCGATAAGATCATGTATGGCATGGGAGCCGGTAAACTGATCCTGATCATTACGACAAAGGCGGAAGAGGTCTCTAAAAAGATCGATCAGATCAGCGGAAGAGGTTCCACAGCAATCCGGGCGATCGGAACCTATACAAAAGAGGAAAAGGATGTGCTGCTCTGTGCCTGCTCCAGTTCTCAGGCGTACTCCGTCAGAAGTGCTGCACATGAGGTGGATCCGGATGCATTTGTGATGCTGACAGAGACAAGTGAAGTGTTCGGTGAAGGATTTATTGATACGAGAAAATAAAAGATAAGACAAAATGAGCGTGTTTACCACATGGTTTGGAACACGCTCATTTTTATTTATCGGACGTAAGTCCGCCCGCCGCAGGCATGCATTACGGGATGCCCGGAGGGGGATACTATTTGGATTTTACTTCCCGCCACAATTGGTTGTAGATTGCATCGTATTTGTCCCCGAGGAAACGGAATGTTTCGCAGTTGACAAGATCTTCCGGTTCCGGAAACGCAATCTTGCTGTTGCGGATGGCCGGATCTTCGATGAGTTCTCGTGCTCCGGTATTCGGAGTGGAGTAGGTAATGTAGTCGAAGTTCATTTTGGCAATATCAGGCCGGCAGAGGAAGTTGATAAATTTTTCTGCATTTTCTTTGTGCTGTGCATTTTTCGGAATTACCCAGGAATCAATCCAGAGATTCGATCCTTCTTTTGGAATTACGTACTCCAGATTTGGATTCTCTGCCTGTGTATAGATGGCTTCTCCCGAATAAATGACACCGATGGCGGCTTCGTTTCCGATCATTTTGTCACGCACCTGATCAATAACATATGCCTGCACAAGAGGTTTCTGATCAATGAGAAGCTGCTTTGCTTCCTCCAGTTCATTTAAATCCGTGGAGTTGAGCGAGGCGCCGATGTATTTTAATGCCACTGCAAATGCATCACGAACACTGTCCTGCATCAAAATGTTGTCTTTATATTTTTCATCCCACAGTACGGACCAGCTGTCGATCGGTTCATCTACCATTGTCTTGTTGTATAAGATACCGACAGTTCCCCAGCAGTAAGGGACAGAGTAGAGGTTGTCCGGGTCAAACTGGCGGGACTGTTCCAGATAAGTGTCGCCGATGTATTTGATATTCGGAATATTGTCAAAATTGATCTTGGCAAGCAGATCATTTTCGATCATACGCTGGATCATATAGTCGGAAGGACAGACCACGTCATAAGCGATGGCGCCGGACTGCACTTTGGGATACATGATTTCATTTGTCTCGTATTCTTCATAAACGACCTGGATACCGGTTTCCTTTTCAAACATCGGGATCACGTTCGGATCTAAATATTCGCCCCAGTTGTATACGATCAGCTGATTGTCTCCGCCGGTCACTCCGTTTTTGGATCCGTAATAAAATCCGCCGGCGGCAATGACAAGGATCATGGCAGCCGGTACTACGCGCTTGAAGATGATATGGCTGATGCTCTGATGCCTTCTGCGCTTAGAAGCGGCTGATGGGGAAGACTTCTTCTGCTCCGGTGTAAAGTTGATCAAAAACAGCAGAACAAGTACTGTCATAAACATGATTGTGGAAAGTGCATACATTTCCGGTTTGATTCCTTTACGCACTTCACTGTAGATCTTGGTGGAAAGGGTATCCACCCCCGGTCCTTTCGTAAAATGTGTGATTACAAAATCATCCAGTGACATTGTAAATGCCAGAAGAAAACCGGAAATGATCCCCGGCATGATATCCGGCAGTACGACTTTGAAAAATGCGTAGATCGGAGAGGCTCCCAGATCCAGTGCGGCTTCATAAGTACTCTTTTTTGTCTGCTTTAATTTTGGCATGACACTCAATATTACATAAGGAATATTGAATGTGATGTGTGCCAGCAGTACCGTGGAAAATCCAAGGGTAAAACGAAATGCAACAAAGAGCAGCATCAGGGAAATTCCGGTTACGATATCTGCGTTGAGCATCGGGATGTTAGTTACGCCCATCATAAAGGTGCGCATCTTCGGTTTCATTGCCTGGATCCCGAGAGAGGCTGCGGTTCCGATCAAGGTTGCAATCAGTGCAGAAAGCAATGCGATGATCAGAGTCGTGTAAAGTGCATTCATAATATCCGGATTCTGGAACAGTGAAATGTACCATTTTCCGGTAAACCCACCCCATTTTGCCCGGGTTTTGGAATTGTTGAAGGACAGAACGATCAGTGTTATGATTGGTGCATATAATAAAATGAGGATCAGGATCAGGTAAATCCGTTTGGCTGTATTTTTTATCAAAATGCATTTCCCTCCCCTTTCTTTATCGTATTTTGCGATCATTGCCATGCTGGCAATAATAAAGATCATCAACACAAGGGAAAGACCGGAACCCGTATTCCAGTTGCTTCCTTGTTTAAATTCCTGCTCGATCACATTTCCGATAAGCAGGATCTTACTTCCGCCAAGCAGGTCGGAAATAACAAATGTGGTCAGTGACGGTACAAAGACCATGGTAATTCCGCTGATAATACCAGGTACGCTCAAAGGCAGAATAATTTTTGAAAAGGTCTGAAGACTGTTTGCACCCAGATCCCGGGCGGCAAAAATCACATCCTTGTCGATCTTGGAAAGTACATTGTAGATCGGCAGCACCATAAACGGCAGGAAATTGTACACCATGCGAGGATGATCGCACCCGGTGTGTTGATCAATGTAAGATCCGGAAGGTGGAAAAAGTGCAGGATCATGTTGATGACACCGTTTTTTTCGAGCAAATTTTGCCATGCGAGCGTCCGCAGTAAAAAATTCATCCACATAGGAAGAATAAAAATCAATACGATGAAACTGGTCTGATTGACATTCTTTTCAGACAGAATCATGGCAAGCGGGTACGCAAGAATCAGACAGATCAGTGTACTCACAAAGGAAAGCAGAAGGGCAAGTCCCAGCGCTTTTAAATTCTCTTGTGTGGTGATCTGAGCCAGGTTCATCAGTGTGAAATTTCCACTTTTGTCTGTCAATCCATAATACAGGATCATCAAAAGTGGAATGATGATAAAGGAGACAGCCAGAATAAATATGGGCCGCTCAGTAATTTTCTACTCTTCAATGCCTGCCGCCTCCGCATCTTCAGATTCCGGTTTTTTCATGATCTGGATATCAAATGGGTCCACACGGATACCGACCTCTGTGCCAACAGGGAACATATCGGTACTGTGTACGAGAAGCTCGTAATTATTGGCAAGTACCTCCATTTCATAATGAACACCTTTGAAGATCAGATGGGTGACCACACCTTCGATGATTCCTTCTTCAGGCTTGACCAGATCGATGTCTTCCGGGCGGATCACCGCATCTACCGGTTTGTTGCGTCCGAATCCAACGTCCACACACTGCCAGGTGGCTCCCAGCATTTTGACAACCTTATCTTCCACCATGGTGGCAGGAAGAATGTTGCTGTCTCCGATAAGTCTGCTACAAAGGCGTTCTGTGGTTCGTTATAAATATCCTCCGGTGTTCCGATCTGCTGGATATATCCCTGATTCATGACAACGATCGTATCGGACATGGTCAGAGCTTCCTCCTGATCATGGGTAACGTAGACAAAAGTAATGCCCAGTTCGTTTTTCAGACGGATCAGCTCATACTGCATGTCCTGTCTGAGTTTTAAGTCCAGTGCTCCAAGCGGTTCGTCGAGAAGCAGCACTTTCGGTTCGTTTACAATTGCGCGGGCAATTGCGATCCTCTGCTGCTGACCGCCGCTTAAAGAATCCGGATACCGGTCTTTAAAATCCTCCAGATTCACAAGTTTCAGTGCATATTTGATCTTGTCATCAATATAATGTTTGGACTTTTTCTTGATCTTAAGACCAAATGCAATATTTTCTGCAATGGTCATATGGGTAAAGAGCGCATATTTCTGGAACACAGTATTGAGCTGCCGTCTGTTGGGCGGCAGCTTGTTGATGTTCTTCCCGTCAAAAATGATATCTCCGGAATCCGGAGTCTCGAAACCACCCAGAATTCGAAGCAGCGTGGTCTTACCGCAGCCGCTTGGACCGAGCAGGGTTAAAAATTCATTTTCACGGATATAAAGATTTAAGTGGTCCAAAATGACGTTCTCATCAAAAGATTTTGTGACATTCACAATATCGATCAGCTTATTAGACATCTTTCTCCTCCTGGTAAAAGTTTTTGATGGAATCCAGACGGCTGCACATATTGCACAGAAGAAGATCTGCGAGTGTAAGTGCAGTCATAGATTCAACTACCACCACGGCGCGGGGAACGATGATTGGATCATGTCTTCCTTGATGGAGATTTCAATTTCTTCATTGTCTAAATTTACTGTGGACTGTGTGCGGGCAATTGATGGGGTAGGCTTCACAGCGCACGTACGATCAGTTCGGAACCATCGCTGATTCCGCCAAGAACGCCTCCGGAATGGTTGGTCTTTTTGGTGAGATGTCCGGATTCAAGGGTAAATGCATCGTTGTTGGTGCTTCCATTGGCCAAAGACGCCAGAAAACCATCACCGATTTCTACTGCTTTTACAGCGCCCATGGACATGATACCCTTGGAAAGCTGGGCGTCCAGTTTGTCAAATACCGGTTCGCCGAGCCCGACAGGAAGTCCGGTCACACGACACTCAATAATTCCACCGCAGGAATCTTTCTGCGCCATCATCTCGTTGAGATATTCAGCGGCTGTTTCGGCCAATGCATTGTTTGGCATATAAAAAGGATTTTCTGAAATTTCTTCAAAATGATAATCCTGTTCGGGAACTTTGACAGGTCCGATTGATTTTGAAAATGTGATCAGTTCGATTCCCAGGGTTTTTAAAAGGGCAGAAGCAACAGCTCCGGCAGCAACGCGTCCGATGGTTTCCCGGCCGGATGTGCGGCCGCCGCCGCGATAATCGCGAAAACCATATTTACTGCTGAATGTGTAATCGGCATGTCCCGGTCTGTAATAGGAAGCAATTTCTCCATAATCCCGGGAACGCTGATCCTGATTGCGTACGAGAAGGGAAATAGGAGTCCCGGTTGTCCTGCCTTCAAAGACACCGGAGAGAATTTCTACCTGGTCAGACTCACTGCGTTTTGTTGTATAACGCTTTGACCCGGTCGTCTGCGATCGAGAAAAGCCTGTATATTAGTTTCGCACAAGGGAAGTCCTGCCGGACAGCCATCGATGACAACACCGATCGCGGTACCGTGAGATTCCCCCCATGTAGTAATACGAAATAAAGTTCCAAATGATGAACCACTCATATGTCAAAATCTCCTTTCTTTTGCATATAAAACTATTATATAAGAAGACATATTATCGTGCAATCCTTATTTTTATGCAACTGCCCGATTAGATCATGAACGGCAGGATCGGGCAGATAGAAGTGCAATAAATTTATTTGAAATTCCTATGTTTTTTCTGTACAATTCAGGAAAAGCGTAATATAATGAGGACTAGATACTGGCTGAAAGGAGAACGGCAATAGCAGATGAAAGAAAAAATCAGAAAAAAAACGAAAAGACCGCAGACAGAAGACATGATTTTTACAGAAGAAGACTTTGAAGATGTTTCTGAAGAGACGAAAGGAAATTCCCCAAAACACAGGAAACGGTCTCGTAGGACTTCTGGTGGATTTCCTGTCAGAAAAGCGGGGATCATCGCAGGAGGAGTCGTCGGAGTGCTGGTGCTTTTATATCTTGGAATTTCTGTATTTTTTATGAGTCATTTCTATATAAATACAACAATCAACGGAAAAGATTTTTCGGGAAGATCGGCATCATCTGTGGAGGCATATATCAAAGAACAGGTAAAAGACTACAAACTGACCATTAAGGAACAGGACAGTAAGTCAGATGTGATCAAAGGAAGTGATATTTCTCTTCAATATAAAGAGAGCGATGAGATTGAGAAAGCGTTGAAAAAGCAGAATGGTTTTGCATGGCCGCTGGCGCTGTTTTCAAAAAAATCAGAAAAGATTTCCATTGCAGTTTCATTCGATGAAACTGCTTTAAATGAAAAGATTCAGAACCTGCAGGCAGCGACAGTAGAGCAGATTCCGGCAGAAAACGCAAAACCGGAGCTTCAGGGTGATACCTATGTGATCAAAGAGGAAGTATATGGAACGGCAGTAGATATGGATGTATTGAAAGAAAAAGTGAACCAGTATATTTCCGAATTTCGATCAGAACTGGATATGGAGAAGGAAGGATGCTATGCACGTCCGAAATACACAAAAGATTCCAAGGAAGTGCAGGCTGCCTGTGATACGATGAACAAATATCTGAAGGCAAGTATTACCTATACCATGTCAGAATCTGTTGTTGTGGATAAGACTCTGATTTCCACATGGATCGGCGTAGATGACAATATGAATGTGGTTTTTGATAATGATGCCATGAAAGCATGGTTTACAGAGTTTGGTGACAAATACGATACGGTAGGGACCACGAGAAATCTGACAACACCGACCGGCAAGGCAACGACTGTAACAGGCGGTACATATGGATGGTCAATCGATGAAGATACAGAGCTTGTCAATCTGCAGAACAGCATCAAAAACGGTGAAGTAGTCACAAGAGAGCCGGCATACTATACCGGAGGTGCAGCAAAATCTCATGGAGAACAGGACTGGGGCACTACATTTATCGAGGTTGATTTAAGTACCCAGCACATGTGGTATCTCAAAGACGGAAGCGTGGCAATGGAAACAGATGTGGTGACAGGGGTTCCGGTTCCGGAGAGGATCACACCGGAAGGGGTGTACGACATTCTGGAGATGACCAGAGATGAGGTGCTGATCGGAGAGACCGATCCAAGTACAGGAAAGCCGATTTATGAGACACCGGTCAACTATTGGATGCGCGTGACCTGGACAGGAATTGGTTTCATGATGCAACCTGGCAGGCTGCATTTGGCGGAACGCGCTATAAGGACGGAGCAGGGTCTCACGGCTGTATCAATATGCCGCTGGATCAGGCAGCAGCTCTGTTTGGAATGATCAGTGTGGGAACACCGGTTGTGATTCATTACTAATCATAACAGATATAGAAAAAAGACAAAAAGGGGCAGCGTGAGAGAGCGCGGTCCCCTTTTTCACGAAGATAAAGGAGAAGAAATTATGTATGAGTTGATCAAAAAAGACGGACGGGCAAAACGGGGGCGTTTTCATACCGTTCACGGAACGATTGAAACGCCGGTATTTATGAATGTAGGTACTGCAGCGGCGATCAAAGGTGCAGTTTCAACAGATGATCTCCGGGGAATCAAGACCCAGGTGGAGCTTTCAAACACGTATCATCTGCATGTCCGCCCGGGAGATGAAGTGGTGAAAAAAATGGGAGGACTTCACAAATTTATGAACTGGGACAAGCCGATTCTGACAGATTCGGGCGGGTTTCAGGTGTTTTCTCTGGCAGGCCTTCGCAAGATCAAAGAAGAAGGTGTGCATTTTAATTCACATATTGACGGGCGAAAGATTTTTATGGGACCGGAAGAGAGTATGCAGATCCAGTCTAATCTGGCATCCACCATTGCCATGGCATTTGATGAATGTCCATCCAGCGTGGCAGACCGTGCGTATATGAGGGATTCGGTGGCAAGAACGACACGCTGGCTGAAACGGTGTAAAGCAGAGATGAACCGGCTCAATACTCTGCCGGATACGATCAACCCACATCAGATGCTGTTTGGGATCAACCAGGGCGGAATCTATGAAGATATCCGGATCGAACATGCAAAACAAATCGTGGATCTGGATCTGGACGGTTATGCAGTAGGAGGACTCGCAGTAGGAGAGAGCCACGAGGAGATGTACCGGATCCTGGATGCGGTTGTTCCATATCTGCCGGAGCAGAAACCGACCTATCTGATGGGAGTGGGAACACCGATCAATATTTTAGAGGCGGTAGACAGAGGAGTCGATTTCTTTGACTGTGTTTACCCGAGCAGAAACGGACGTCATGGACATGTATATACCAACCATGGAAAGCTGAACCTGTTCAATGCAAAATATGAACTGGATGACAGACCGATTGAGGAAGGATGTCAGTGTCCGGCATGCAGAAGCTACAGCAGGGGATACATCCGTCATCTTCTGAAAGCAAAAGAGATGCTGGGGATGCGCTTATGTGTACTGCACAACCTGTATTTCTACAACACGATGATGGAGGAAATCCGTGCAGCAATCGAAGCGGGAGAGTATCAGGCATACAAAAAGAAAAAAATCGAAGGTATGACATCCGGAAAATAGACACTTTTCCAAATGTTTATAGAAAATTTACTTGAAGTATCATGATTTTTTGTGTACAATAGTAATATTGTCGGACGCAGGGAAGCGTGTGAGACAAAATGAAGAGTATATCACGGTAAGTGGAGGTGTGCTGGTAAGATGTTAGGTGTTATTGTAATTTATGTAGTATTATTCGGAGGTCTCTGGTGGTTCATGATGCGTCCTCAGAAAAGGAGCAGAAGAGAATCCAGGCGATGCTGGCTTCTATGGAAGTTGGAGATAACTGCATTGACAACAAGCGGATTTTACGGTGTGATCATCGACATCACAGATGATGATGTGATCGTAGAGTTTGGTAACAATAAAA
>ENA-OQDE01000727-OQDE01000727.1-human-gut-metagenome-genome-assembly--contig:-NODE-727-length-17067-cov-2.415643_pt1 | contig 17067 bp, 23 predicted proteins | sample MGYA00242768_ERZ504595 | MGnify/ENA primary metagenome ERZ504595 (study PRJEB26092, sample SAMD00036307) | human gut metagenome | host: Homo sapiens | study: EMG produced TPA metagenomics assembly of...
TAAACGGAATCACCTACAAAAATCCGATTACTCCAGGAGTCCCAAAACAGTAGGGAGCCACTCGCTGAGTGCCGGGATGTAAGTTACCAGCATCAAGCTACAAAAATTGCCGCATACATTGGAATCAGACGTTTCATAACCTGTTCTACCTGAAGTTTTGCAACACTGCTTCCTACGAACAGTACGTTTCCAACTGGTGGTGTAATTGTTCCTACAGAAAGGTTCATAACCATCATCACACCAAAGTGGATCGGGCTCATTCCAAAGCTCTGCACAATTGGAAGGAAGATCGGTGTAAAGATCAACAGCGCCGGTGCCATATCCATGAATGTTCCAACGATCAAAAGGAAGATATTCAGGATCAGCAGAATCACGATCTTGTTGTCAGAAATTCCAAGTACCAGACTACTGATCGCCTGTGGAAGTCCTGTAAATGACATTACGAATGACAGTACGGAAGAAGCTCCGATGATCAGCATAACTGTTGTTGTCATTACCGCTGCATCTACGAGAATCTTTGGAATTTCACTCAATTTAATGGTTTTGTAAATAAACACAGACAGAATAAATGCGTATGCTACCGCAATACCGGATGCCTCTGTCGGTGTGAAATATCCGGATAAGATTCCACCGATGATGATCACAACAAGGAATAAACTCGGGATTGCTTCCCATACTGTTTTCCCGATGATTCCCCATGTCATCTTATCACGTTTGATCACATAACCATTTTTCTTTGCAAGAATGCCACGATCATACATGCTGCTGCCCAGAGAAGTCCTGGGATCCATCCTGCCATAAACAGGCCGCTACAGAAGCTCCGGCACCTGCCGCTGAATATACGATAAACGCAGTTGTCGGCGGGATCAGCTGTCCAACCGGAGCTGTCGCAATATTCACTGCTGCTGAAAATCCTTCATCATATCCATGTTCTTTTTCAAGAGGGAGCATAACTCCACCAATTGCAGTTGCTGCCGCAATACCGGAACCAGAGATAGAACCGAACATTGCATTACCGGCAGCATTTGTCAGTGCCAGAGATCCCGGTACTTTTCCGAGAACTAAAAGTGCAAGATTCACCAGTCTTCTTGCAATACCTCCACTGCTCATCAACAGTCCTGCCAGAATAAAGAACGGAACCGCGATCAGTGAGAAACTGTCAATACCGCTGACCATCTTCTGTGCAGAAACAAACACACCGAATCCAGGTGTCAAGAATGCAACTATCGTTACAAGTGCTGAAATAATAATACTGTAAGATACCGGTACACTAAATGCCAGCATCAGGAAGAAAATGATGACCAGCAAGATCGCCGCCTGAATTTCCATTTATTTCCCCTCCTTTAATTCTTTGATCCATTTTCCTAAACGTTCAATACAATATAAAACCATAAGACATCCGCAGATTGGAATACAAACATAATAAATCTGCATTGGAAGCTGCAATGCCGGTGAAATCTGACCTGCAGAGTTTGCAGTTACCATGATTCCTCCAACGATAAATACAGATACACTTAAGATCAATACGATCACTTCAATGGCAATTTTTGTAATGACCTGGTTTTTCGGCTGGAATTTATCTGTCAGCACGCGGATTGCCAGATGCTGATCTTTTCCGTATGCATACGGTGCACCAAGCATTGTCATCCAGATCAGGGCATAACGCAGAAATTCTTCTGTCCACTGACTTGGATCTTTTAACAGGAAACGAGTGATAACCTGCCAGCAACAGGCAAATACCATGATCGCAGCCAATGCTGCAATGGCGCTTCCTAAAATCTTATTGATAATCTTCATGATTATTTATCCTCCTTCCCATATTTCTGGATATCCTGATACAGCACCTCGTATGCCTCTCCTTTGCTTTCATATGCTTCATGCATTGGCTGTACTGCTTCGATAAAAGCACTCTTATCGATATCGCGATAAACTGTAACGCCATAGCTTTCTGCTTCTTCCATCGCCTCATCCATCATCTGGTTATATTTTGCAACAAAGTTCTCATTTAAATTTGACAAAACATTCTTTCAGATAATCCTGCTGTTCTTTGCTCAGTTTATCCCATACTTTTGTACTGATGATATAAATATCCGGTGTATACTGATGCTCTGTATATGTATAAGATTTAACAATTTCTTCATGCTTATCTACTGTCAGAGCCAACTCTGTATTTTCTGCTCCATCTACAATTCCCTGCTGCAGTGATGTATATGTCTCACTTGCAGACATTGGTACCGGAGATCCTCCCATCAGAGAGATCATCTCTGTAGATGCACTGCTGACCATCGCACGGATCTTCTTTCCTTCTAATACAGATGGATCTGTAACCGGCTTATCCTCTTTCAGATAGAAGTTTCTGGAACCATTTGCATAGTATCCGATTGCGATATACCCTTTGTCTCTTGTTGATTCAAATAACTTCTGCACCTCTTCACTGTTTGCCATCGCATCATAGTAATGATCCTGATCACGGAACAGGTATGGAAGTGAGAAAATAGAATATCTCTCATCAAACTGTCCTAATGTTCCTGCACTGATCTTTGCCATATCCAGGACACCTGCCTGTACCATCTCTACCGTGGAAGGCTCTGCTCCAAGCACACCACTCGGATAAATATCCACTTCCAGATTCTTGGAACTGTCTTCTGCTGCCAGATCTGATAAATACTCGATCGTCTCTCCGATCTCAGAATCTGCCGCCTGTCCATGTGCCATTCTAAGCTGCACCTTTTCACTGCTTGTCTCACTTTTTACTGCCACAAAGGTATAAATTCCTACTGCGATCAATGCGATCACGAGTACGATCCCTATTGTTTTTTTCATTCCCTTCATGTTTCCTTCTCCTGTTCATAGATTCAGTTTTTATTTTTTCGGGCCCTTGTTTTTATGTGAAAATAGTATCACATGAAGGGAGCTGATTCTCATACTATCTTGTCCGCAAACTCATTTTTTCAAATTATCTTGTTGTTTTTTATCAATTTTACCAATTTCATTTTTATTCAAACAGCAAATCTGCTCATTTTATCAATTTTCCATATTATTTTTATCATTCCTAATCCTTTTGTGTATTATATACAAATTTAAAACTCTATTTTTATGCATATTGCCGAATTCCATTTTGACGTTATGCTGATTGTTTTTCTGCATTTTTCTTTGTTTTTTATGATACAAAACATATTAAACCGCAATATTTTTTCAATTTTTCTGATTCCATCAAAAAAAGATGGCTGACATCAACCATCTTTTTTCTTCTTATATTTAGATATTCTCTTTCAAACACGCTCCATCCACAACCTTCTCATATACGCAATATCTCTCTGCGCCGTTTCAGGATTCATCTCTTCCCTGACAACAACGATATCTGGTTTATGCTGCTTCATCCACTTCACAATCTCACCATACCGGATCACACCTTCTCCAAGGCAGACCGGACAATATTCTTTATTCGGACCCTCCACAAAATCTTTCATATGGATCGCTTCGATCTTATCTCCCAATGCCTGCAGCCATTCTTTCCAGTAAGCATCCTGATCGATCTCTGGAAATTCCAGCACATTTGCCGGATCAAAGATCATTTTCAGATGGTCGCTGTTCATCTTTTCAAAGACGTTTACCGTTGTCTCCAGATCCTCCAGCGGATGCCAGTAGACCGGTTCGATGGCCATATCCACATCCAGACGTTCTGCTTCTTCCACCAGGCGTGCAATACTGTTCATCATATATGGATGCCAGATTTTCTTTTCCTCCAGGCTCAGACGCGGATACGCAGTTTCTGTTCCAACAATGGACGCTCCCAGGATCTGATTGAATTTCAGACATTTTTTAAATGTATCTACGGCATTTTTCCGCACTTCATCGTCTGGATTTCCAAGATCCATATAACATCCCAAAATCTGGATTTTGATGTTTTCTTCTTCAAAATTTTTACGAATCTGTTCCACCAGTTGCGGCGTTACTTCCTCATAAGAATTGATCTCCGAAAATGCTTTTGGCAGCACAAGCTGTGCTGCTCAATGCCTTCGGATCTCAATAGTTTTGCCAGGTGATCCACCGGCTGTTTTCCATAGTCGTGTGTTCTCGCTGCTACTAACATATTGATCTCCTCTTTATTATTTTCAATTTCTTATGGCTGTTTTCCGATGTATGCAGGATTCCTCCGTCTACATACAGAATGTGTCCATTTACAAAATCAGATGCATCGGATGCAAGGAATACTGCCGGTCCCTGAAGGTCTTCCGGTGTTCCCCATCTTGCAGCAGGTGTTTTGGAAATGATAAACTGATCGAACGGATGTCTGCTTCCGTCTGCCTGTACTTCACGCAGCGGTGCTGTCTGTGGTGTTGCAATGTATCCAGGTCCGATACCGTTACACTGGATGTTGTACTCACCGTACTCAGAGCAGATGTTCTTTGTGAGCATTTTCAGTCCGCCTTTTGCTGCTGCGTATGCAGATACTGTCTCACGTCCAAGTTCACTCATCATAGAGCAGATGTTGATGATCTTTCCGTGTCCTTTTTCTTTCATTCCCGGAATCACTGCTTTGGAAACAATAATGGTGCGTTTAAGTCTACATCGATCACTTTTCTGAACTCGTCTGCTTCCATTTCAAGCATTGGTTTTCTCATGATGATTCCTGCATTGTTTACCAGGATATCAATGATTCCAACTTCTTCGTTGATCTTAGCAACCATTGCTTTTACCTGTGCTTCATCTGTTACGTCACATACATATCCGTGAGCTTCGATTCCGGCCTCTTTGTATGCAGCAAGTCCTAAATCTACTTTTTCCTGTGTAATATCGTTAAAGCAGATTGTTGCTCCTGCCTCTGCGTATGCAGAAGCGATTCCAAATCCGATTCCGTAAGATGCACCTGTGACCAGTGCAATTTTACCTTCCAGTGAAAAATTTACCATAACTGTTTCTCCTTCTCTTCTAAATTCTAAAATCTATTATCTGAGATCTTTGTTTGCAATTGTGTCCATATCGCCGTAATCCTGGTTTTCTCCGCACATTCCCCAAATGAATGTGTATGCTTTGGATCCACATCCGGAGTGGATGGACCAGCTTGGAGAGATCACTGCTTCTTCATTGTGCATGATGATATGTCTTGTCTCCTGTGGTTCTCCCATGTAGTGCATTACGAAAGAGTCGTCATCCATGTCAAAGTACAGATATACTTCCATACGTCTGTCATGTGTATGAGACGGCATTGTGTTCCATACGCTTCCCGGAAGAAGTTTTGTCAGTCCCATTGCCAGCTGACAGCTCTCTACCTGTCCTGTTACGATATATTTGTTGATGATTCTGTGGTTGGAATCTTCCAGTGTTCCAAGTTCTACCTTGTTCTCGTCTTTTTACGATTACAACGCCTTCTTCTGCCTCTCCTTCCAGTTTGATATGTACTGTCGGGTAAGATACGTGTGCCGGTGCACTGTTCATATAGAATTTTGCCGGGTTGGAAGCATCTTTACTCTCGAAAGAAATGTCTTTGGATCCTCTTCCAACATACATTCCGTCTCTTGCATTGACTTCGTAAACACGTCCGTCAATTGTGATGATTCCGTCTCCTCCGATGTTGATGATTCCAAGCTCTCTTCTCTGAAGGAAATACTCTGCGCGGAGCTCATCCCCTGCTGTGAGAACCAGTTTCTCATTGACCGGAACGGCTGCTCCTGTAATGATACGGTCAATGTGGCTGTACACCAGATTGATCTTGTCTGCCTGGAATAAATCCTGGATCAAAAATTCCTCTCTTAATCTGTCTGTTGTGTAGTGTTTTACATCTTTTGGTGATGCTGCTGTTCTTACTTCCATGATAATCCTCCTGTTTTTTGATTTCCCTTATTTTGACTGACTAATCTGTGTCATTTCTTGCACTTAGTATAGCATTCATTATTCCCCTATTTCTTGTGTTTTCTTGCTATAAATCTTGAAAATTTTGAACTTCTGAACTATAATATGAGAAAAACAGGACGATTTTGAACAACCTGATGAAAGGAGACGATTTTCATGAAAGGATGTATTTCCTGCAAAGAAGCCATGCGCCAGTGTATGGATACTCATACGTTCGCCTTTGCACATTTATATAATGATGAAAAAGCCATGGATATGCACATCCATGACTGCTATGAGATTTATTATTCGATCTCCGGGGGAAAGCAGTTTCTGATCGACAATTATTTTTATGACATCAGCAATGGGGACATTTTTCTGATCAACCAGTTTGAAAGTCACTATCTGACACAGATCGACCAGCAAAAACATGAGCGCATCATTCTTTCGATCGATCCGGAATACTTAAAACAAATTTCTACGGAAACGACCAATTTAAATCATTGTTTTCAGTTTCGCGGAACGGATATGCCTCATCAGCTTCACCTTTCTCAGGAGGAGCAGACGCGGTTTATCTATTTTATCCATAAACTGCGCTCCAATTCCGGGTTTGGCGAGGATATCTTAGATCATGCCACATTTCTGGAACTGATGGTGTTTTTAAACCATGCGTTTGACAAACGCTGCCGCGCTTCTGCCGAAGAAGAGAGCAAAGCGCCCGGCTACCACGCCCAGGTGGATGAGATTCTCTCCTATATCAATACCCATATCAGTGAAAACCTGACCCTGGAAGAACTCTCTGCACATTTTTTCCTGAGCAGTTCTTATCTGTGCCGGATTTTCAAAGCCACGACAGGAACGACCATCAACAAATACATCACCGCAAAGCGAATCACCATCTCGAAGTCGCTGTTAAGTCAGGGATATTCTGTCAATGAAGCTTGTGAAGCGTGCGGATTTAATGACTACAGCAATTATCTGAAGGCATTCACCAAGGCAGTCGGGATTTCTCCGAAGAAATATGCGCAGTTTAATTCGTAGTAACCGGCAATGCTACAATAAAGACAATTATAAGAGGGTACACTGATAGGTAGTGAAAACGAACAAGTAAAAAATATATAATACAAAAAACATTATTCTATCGCTTTTACCTATTTGATGCTATAATTTTACCGTTGTCGCACCCAATCTGGCAACAGAAAGGGGGTGTGCTGTTTGACTGATTTACTTATATCTTTTTTGTTTCCGTTATGGCAAGCGTAGCCAGCTACTACGTCTGCAAATGGTTAAACAGAAACGACAGTGACAACTAGCCTAAAAGAAAGCCCCGGAGTTGCGACCTCCGGGGCTTTCACTTTGTGTGCTGCTTGACACTTATATCCTTTTTAGCTACCGCTAGTATAGCATATGCGACAGCTAAAATCAAGTATTCCCTTTTTTAACTCTTTTAATTTATCTTTCAGCTCAAATCATTCCTCTTGTAGAGCCTCGATTTTATCACATAATCTCTGCATCTCATCTTTATGTTCCTTTTCAAAGTCTCGTTCTACAGATGCAGCTGCATGTGCTTTATCGGCAGCGATAACAGATTTTGTAACATGTAATATTTATGAAGATCTGAAAATTGATTTTTCTGAGGTTTAATGTCTCGAAACACAAAAAGCCTGAATCCAGAAATTGCTTCTCTGCTCTTCCTGTATTCAGGCTTGCTTTTCTTTCACTTTCTCACATATCCCGATACCCCTTCGGGCTGACTCCATAACACTCCTTAAATTTCCGAAAAAATAACTGGTATTGTCATACCCCACCGACTCTATGATATCCGCCACCGACAGCCTGCTGTTCTTCAGCAAATATGCCGCCTGACGCATTCTTCTCGACTGAAGCAGCTCTTTATACGTCTTTCCGGTCCGCTTTTTGATCTCCCGGCTTAACCAGTACACGTCATATCCCATAATCTCTGCCAGCTCGGACAGGCTTCCGTTTTTATAATGCTCTTCAATATAATTAAATACACTTCCCGTCAGCTCCCGGTCAAATGCAGCCGTTCCGGTCTCCATCCGGTCCATATGATTTAAAAGCTGAAGAAGCAAAAGCCCCATGGTGATCTGATTACATCTCCTTTTGTTCGGCTGGTCATAGAAGATCGTCCATACCATATTTTCCACCAGATTCTGGATCGGAAGGATCTCTGCCACATGAAAATACAAATATGATGTCTGATCATTCTTTCCACACAAAGCTCCTACCAGAAATTCTTTCAACGCATTTTCTTCCTCCATATCCATCATGGAAAAAGCCGTATCAAAAAATTCCGGCAGCACAATAAAATTGACGGCAATATCCTGTTCGCCGGCCGGCAGGATCTCCTGTTCTGCATTCTGATTCAAAAACAGAAGATCCCCCGCCTCCAGAATGACCTTACTTCCATTCAGAATGTGAGTGGTTGTTCCCTGACACATGTAGATCACTTCTACATAATTGTGTTTATGCTTCGGAAAATTAACAAATCTCGTATGGGGACGTACCTGTATCAGCTTCCCTTTTTTCAACAATTTTTCGCTGTCTACGATCAGTTCCTTTTTCTCTGTATAAAGCTGTGGGTCAATCCCTCTTTGTTCATCCAGTATCCGCTGCTCTTCCTCTGTAATGACAGACAAGGCATCCAACAATTCCCTGTGCATGACTCACCTACTCCATTTTGGCAATTTCTTTTGTCAGTTCCATGTATTCTTTTGCACTGCGGCTGCTTTTTTTGTATGCCATGATCGGCGCATTGTTATCCTGCGACCACTCAATCCCACTGTCCACCCGGATATAGGTATCAAATACAGGAACATCCTCCAGACTCTTTAAAGTCTCCAGAGTCTGTTTGAAATAACTCTTTCTGGTATCTACTTTCGTGATCACGATCCCGCCCAGCTTCAGATCCGGCGTGATCTGACGGACTTCCTCCAGAAATTCAAACATATTTCCCAGACCGAACAATCCCCACGGCGTGGATTCTACCGGAATGATGATCTCATCAGACGCACATAAGATGTTCATAACCCAGCCGCCCAAAGTCGAGGCGCATCGATCAGAATGTAATCATACGCTCCGGATTCCTTTACCTGTTTCAGACATTTTCGGAGAATAAACTCCCTCTGCCATTTCGTAAACAATTCATACTCTATCGAACTCATTAATGTGGAAGACGGGATCAGATCCAGCCCTTCATATTCCGAATGTACAATATAACCGGACAGATCATCCTGGCGCTTCAATCCCTCATACAGGTTCTTTTCACTCTGCGCAAACGCAAGCACCTGATCCTCATCAAACAGAGATAAAGACAAGTTCAGCTGCATGTCTCCATCAATCAGAAGCACCTTATATCCCAGCTCCCGCAGTCCGTATCCGACATTGGAACAAGTCGTGGACTTTCCGCTTCCTCCCTTATTATTCGCAAAACATATGGTCTTTGTCTTCTTCATTGTGTTCTCTCCTTTGCCAGTCTGATGTACTGCCGAAAATTTTTTCTACCAGCATCTTACATTCTTCATATGCAGGAATTCCTGCAAAATCTCCCTGCAATGCGTCTTTCACCCCAATATAATACCAGCCCATTGCAGCTTTACTCTTCATTCGAAAGCGGTTCCAGAATTCTTCCCCAACCTTCGGATACTCCCGGTCAATGTCCCGGATATTAGACAGCTTGTCCGCAAGAGCGATCATCTGCACCTCTCTCGGCGCTGTTTTCAAATGTCGGATTGTCGTACTTTTTCTCTCCACCCAGGTTTTGGACTTGTCCTCACTCTCCTGCCTGACCATCTCAAGCACACGCTCGCCGAACGCCTCTTTGATCTGCTCTTTTGTCACCTGCCTGCAGTCTTCAAGTGTATCGTGAAGCAAGGCTGCACTGATCATCTCCTCATCATCCGTCATCGTTGACACAATCTTCGCCACCTCCAGCGGATGTACAATATACGGGCGCTTCGTTCCCTTTCGAAACTGTCCCTCATGTGCTTTTTCTGCAAAGCTTCGGGCTTCCTCTACCATATCCGTTCCTCCTACTATGTGCACACACCGGTTCTCTATCAAAATAATAGCACAAGGGCCTGTGAATCACAACCGCAACCCGCTTTCCCCATTCGGATTTTCTGGAAATATGGTATACAAACGTTTCTGCTTCCTGTATAATAACTACAGAATTGAGAGCTGAAGGAGCAGCATTTTACAGCTGTTCTCCTTCTGGAAATGGAGTATGTTATGAACCAGAAATATGTACTGATCACCGGTGCATCCCGCGGGATCGGCAGAGCCTGCGCACTTGCATTTGCCAGAAATCATTTTCATGTATTTCTCAACTGCCGGCATTCTCTGGATGCCCTGCAGCAGGTAGAAAAAGAAATCCTTGACGAACACGGTTCCTGCACACTGCTCCCAGGAAATGCAGGTAATCCCGATGATGTGAGAAAGATGTTTGCCATCATCGAATCTATCTGCCCGGGGCTGGATGTGCTGGTCAACAACGCCGGGATTTCCTTTGTCGGCCTTTTGCAGGATATGAGTGATGCCCAGTGGTCCGAGATTTTAAATACCAATCTTTCTTCTGTATTTTACTGCTGCCGCAGCGCCATCAGTCACATGGTCTCTCAGAAAAGCGGAAAGATCATCAACATTTCCTCCATGTGGGGAACCGTCGGTGCCTCCTGCGAGGCTGCTTATTCTGCGACTAAGTCCGGTATGAACGGACTGACAAAGGCTCTTGCGAAAGAACTGGCACCAAGTAATGTACAAGTCAATGCCATTGCGTGCGGAGTGATCGACACTGCTATGAACGCACAGTTTTCGGAAGAAGAACGCGAAGCTTTAAGAGAAGAAATCCCCGCCGGACGCTTTGCCGACAGCGAGGAAGTGGCTGCGCTGGCGCTCACCCTTGCATCCGGTCATTCTTACCTGACCGGACAGATCATTGGCCTGGACGGCGGTTATATTTAATTTGGAAGTATGTCATAAAGGAGTTTTCATTATGTTAGATATCAACGAAATTCAAAAAATATCCATGGACTGTTCCATGACAGAATTTGTCGGGACAACCGTACTGGATACTATCGGACTTGTAATCCCGGGCGTCAATGACGCACTGCTTCAGCAGATGCAGATTGACAAGCCTTACAAAAGTCTGGGACTGTTAAGCTCCCGTACCGGTGCAGCCGGACAGATCAATGCGGCTGACGAAGCCGTAAAATCTACCAACACCGAGATCATTTCCATCGAACTTCCGAGGGATACCAAAGGATGGGGCGGTCACGGAAACTTTATCATCATCGGCGGCTACAGTGTATCCGATGTTCGCCGTGCAGTGGAGATTGCTCTAGAATACACCGAAAAATATGCCGGGGAGCTTTATATCAGTGAGGCCGGGCATCTGGAATTCACCTATTCTGCCAGCGCTTCTCAGGCGCTGAACATGGCATTTGACGCCCGATCGGGAAACCGTTTGGATTCTTCTGCGGTTCTCCTGCTGCGATCGGTCTTGTCATGGCAGACCTTGCGCTGAAATCCTCCCCGGTAGAGATCATCAAATACATGACACCAAACCGGGGAACCAGTCATTCCAATGAGATCATCGCTGCCGTGACCGGAGATGCCAGTGCCGTAAAAAATGCAGTCCTTACCGCAAGAGAAGTAGGACTTCAGCTTCTGATCTCTATGGGAAGCTACCCGGAAGTTCCCGGAACCCCTTATTTATAAAACACGATTTTCATAAAATGCAACGGGCTTGCTATAGTTTGCTTCTATAGCAAGCTATTTATTTTCAGTATTTTACAAAACACCTCTCCTCTTCTACAATAAATCCCATAGAATCACGAATTTACAGAACAGGAGAATTACTATGGAAAATTTTAACGCACCGTTTCGTTTTGATTATGTTGGAAGTTTTTTAAGACCTGAACACTTAAAACAGGCAAGAGCTGATTTTGAAGCCGGAAAGATCACAAAGGCTGAGCTAGAATCCATTGAAAATGAAGCAATTACAGATCTGATCAAAAAGCAGAAGGCTGCCGGATACCCTGTCATCACAGACGGAGAATTCCGCAGAAGCTACTGGCATCTGGATTTTATGTGGGGACTTGAGGGAATCAAACACATTGAACTGGATCACGGCTATTTTTTCCATGGGGAAGAAACCACTCACGGCTCTGTCCACGTGACAGGAAAAATCAGCGGAAAACAGCATCCTTTTGTGGAACATTTCAAATTTGTCAAACAGTTTGAAGATGAGCATACCATTGCAAGACAGACCATTCCCGCACCTGCCCAGCTTCTTGCAGAACTCTTCCGGGAAGACAATGGAACACAGACTCTGGCCGTATATCCAGATCTGGAAGAACTGATTCAGGACATTGCACAGGCATACCGGACTGTCATCCGGGATCTCTACGATGCAGGATGCAGAAATATCCAGTTTGATGACTGTACATGGGGAATGTTCTGCGACAAAAATTACTGGGAGGCAAGACAAAAGGATTTCGTCAGTCTGGAAGAAGAGGCAGCCAAATATCTGCGGCTGAATAATCTCGCTCTGGAAAATGCACCTGAAGATCTTGTGCTCACAACCCACGTATGCCGCGGAAATTATCATTCCACCTGGGCATCCTCCGGCGGATATGAACCGATCGCGCCGTTTCTTTTTGCCAATGAAAATGTATCTGCCTATTATCTGGAATTTGATGATGAACGCTCCGGAGGATTTGAACCACTCCGCTTTGTTTCCGATGATAAAAAAGTCGTACTTGGCCTTGTAACCAGCAAGTCACCGATTTTAGAAGAAAAAGAAGTGATAAAGAAAAGAATTGCAAAAGCTGCAAAATATATTCCTCTGGACCGACTTTACTTAAGTCCGCAGTGTGGATTCGCATCCTGTGAGATTGGAAATAAACTGACGGAAGAAGAACAGTGGGCGAAGCTTGCACTGGTGAAAGAGATTGCCAAAGAAGTGTGGGGATGATTCTGACTCCCCCTCAACTTCTTCCCAGCACACTCCACACATCCCCCTGAATACAGACAGACTGATTCCTGATCTCATCCGGACACCCATTTTCCCGGGCATTGATGCAGACATACCTTGCATTCGGATTTTTGGCTGTCATATGCCAGAATGGATATTTGATGATTCCCGGCGTGTTATAACCGACACCAATCTCCAGAAACAACACCTTCAGATTTTTATGCCGCCTCAGAAAATCAACATATCGATTTCTGGCACGATGCCATCCTTCTTCTTCCACAAAGGTCGCATCCGCACGCAGGTTCATGCTCATCGGCTTCTTACACACCGGGCAGTATGGAACAAGCTCCTCTGGAATCTTCCTATCCGGGATCACGCCCTCCGGCAGAACCAGAGTTCCGTCAGTTTCTATCTGATATCCCTGGGATTCTGCCATTTGACGGACAAGCTCCTGATTGTCATATGTCTTTGGATGACACGGCTTGCTGCACTGGAACAGACCATAGTCCCCCTGTGTATAAAACAATCTGTGCTTCTCAAATCCCGCCTTCTGAAAACAGTGATCTACATTGGTCGTCAACACAAAATAATCTTTCTCTTTCACCAGGTCATACAGTCTTTGATACACAGGTTTTGGCGGATCCATATACCGGTTCACATAAATATAACGACTCCAGTACGCCCAGTGTTCCTCTAACGTTTCAAATGGATAAAATCCGCCTGTGTACATATCTTCAAATCCATATCGCTCTATAAAATCCTGAAAGTACATATGGAACCGTTCTCCGTTGTATGTAAAACCTGCGGAAGTCGAAAGTCCTGCTCCCGCCCCGATCACTACAGCATCCGCCTCATCAAGCAGACGGTGCATCCGTTCTGCCTGCCCTGAGGATTCTGTTGTAGATTGCCTGATCTTCTTCCTGAAAAACATTGAATATCACCTTCTTTACACTTGTCACACTCTTCATAAATTCCTGCACCGACTGTACTGCGATCCGCGCTGCTTCTTCCTTCGGAAACCCAAACTCCCCTGTTGAAACACAACAAAATACCACACTTTCCAGGCCATTTTCTGCCGCCAGTTCCAGACAGGATCGATAACAGCTCGCTAACAAGGCACAGTCCGTTTTCGTCAATTTGCCTGTCACGATGGGGCCCACTGTATGTAAAATATAGCGACAGGGCAGGTTGTATGCCGGCGTCAGTTTTGCCTGTCCGGTCGGTTCTTCGTATCCCTGTTCTCTCATGATCCTGTCACACTCCAGGCGAAGCTCCATTCCCGCAAACGTATGGATACAGTTATCGATACAGCGTGATTCGGCACATAACATCCGGTCATTCCACTGTTCGCTGCATTCACGATCGCATCACAGGCAAGTGTTGTAATGTCACCTTTCCACAGATAAATTCCCGGTTGAATGGGATCAAGCTCATCTGAATGTGTAATTCCCTTTCGCACCGTCTCTTCTGTCAGGTAGCATCCTGTATCTGCAGCACTTCTTTGGAAATTCTGCATGCCGGGCGGATATTCATCAGCCCCTCAGAAGCCGTTTTTGTTCTTCCTCTTGCTTTGGAACTTCCAGATGCCTGTACCCGTCTTGTTCCTTTAACAATTCCTGAATCAGGAACTGCCGTCTCTCTGTTTGATTCAAACTTACTCCTCCTTTTTAGAACTGCAGATACACTTTCACATTCTCTTACGTTTACTCTCCCACTACAGAGATTCTCTGCTGAATGTGGTTTCCGTTTACCGCTTCTTCAACCATAGCCACTGCATAATCTGCGTAGCTGATCACGCTCTCGCCTCTGGAATTCAAGATCAGCTCTTCGCCTCCCAGAATATACTTTCCGGTTCTTTCTCCATCTGCCTGAAAATCTCCCGCAGGACTTACGTACGTCCATTTCACATCATTTCTTGTGCGGAGCTCCTCCAATGCCTTGCCCATGTTCGAAGCCAGTGGTTTGAACACCTCCGGAAAATCCGCTCCATCCATGACCTGTACTGTATGCTCCGGATTCACATACAGGCTTCCCGCACCTCCTACAACCAGAAGTCTTGTATCCGTTTGACTCACAAGATCACAAAGATGTTTCAGAGATGTACTGTGCTGCGGAAGTGTTTCCGGTGTCCATGCACCAAATGCATCGATCACAACATCAAACGCTCTTAAATCATCTGCAGTCAGTTCAAAAAGATCTTTTCTGATCACATGTTCTGCCTCCGTCTGATTTTCTCCACGCACAACAGCCGTAACATCCAGCCCTCTTCCCAGAGCTTCCTTCACAATTAATTTTCCTGCTTTTCCATTTGCACAAACAACTGCAATTTTCATGTTTAATACCTCCGTTTTTTGTTGTAATATTTGTCCTTACAACCACATTATAGCACCGCATTGTTGTAACGTCAATACTTACAACGTTTTTTTATTTTTTTCACTGGGATAAATAAATGACAGGACAACTTTTTATGTTATTAACAAAACTATATTTTTTAATAGCATTTGCAATAGAATACCCCAAAAAGCGACTTCATATCTATTTTAATTCGTCTTTCTTTGTTGTAATTATTGACATTACATCTTTATTTCATTATAATAAAAAAATAAGAAACGAGGTGATTTATATGCAATTTTCTTCAAGACTTCCTGTTGCTGTACACATACTGTTGGCAATCGTAGAATTTGATGGCAAAGAAAAAACAACATCCACATTTCTTGCCGGAAGTGTAAATGTAAATCCTGTAATTATCCGTAATACACTCGGACAGCTTAAATCCGCTGGGCTTGTTAATGTAAAAGCTGGAGAGGGCGGAGCTTCTCTCGCTAAAAATCCAGAAAATATCTCTTTACTGGACGTGTTTGATGCGGTTGAAAAAGAGGAATCATTATTCCACTTTCATGAAAATCCAAATCCTGAATGTCCCGTCGGTAAAAATGTTCATGCTGTATTAGACCGCAGACTCTATTCCATCCAAGAGGCAATGCAAAAGCAAATGGCTTCCATTACTTTACAGGACTTAATAAACGATATGAATGACATACTCGAACAATAACACTTGGGACAGGGGCAATGGATCTTTTATTGTCCCTGATGGCTCATTGCAAGTGATAAAAATAGGGCGCACCCTTTCGGATGCGCCCTGTATAACAATATTTATTCAATTGTAATGTGTTTCTTCTCTTCTACAACTGGCTTTGCTTCTTTCTTCGGAACAAACAGTGTCAGCATACCATGCTGGAACTGTGCCTTGATATCCTCTTCGGTGATATCCTTACCAACATAGAAGCTTCTCTGGCATGATCCTGCATAACGCTCTCTTCTTAAATACTTGCCAGTTTTCTTATGTATTTCTAGCTTTTTAATCTTATTCCGAAAGGACTTTGCTAACATTTTTACTGACTAATGCTATAAAGTTCAACCTTATTTTCCATCCCTGCACATAACATGTACTGCGATATATAGTATTGTTTGCTTTCTTTCATCAAATCCTCATGTTTTTCCCAGTTGTTCTCTGATTTCAAGTGTAATGATGTCATCCCTTCGCTCCATCACCATTACAGTACTTCGTCACTACTACGGATGACTCCGCCCCTACAGTTTACTTTTCTACTTTCAGCCTTGCCTTTCTGTGACTTGTGTTTTTTCGATTTTCATTAACCTGTCGGATTGTACACCCTTTGCTAGACGCGCGGACAGGCACTGGATGGCTTTCTATGTTACGGACTATTTTTATTCTTTTAATCCGTTTATTTCGTATACTCTTTTTTACTGCTTTGCCGTCCCTATCACTCCAGTCTTTGCGATGTACCATAGCCTCAATTATCGTAATGAATAACTTGATAAATAATCAATTTCTACCTATCGGCTGATAATACACCTTGCAACTTCCATTCTGTTGATACAACTCATATAAAATTATTTCTATTTTATTATCTACTAGCATATGTCGTAATTACTGCATCTCAGATCTAGTTCATCAATTACTTCCTTTTACTATCTACTAACCACACCTTTCCAGTATTTCTTGAATATAAAAAAAAATTTATTACTCTCATTCAATGTTTCACAAATATCAAGTGCTAAATATGCATCCCATTCAAGTAGCACAGTAATACCTTTATCTTCTATCCTTGCCAAAAAACCTGAGTTGTCCCAATATTTCATATATATATACTTTTCATAGATTTTCATAGATAATATCATACTATCTTTTTCATTTATTGCCAGCATTATTTGTT
>ENA-OQDE01000728-OQDE01000728.1-human-gut-metagenome-genome-assembly--contig:-NODE-728-length-17063-cov-1.582487_pt1 | contig 17063 bp, 20 predicted proteins | sample MGYA00242768_ERZ504595 | MGnify/ENA primary metagenome ERZ504595 (study PRJEB26092, sample SAMD00036307) | human gut metagenome | host: Homo sapiens | study: EMG produced TPA metagenomics assembly of...
TTGTATGAAAAGCACTGGAACTTCACGGTGGTGTTGAAGCGATCGGTAATCGTGCCGATGGTGTTGGCAACAGTTTACTGGCACTGGGCGCACAGTATGGCTGGCAACTGGCAGGATGATGCTCATTGGTGCCGCATTGATGCGCAGTGGCTGGCTGAAAGGACAGTTCAGCTTACGTCACTATCGTCGTACTGGTTTTGTGCTGGTGGTGATTGGGGTGATAATTAACCTTCCTGCCATCGCCCTGCAATGGCGACTGGACTGGGCGTATCGTTGGTGCGCTTCTTACTTCAGATGCCGCGGGAACTGAGTGCGCCGTTTCAGGCGATTGGCTATGCGTCGCTGTTTTATGGTTTCTGGCCGCAATTGAGCCGCTTTAAGCTGGTGCTTGCGATCGCCTGCGTCGGACGGATGGCGCTGACCAACTATCTATTGCAAACGCTGATTTGTACCACGCTTTTTTACCACCTCGGTTTGTTTATGCATTTTGACCGCCTGGAGCTGCTGGCGTTTGTTATTCCGGTATGGCTGGCGAATATCCTCTTCTCTGTTATCTGGCTGCGTTACTTCCGCCAGGGGCCGGTGGAATGGCTCTGGCGTCAGTTAACTTTGCGTGCTGCCGGACCGGCAATATCTAAAACATCAAGATAACGATCTGGATCACATTCGTTAACAAAACGGCTGTAACCGTTTCCATTGCTGTGACTCGATTCACGAAGTCCTGTATTCAGTGCTGACAAAATAGCCGCCAGCAAGCAGTCATTTACTGCAATCTCATAACAGGTAGTGAATATGATCACCATTCGTGATGTAGCGCGTCAGGCTGGCGTCTCTGTGGCAACGGTTTCCCGGGTGCTCAATAACAGCACGCTGGTCAGTGCCGACACGCGTGAAGCAGTAATGAAAGCCGTGAGTGAGCTGGATTATCGGCCAAACGCCAATGCCAGGCGCTGGCAACTCAGGTTAGCGATACCATTGGCGTGGTGGTGATGGACGTTTCTGATGCGTTTTCGGCGCGCTGGTAAAGCGGTGGATCTGGTCGCCCAGCAGCATCAGAAATACGTGCTAATCGGCAATAGCTATCATGAAGCGGAAAAAGAGCGTCACGCCATTGAGGTGTTAATTCGCCAGCGTTGTAATGCGTTGATTGTTCACTCAAAAGCATTGAGTGACGATGAACTGGCACAATTTATGGATAACATTCCCGGTATGGTGTTAATCAACCGCGTTGTGCCGGGGTACGCCCATCGTTGCGTTTGCCTGGATAATCTCAGCGGTGCCCGAATGGCGACGCGCATGTTGCTGAATAACGGTCATCAACGTATTGGTTATCTTTCTTCCAGCCACGGCATTGAAGATGACGCAATGCGTAAGCAGGCTGGATGAGCGCGTTGAAAGAGCAGGATATTATTCCGCCGGAAAGCTGGATTGGCACTGGCACGCCGGACATGCCGGGCGGTGAGGCGGCGATGGTTGAACTGCTGGGGCGCAATCTACAACTTACCGCTGTATTTGCTTATAACGACAATATGGCTGCTGGCGCACTGACAGCATTAAAAGATAATGGCATTGCGATTCCGTTACATCTCTCAATCATCGGTTTCGATGATATTCCCATCGCCCGTTACACCGACCCGCAATTAACGACCGTGCGTTATCCCATTGCTTCAATGGCTAAATTAGCCACCGAACTGGCCTTGCAGGGGGCAGCAGGCAATATTGATCCTCGTGCCAGCCACTGTTTTATGCCGACGTTAGTGCGTCGCCATTCTGTCGCAACGCGCCAGAATGCGGCGGCGATCACTAACTCAACAAATCTGGCGATGTAACCGCTTTCAATCTGTGAGTGATTTCACAGTATCTTAACAATGTGATGGCTATGATTGCACCGTTTTAACGTTGTAACCCGTATGTAACAGTGAATAATCACTTTCACCGAGGTAATAGCGTCATAACAACAATTAAAGCCGTTTTCTGGAGCGTTACCGGGCATGGAAGAACGAATTTTAAAAAGTGAGCTTCGGCGTTCAGTAACACTTCATTAACTCTACTGCCCCGCCGAGCATTTATCTCAAGCACTACCCTGCATAAGAAAAACCGGAGATACCATGAATAAGAAGGTGTTAACCCTATCTGCTGTGATGGCCAGCATGTTATTCGGTGCCGCTGCACACGCTGCTGATACTCGCATTGGTGTAACAATCTATAAGTACGACGATAACTTTATGTCTGTAGTGCGCAAGGCTATTGAGCAAAATGCGAAAGCCGCGCCAGATGTTCAGCTGCTGATGAATGATTCTCAGAATGACCAGTCCAAGCAGAACGATCAGATCGACGTATTGCTGGCGAAAGGGGTGAAGGCACTGGCAATCAACCTGGTTGACCCGGCAGCTGCGGGTACGGTGATTGAGAAAGCGCGTGGGCAAAACGTGCCGGTGGTTTTCTTCAACAAAGAACCGTCTCGTAAGGCGCTGGATAGCTACGACAAAGCCTACTACGTTGGCACTGACTCCAAAGAGTCCGGCATTATTCAGGGCGATTTGATTGCTAAACACTGGGCGGCGAATCAGGGTTGGGATCTGAACAAAGACGGTCAGATTCAATTCGTACTGCTGAAAGGTGAGCCGGGGCATCCGGATGCAGAAGCACGTACCACTTACGTGATTAAAGAATTGAACGACAAAGGCATTAAAACTGAACAGTTACAGTTAGATACCGCTATGTGGGATACCGCTCAGGCGAAAGATAAGATGGACGCCTGGCTGTCTGGCCCGAACGCCAACAAAATCGAAGTGGTTATCGCCAACAACGATGCGATGGCAATGGGCGCGGTAGAAGCACTGAAAGCACACAACAAGTCCAGCATTCCGGTGTTTGGCGTCGATGCGCTGCCAGAAGCGCTGGCGCTGGTGAAATCCGGTGCACTGGCGGGCACCGTACTGAACGATGCTAACAACCAGGCGAAAGCGACCTTTGATTTGGCGAAAACCTGGCCGATGGCAAAGGTGCGGCTGATGGCACCAACTGGAAAATCGACAACAAAGTGGTCCGCGTACCTTATGTTGGCGTAGATAAAGACAACCTGGCTGAATTCAGCAAGAAATAAGACTGATTGGGCGCAGTCGTTTACTGCGCCCTTATTGTATGGCCAACAAGGTAAAATTATATGGTCAGCTCAACGACTCCGTCCTCCGGGGAATACTTGTTGGAAATGAGCGGTATCAACAAGTCCTTTCCTGGTGTTAAGGCACTTGATAACGTTAATTTAAAAGTCCGGCCACATTCTATCCATGCATTAATGGGGGAAAACGGTGCAGGAAAATCGACATTATTAAAATGCCTGTTTGGTATTTATCAAAAAGACTCCGGCACCATTTTATTCCAGGGTAAAGAGATCGATTTCCATTCTGCCAAAGAAGCGCTGGAAAATGGTATTTCGATGGTACACCAGGAGTTAAACCTGGTATTACAACGTTCGGTGATGGATAACATGTGGCTGGGGCGATATCCCACCAAAGGCATGTTTGTCGATCAGGACAAAATGTACCGTGAAACCAAAGCGATTTTTGATGAACTGGATATTGATATCGATCCGCGTGCGCGCGTCGGCACATTATCCGTTTCGCAAATGCAGATGATCGAAATCGCCAAAGCGTTTTCCTATAACGCGAAAATTGTGATTATGGATGAACCGACTTCTTCGTTAACCGAAAAAGAGGTCAATCATCTGTTCACTATTATTCGTAAATTAAAAGAGCGCGGCTGCGGTATTGTTTATATCTCACATAAAATGGAAGAAATCTTCCAGTTATGTGATGAAGTTACCGTATTGCGCGACGGTCAGTGGATCGCCACTGAACCGCTGGCAGGACTGACGATGGACAAGATCATCGCCATGATGGTTGGGCGTTCTCTTAACCAGCGTTTCCCTGACAAAGAAAACAAGCCGGGCGAAGTGATTCTTGAAGTGCGTAACCTGACGTCGCTGCGCCAGCCGTCGATCCGTGATGTCTCGTTTGATCTGCATAAAGGGGAGATCCTCGGTATTGCCGGTCTGGGTGGGGGCGAAACGTACCGATATTGTTGAGACGTTATTTGGTATTCGCGAGAAATCGGCTGGCACCATTACGTTGCACGGCAAAAAGATCAATAACCATAATGCCAACGAAGCCATAAACCACGGATTGCACTGGTAACTGAAGAGCGCCGCTCAACGGGAATTTATGCCTATCTGGATATCGGTTTTAACTCGTTAATTTCCAATATTCGCAACTACAAAAATAAAGTTGGTTTACTGGATAACTCGCGGATGAAAAGCGATACCCAGTGGGTGATTGACTCGATGCGGGTAAAAACACCGGGTCATCGGACGCAAATTGGTTCGCTCTCCGGTGGTAATCAGCAAAAGGTGATTATTGGTCGCTGGCTACTAACGCAACCAGAAATATTAATGCTCGATGAACCGACGCGCGGTATTGATGTCGGGGCGAAGTTTGAGATCTATCAGTTAATTGCTGAACTGGCGAAGAAAGGCAAGGGGATTATTATTATCTCCTCCGAAATGCCTGAGTTGTTAGGGATAACAGACCGTATTCTGGTTATGAGCAATGGTCTCGTTTCCGGAATTGTCGATACAAAAACAACAACGCAAAACGAAATTCTGCGTCTTGCGTCTTTGCACCTTTAAGATTAGGGGCTTCCCATGAGTGCGTTAAATAAGAAAAGTTTTCTTACTTACCTGAAAGAGGGCGGTATTTACGTCGTTCTTTTAGTTTTGCTGGCAATTATTATTTTCCAGGACCCAACATTTTTAAGTCTGTTGAACTTAAGTAATATTCTCACCCAGTCATCGGTGCGTATTATTATCGCGCTCGGTGTGGCAGGGTTAATTGTCACCCAGGGGACCGACCTTTCTGCAGGTCGCCAGGTGGGGCTGGCGGCAGTGGTGGCAGCGACGTTATTGCAGTCCATGGATAACGCTAACAAAGTGTTCCCGGAAATGGCGACGATGCCGATTGCGCTGGTTATTCTGATTGTCTGTGCCATTGGTGCGGTGATCGGTTTGATCAACGGTCTGATTATCGCCTATCTCAACGTGACGCCGTTCATTACCACGCTCGGCACGATGATCATCGTCTATGGCATCAACTCGCTCTATTACGACTTGTCGGGGCGTCACCAATTTCTGGTTTTGACAGTGGCTTCTCTACCTTTGCTCAGGCTTTGTCGCGCTGGGGAGTTTCCGTCTCTCTTACATCACCTTCTACGCGTTGATTGCGGTGGCGTTCGTCTGGGTGTTGTGGAACAAAACCCGCTTCGGTAAGAACATTTTTGCCATTGGCGGTAACCCGGAAGCGGCAAAGTATCTGGTGTCAACGTCGGCCTGAACCTGCTGATGATCTACGCGTTGTCTGGCGTGTTCTATGCCTTTGGCGGGATGTTAGAAGCCGGACGTATCGGCTCTGCCACCAACAACCTCGGCTTTATGTATGAGCTGGATGCTATCGCGGCGTGTGTGGTAGGCGGTGTATCGTTCAGCGGTGGTGTAGGGACGGTGATTGGCGTGGTGACCGGGGTGATTATTTTTACCGTCATCAACTATGGCCTGACGTACATCGGCGTAAACCCATACTGGCAGTACATCATCAAAGGGGCGATTATTATCTTCGCCGTGGCGCTGGATTCACTGAAATACGCGCGTAAGAATGATGTGAATGTGGGTATTGCCGGATGCGCCGCATCCGGCAATCGGTGCCAAATGCCGGATGCGTCTCTGGTTTTACAACGTTACCGGGTGTTCTTTCTCTCCCTTCTTAAACTTCACTTCTCCGAGATCAATACAACCCACCGGGCAGACGTGACCACAAAGCAGGCAACCAACACATTTCTCGGTATTACAATGCGGTGTACGGGTTTTCTCACTCCATTCCATCGCCTGGTGACCGCCGTCGTAACAGGAAATATAACAGCGTCCACAGCCAACACATTTATCGAGATTGATATGGGGATAGACAATATAACTGCGGTCTAAATCTTCCGCCGGGACAATATTGTTATTCGCCAGACCTACCATATCCTGCAACGAATCAAATCCCTGATCGGCGAGATAATGCGACAACCCGCTCGCCATATCTTCCACTATCCGATACCCGTACTGCATAATGCCGGTGGTCACCTGCAACGTCGCTGCACCGAGCAATAAAAACTCTGCCGCATCTTCCCAGGTTTCAATACCGCCGATACCGCTGATCGGGAAATCGCGCAGCTCTGGATGGGTGTGCATTTGCTGAATAAAGCGCAGGGCGATCGGTTTTACCGCTTTACCGGAATATCCGGAAATACTCGATTTACCGTTAACGATCGGCATACCGATTTTCTGATTAAGATCGATATTGGTGATGGATTTAACGGTGTTAATCGCCGCAATGCCATCTGCGCCGCCGCGCTTCGCCGCCAGCGCCACTTCGCACATATCACCGATATTCGGCGTCATCTTCGCCAGCATTGGCAGCGTGGAACCACGTTTTACTGCCCGACAATATTTTTCTACCAGCTCCGGGCTTTGCCCGACATCGCTACCCATCGCATGAGAAGTCATTTGCGGACAGGAGAAGTTACACTCGATCATATCGGCACCAGCTTCTTGCACCAGGCGCGCCAGCTCTTCCCATTGCTGCTCATTTTCGCCCATGATTGAAGCGATCAATACTTTGTCCGGGTAATCTTCTTTCAGCCGACGCAGGGCGGCCAGATTATCTTCCAACGGATGTTCAGCAATCTGCTCCATATTTTTGAAGCCGATAAAACCGGTATCTTCTTTCACCAGATGATCAAAACGCGGCGAGACTTCGTTGGCGATAAAAAAGCCGATCGTTTTAAACACCACGCCGCCCCAGCCAGTGTCGTAGGCTTTGGCACACATCTCATAGCAGTTGCCTACCGGCGAAGAAGAGAGGCAGAACGGGTTGGGAAACTTCACGCCGCAAAAAGTAATCGAAAGATCTTTCGTTAACATGAGCAAGCTCCCTCTAAATAGTGATGAATCGCCTCGGCGGCTTCTTTCCCGGTTTTCACGGCATAGACCACGGTTTTGTCACCCTCAACAATATCGCCAGCAGCAAAGACTTGCGGATCGCGGGTCTGATAATTTTGTGTTTTGATGGTGTTACGCTGCGGCTCTAACTCCGCAAAGGCATCCAGTCTGGCATGCTGACCGACGGCGAGAATAATTTTATCTGCCGCCATCGTCAGTTCGCCCGGTAACCGTACATGCTTAAACGTGACTTTATTGCCTTCCACGGCTACTGGCGTGAATCCATCGATGATCGAAACGCCCAACTCCCGGGCGCTGGTAAACTCTTTTTCGCTTGCCGGAAACTCATCTAACTCTTCACGCGCTACGCAAGTTACCGCCTGACAGCCGAGAACTTTCAGCGTGCTGGCTACGTCCATCGCGACATCACCGCCGCCGATAATTAATGCGCTTTGTGGAATGCTGATATCGCCTTGCGCCTGTCGTGCACGTTGCAAGAAGTCGACGCAATCTCAACGTCGCTATGCTCAAACAGTGGTAGCCGGAACCGCTAGATAACCCCACGGTGACCAGTACCGCGCGGTTTTCCGCTTTCAGCTGCTCCAGGGTGAGTGTTTTACCGATTTCATTATTGCACTTAATGGTCACGCCCATTTTTTCAATACGGGCGATTTCTGCATCCAGTACTGATTGCGGTAACCGGAATTGCGGAATGCCGTTACGCAACCAGCCACCGGGTTGTGCTTCTTTCTCATAGATCGTGACGTCATAACCCTGGTTTGTCAGCGTCACACTGGCCTGCAATCCGGCAGGACCCGCGCCAATAATGGCGACTTTGCCGAGCGTTTTAGTACCGCTGATAAATTTCCATCCCAGTTTGTTGTTCAAAATCAGTAACAAAAACGCTGTAAGCGACCGATATCAATGGGAGTATCAACACCGGCACGGGTACAACCGTTTTGGCATAATTTCTCCGTCGGGCACACTCTGGCACAAACGGCACCGAGGGCATTATTTTCACGAATTGTCTCGGCAGCGCCTTTAAAATTACGAAAGTAGATTGAGCGAATAAATTTCCCCGGATCGGTCTGTGCCGGGCAAGCCTGACTACAGGGAGCGTCGTGACATAATAAACAGCGAGAGGCTTCTTTAATCGCCAGTAACGGCGTAAAAGCCGGAGTGAGTTCATCCAGATAATTTTGTTGCGGCATGTGATCTTCCTTAATGCTATGAGTAATTAAGGCGAACGCTAAATAAATATTGCGTGCTGATATTAAGGCTATGCGCGTGGGGAAATTTAAACTGTGAAAGGATTCACAAATAGCTGCGGTTCAGAATGTTACATCCGCAGCTTATTGAGTGAAGTAATAATTATTCTCAATAATTAACAGAAAAGAGAAAATATTAACGATAGAAAATAAGATAAACAATCATGCCGATAGATAAAATTCCGAAGCCGATATATGCCACCATATAAGCGAAGAAGAGTCCGGGATTTTTTGCTCGCCGGACATACACCGGTTCCGGTGCATTTTTAACCCGTTTATCAATCGCGCCTGCGCGCCAGCCTTTCCATGCTTCGCGGAAACAAAATATCGGGATAAGGAAAAAAAACGGCAACGACAAAAAAAATGCTGTACATCCATAACTACTTTCCTTGTTTCTTTTGTAATTCAAGTAACTGTTCGGGTGTGACGGCGGGATACCCCTGCGCATCTTCCGGCACCTCGTGCATAGCCGGAATAGGGACCAGCGGCCCTAAAAAACGCGGTTCACGTTTAAAAATATAAAGGTCAGCCAGCGCACCGAAACGGGCGGCAAATTCGCGAATACGTACTGACAGCATATCTTTCGGTGACGGTACGGCATAACACTGAGCCTGAATCCCCATATGCAGCGCAATAAATAATGCCCGCTCACAGTGGAAACGTTGGGTGATAATAATGAAATCATTAGTATCGAAAACTTTGCGTGTACGCACGATGGAATCCAGCGTACGAAAGCCTGCGTAATCGAGAACAATATCTGATGGGTCGACACCAGCCGCGATTAAATCTTTGCGCATGGTCATCGGTTCATTATAACTTTGCAATGCGTTATCGCCGCTCAGTAATAGATAATTTACCTTACCGCTGTTATAGGCATTAATCGCTCCTTGAATGCGGTAGCGATAATACTGATTAATTACGCCAGTACGATAATATTTTGCTGTGCCGAGCACCACACCGACCTGGCGGTAGGGGAGATCCTGCAATTCGTCGTAGATATAAGGCGCGGTTTTCCAGCTCATCCAGCGATCGAGGCCGAGCACAGTCAACAGCAGCAAGCCGATCAGGACTAACAGGCTGAGGAACACGCGCTTTAACATGTAGGAGACTCGATCTAAGGAAAATTTCCATCAGGCTACTTTACCCGCTGGTTTTGCGCAAGAACGCAAACTGTTTGCCGGGATTTTCGACACCAGGAAAGGGCTGGCAAGCCGGACAAGGCGTTCACGCCGCATCCGGCACCAGGCTTAAGCGAGAAGTACGCGGTCGATACTGTGACAGCCGAGAGCTTTCAGCGTTGCGGAGGTGGCATCCCACTGAATCAACGGCGCATCGGCTTTTTCTGCCAGAACCGCGCGCTGGATATCCGGGTAATCATAACCCTTGAGATTCAACAGAATTAACGCCCCCTGCAACGGTGCAGAGTCGGTTGAATGCGGCGTTTTCAGCGTAGCTGCCGCTGAAAATACGACCGTCTTTACATTCCAGCGCGACACCGCTTGGCGACTTACTGTAAGGCATGTGCGAACGGTTTGCCGCTGCAATCGCCGCCTGAGAAAGCGCATCACCAGTCAGCGCATAGCCGTGATCCTGTTCGTCCATCAGCAGCGTTTTAATCTCCAGATCTTTCGGCCCAAAGGCATCCGGCAGATAGTCACGCAGCGCGTGTGGCGCGCGGCCCGGCAGATGAATGCGCAGATCCAGACCGCTGATCAGTTCATTCATAAACTGACGGCAGTGACCACAAGGTGTGTAGTTAACGGTGATGGATGCAAGCGCTTTTCACCACTCAACCAGGCGTGGCTGATCGCGCTTTGTTCGGCATGAACGGTTTGCTGCATTGTCGCACCAATAAATTCCATATTGGCACCGAAATACCAGGTTCCGCTCACACCGCGCGCAATTGCGCCAACATTAAAATTCGACAATGGCGTACGCGCACAGCCGCCGCCAGCGGAAGTAGTGCGAATGCCAGCGCGTCTTCGTCCAGCCCCGTTGCGCTCTTCAGCGATGAGACTTGCTCCCCGGTCAACAAAGCGGGGAAGTACTTGTCTGCCAGAATAGGTTCCAGTGCAGATTGCAAGTTATCCGCAAGTTGGGCAAAAGCGGTTTGAAAACGTGGATGCATGGCGTTGCCTCATAATCATGTAATGGGATAACAGTTTACGAACCCGTTATGGCTTTATATGTGATCTGAATCTCATTAATTATGCAACGCGTGAAACTTACATCAAAAATGCGCGACGCATCGCAAATTTTAGCCCATTACTGCCAGAATAATCGGGAAAAGGAACGGTGCGATCAGCGAAGTAATAATCCCGCATAACACCAGCGCCAGCGAACTAAACGCACCTTCCTGATAATCCAGCTCGGCGCAGCGTGCCGTACCGAGGGCGTGCGAGGCTGTCCCCATCGCCAGACCGCGCGCAGCTTTGGTACGGATACGCATCGCATTAAGCAATGTATGGCCAAACACAGCGCCGAGGATGCCGACGAAAATCACGCAAACTGCGCTGATTGCCGGAATACCGCCAATACTGCCGCCAACCGCCATTGCAATAGGCGTGGTGACTGATTTCGGCAGGATTGACGCGGCGATTTCCGGTGAAGCGCCCATCAACAATGCCACGGAAGTCCCCGTCACCATCGCAACCACGCTGCCGATAAAACAGATGGTGATGATCGATTTCCAGCGCGCGCGGATCTGGTGTAGCTGCTCATATAAAGGATAGGCCAGCGCGACGACCGCCGGTTGCAGCAGATCGTTTAGCACTTCGCTACCTTTAAAGTAGCTGTCGTAGGAGATGCCGGTCAGCATTAAAAAAGGAATGATCACCACCATTGCTACCAGCAACGGGTTAAGCAAGGGAAACTTATACCGTGCCGCCAGTTTGCGGGCGGCAAAAAAGACAATCAATGTCAGCGGTAATGACCACCAGATATTCGCCATCATTCTTCTGATCCTTTCTGACCTACGACTTTACGTTCACCATGCACCAGTTGCGAACTCCAGCTCACCACCAGAAAAACCACCAGCGTACTGACTGCACAGGAAACCACTACCGGGCCAAACTGTGCGCGGAGCAAATCAAATATTGCATGACGCCTACGCCAATCGGCACAAACAATAGCGCCATATAGCGAATCAGTACGTAGCACCCCGGATTGACCCATTTCGCCGGAAGTATTTGCAAGGCAGCAGGACAAACAGGATTAGCATCCCGATGATGCTGCCCGGAATGGTTACCGGTAGCAGGGAAGCAATGAAAATGCCTGCATACAGGCAGGCATAAATCAGGACAAAAGCACGTAAATATTGCCAGATAATGTTCAGTGTCTTACTCATAATCAACACCCCAGATGAGATGGATTCATCATACAATTAATTCGTAAAACGTGCTACCGATCACATTAAGAATTCTCAGCATAGTTGAATTTTAGGGACGTAACCTCGGGCGAGCGCCCAGTTCAGCACACTAATTCTGCTGTAAAAAGTGCAGAAACTGACTTAAAGCATAAGAAGGCGTTTCGTTATTGCGCCAGAACACACCGACGCTGCCTTTCTGTTCTATCTTTGGCAGGTTGAGGATCACCAGTTGTCCCTGGCTGGCATAACGTTGCGCCAGGCGTAATGACAAAATAGAGATCATATCGCTGCTTTGTAACAGGTTGGTACTGACGTTCATCGACGCGACTCAATCGTGTTTTCTGGCAGCATCACGCCGTGGTCTACCAGCGCATTATCAATACTGATGCGAATGGGGGTACCTGTCGGCCAGACTATCCACCGCCAGTTAGCAAGATCATTCCAGCTGAGGGTGGCGTATTTCGCCAGTGGATGCTCAGCACGGGCGACAAAACACACCGGCTCGGTGTAGAGCACCTTATAATTCAGTGGCAGCTGCAAGGCGCGACCGCCAATTCGCCCAACGACCACGTCGACAGAACCTGCCAACAGATCTTGCAGCAATGGGGTCATAACCTTCTCTTCAATATTCAGGTGTAGAGTTGGCATCTCCTTGAGCAAATGCAAAATCGCCTGGGATACGCAGTCAGTGGCGACGGGAGAACAGCCAATTTTCAGACTGCCGACCAGCCCACCTTGTTTAAAACGGGCCAGTTCATGTTGCGAGCGCTCCATGTCATTGATTAACCGCTGGGCATGTTGCAATAACAATCTACCGCCTTCGGTAGGGCGTAACCCTTTGCTGTGCCGCTCAAAGAGTGTGAGGCCGATCTCATCTTCGAGTTGTGACAACCATTTCGACAGCGCAGGCTGGGTGATATTCATCATCCGCGCGACATGGGTCAGATTGCCCTGTTCACCCAGCGCCACCAGCATTTGCAGGTGATGAAGCTTTAGTTTCTGCGCCCAGTTTGCCATTTGCCATAACCTCCAGGTTATCTCTCTGCCCGAAATGCCATTGTACATTTCATCTCTTTAATCACAATATCGCAACATACATAAAACAAAAGAAACATCTACCTTACCTGCACTGAGGCATTTACTATGACTCAACGACGTGATTTACAAGCACTGATCGATGCTGCTCCGGTCGGCAAGATGCAGTGGCGCGTTATCATCTGCTGTTTTCTGGTGGTAATGCTCGATGGTTTTGACACCGCGGCTATCGGCTTTATCGCCCCTGATATTCGCACTCACTGGCAACTCACCGCAGGCGATCTCGCCCCGCTTTTTGGCGCGGGTCTGCTGGGGTTAACCGCAGGCGCACTGCTTTGTGGTCCGTTGTCCGATCGCTTTGGCCGCAAACGTGTGATTGAGCTGTGCGTCTTTTTGTTTGGCGCGTTAAGCCTCGCCTCGGCTTTCTCACCGGATCTGCAAACGCTGGTATTCCTGCGTTTCCTCACCGGCCTTGGGCTGGGTGGCGCGATGCCAAACACAATTACCATGACCTCGGAATATCTGCCTGCCCGCCGCCGCGGCGCGCTGGTGACGCTGATGTTTTGCGGCTTTACCCTGGGTTCGGCGTTTGGCGGGATTGTCAGCGCGCAGCTGGTGCCGGTGATTGGCTGGCACGGGATCCTGGTGTTGGGTGGCGTATTACCGCTGATGCTGTTTGTTGCACTGCTGGTGGTTCTGCCGGAATCGCCACGCTGGCAGGTGCGCCGCCAGCTACCCCAGGCGGTGATTGCGAAAACCGTCAGCGCCATCACCCGCGAGCGTTATGTCGATACCCACTTTTATCTCATTGAATCAGCCTCCGTTACAAAAGGCAGCATTCGTCAACTGTTTATGGGGCGTCAGTTACCCATCACGTTGATGCTGTGGGTGGTGTTCTTTATGAGCTTGCTGATTATTTACCTGCTCTCAAGCTGGATGCCAACGCTGCTCAACCATCGCGGCATCGACCTGCAACATGCCTCCTGGGTTACCGCCGCGTTCCAGATTGGCGGTACGTTGGGCGCGCTGGCGCTGGGCGTGCTGATGGATAAGTTCAATCCTTTCCGCGTACTGGCGCTGAGCTATGCCATAGGCGCTGTATGCATCGTGATGATTGGCTTAAGCCAGGACGGATTATGGCTAATGGCGCTGGCGATTTTCGGCACCGGCATTGGCATCAGCGGATCGCAGGTGGGGCTGAATGCGCTGACCGCAACACTTTATCCAACACAAAGTCGCGCCACGGGCGTGAGCTGGTCAAACGCCGTGGGCCGCTGCGGCGCGATTGTTGGCTCGCTGTCTGGCGGCGTGATGATGGCGATGAATTTCTCTTTCGACACCCTGTTTTTCATTATCGCTGTGCCCGCGGCGATCAGTGCGGTGATGTTAACCCTGCTGATCACCGTGGTTCGCCAGTCGACCTCTGTCCCTGACTCACTGCCTCACGCAGGTGTTGTGAACGAATAAGGAGCATCCCAATGACTGATAACAATCAAAATAGCCGCGAGCAATTTTATCAGCATATTTCCGGGCAAAACCTGACCCCGCTGTGGGAGTCACTGCACCATCTGGTGCCAAAAACGCCCAACGCTAACTGTGCGCCAGCGTACTGGAATTATCAGGAGATCCGCCCGCTGCTGCTGGAGAGCGGCAGCCTGATTGGCGCGAAAGAAGCCGTGCGCCGCGTGCTGGTGCTGGAAAACCCGGCGCTGCGCGGGCAGTCTTCCATCACCGCGACTTTATATGCCGGTTTGCAACTGATCATGCCGGGCGAAGTGGCACCGAGTCATCGCCATAACCAGTCGGCGCTGCGTTTTATTGTTGAAGGTAAAGGGGCATTCACCGCCGTTGATGGCGAACGCACGCCAATGAATGAGGCGATTTTATCCTGACCTCGCAGTGGCGCTGGCACGATCACGGTAACCCTGGCGACGAACCGGTTATCTGGCTCGATGGGCTGGATCTGCCATTAGTGAACGCTCTGGCTGCGGTTTTGCCGAAGATTACCCGGAGGAGCAACAACCAGTAACGCGTAAAGAGGGCGATTACCTGCCGCGTTACGCTGCCAATATGTTGCCGCTGCGCCATCAGACCGGGAACTCCTCGCCCATCTTTAACTACCGTTATGACCGTAGCCGCGAAGTGCTACACGATTTAACCCACCTGGGCGATGCCGATGAGTGGGATGGCTACAAAATGCGCTACGTCAACCCGGTCACCGGTGGCTATCCGATGCCGTCGATGGGCGCTTTCCTGCAACTGCTGCCGAAAGGGTTTGCCTCACGCGTGGCGCGTACCACTGACAGCACCATCTACCATGTGGTGGAAGGTAGCGGGCAGGTCACTATCGACAATGAAACCTTCAGCTTTAGTGCAAAAGATATCTTCGTGGTGCCGACCTGGCACGGCGTGTCGTTCCAGACCACGCAAGATACCGTTTTATTTAGTTTTTCGGACAGACCGGTACAAGAAGCCCTGGGGCTGTTCCGCGAAGCGCGTTATTAATTTGGGAGAGAGAAAATGACTCAATACGTATTCGAACCACAAGCGCCCGTTACCGTACCGGTTGTTGGCAGTGATGAACAATTCCCCGTACGCCGCGTTTACTGCGTCGGACGTAACTATGCCGCCCACGCCCGCGAAATGGGCTTTGATCCGGATCGTGAACCGCCATTCTTCTTCTGCAAACCGGCGGATGCCGTTGTTCCGGTTGCCGCTGGCGAAACGCTGGCGCTGCCGTATCCGGCGCAGACCGATAACTACCATTATGAAATTGAACTGGTGGTGGCGATTGGTAAAAAAGGCAGTGATATCCCGCTGGAAAACGCCCATGAATATGTCTGGGGTTATGCCACGGGTCTTGATATGACTCGTCGTGACCGTCAAATGGAAATGCGCCAGATGGGCCGCCCGTGGGAAATCGGCAAAGCGTTCGATCTCTCGGCCCCCATCGCGCCGCTGCACAAAGCCAGCGAAACTGGCGGTATTGATAACGCACCTATCTGGTTACAGGTTAACGGCGCAGATCATCAGCGCAGCGATATTCGTCATCTCATCTGGTCAGTGAATGAAACCATCAGCTACCTGTCAGGCTTCTTTGAACTGCAACCGGGCGATCTAATCTTTACCGGTACGCCGGAAGGGGTTGGCCCAGTAGTCAAAGGTGATGTGATCACGGGCAACGTCGAGGCTTAACGCCTATCGCGGTGAAGATTGTCTGAGGTGATGATGAAGCTGTACAGTTTTTTTAATAGTTCAGCGTCTTACCGGGTGCGCATTGCGCTGGCGCTGAAGGGTATCGATTACCAGACCGAAGGGTGAATATCCGCATTGGTCAGCAAAACGAACTGGCCTACCGGCGGATGAATCCGGTCGGGCTGTGCCGACGCTGCTGACCGACGAGGGCGAATCACTCGGACAATCGCTGGCGATTATTGACTGGCTGGAGAGTCACTACCCGCAAGTTCCGCTGATGCCGCAGGAAGAACCGGCCCGCAACAAGGTGCTGGAAATTGTCTATGCCATCGCCTGCGATATTCATCCATTGAATAACCTACGCGTGCTGCGCTACCTGACCGAAGACTGAACGTCAGTGAAGAAGATAAAAAACGCTGGTATGCGCACTGGATCCAGCAAGGGTTAAGCGCGGTGGAACAGCTACTGCGCCAGAGCCAGTCGGGGCAATTTTGTGTGGGCGAGACGCCGACGCTGGCAGATTGCTGCCTTGTTCCACAGTGGGCGAACGCGCTACGTATGAATTGCGATCTGAGCGGGTATCCGCGCTGCAAAGCGGTGTACGACGCCTGCACGCAGCTGCCAGCGTTCATTGCCGCAGCGCCAGAAAATCAACAAGATAAAATTTCAGCCTGACCAGGAGAACCATAATGACTAAAGTGACACGCGCAGTAATTGTGGGAGGCGGGATCGGCGGTGCGGCAACTGCGTTGTCACTGGCCCGCCAGGGGATCAAGTGGTGCTGCTGGAAAAGGCGCATGAGATCGGTGAGATTGGCGCAGGTATCCAGTTGGGGCCAAATGCGTTTTCGGCGTTGGATAGCCTCGGCGTCGGCGAAATCGCCCGCCAGCGCGCGGTATTCACCGATCACATCACCATGATGGATGCGGTAAACGCCGAAGAAGTGGTGCGCATTGAAACCGGTCAGGCCTTTCGCGATCATTTCGGCGGCCCTTACGCGGTGATCCACCGGGTTGATATTCACGCCTCGGTGTGGGAAGCGGTACTGACGCATCCGGACGTGGAATATCACACCTCCACCAACGTCGTGGATATTCGCGAGACAGAAGACGATGTCACCGTTTTCGACGATCGCGGCAATAGTTGGATCGGCGATATTCTGATT
>ENA-OQDE01000729-OQDE01000729.1-human-gut-metagenome-genome-assembly--contig:-NODE-729-length-17061-cov-4.747786_pt1 | contig 17061 bp, 20 predicted proteins | sample MGYA00242768_ERZ504595 | MGnify/ENA primary metagenome ERZ504595 (study PRJEB26092, sample SAMD00036307) | human gut metagenome | host: Homo sapiens | study: EMG produced TPA metagenomics assembly of...
GGCGCTGACAGGCCTTACAGACGGCACTTATGAACAGATGTCTCTGTTTGAAGATACAGAAAATAAAGAACGCCGCAGAAAGCTGGATGCAGCTATGGATGAGATCCGGATGAAATTTGGAAATGATAAGATCACCCGTGCCAGTATTATGAACAGCAATGCACGGATTGGGCGAAAAGCGAAAGCACAGATGAAAAACGAAAAGACAGAAGAACCGTAAGTAAAGGGAGGACTGAGCATTAAGAATAATGCGACAATCCTCCCTTTATAAAAATTTCAGAAAAAGTTTTATCGTTCCATCATACTGATAGATTCGATTCCTACACTTCCTCCACGTACCACTTCAATTCTGTGAAATTCTTCCTTGATCAGTTTCACTACTGCGTCATTCTTGGTTGCTGTCTGGACAAATTCCAGGAGCAGACTGTCTTTGCCATAGTCAATGACCTTTGCCTTGAAGGTTTCGGCAATCTGAAACAGTTCAACCTTATCTTCTTTGGAACAGTTAAAAACCTTAATATACAGAATCTCTTTCATGCGGACAAATACGTCTGTGAAATCAATAACCTTAATAACCTCGATCATACGGTTCAACTGTTTTTGATCTGCTCAAAAGTTTCATCATCACTGACAGTTGCAATTGTCATTCGGGATACTGTAGGGTCTTCTGTTGTTCCTACTGTAAGACTGTCCAGGTTATAACATTTTCCGGAAAAAAGACCGGAAATTTTGGACAGAACACCCACCTGGTTCTCAACATAGAGAGAAATCCATCTTTTTTTCATTCCTTTATCCATAATAATTTTCCTCCTGATCAACAGTCCATAATCATATCTTCCAGAGTTCCGCCTGGTTTGATCATAGGATAAACCATTTCCTCAGGGTCAATGATGAATTCAATTACTGTAGGTGCCTTTGTGTTCTTTTTTGCTTCCTCGAAGGCTGCTGCAATTTCCTCTTTCTTTGTGACACGGATTCCTTTTGCCCTGTAGCTCTCTGCAAGTTTGATGAAATCCGGCGTGTACTGTGGATATTCCATGCCCTCTGTGCGGCGGGAAAGTGCTCCGGCGCGCAGGTTGGTCATGGCGTAGCGTTTGCCGTAGAAAAGCTTCTGCCACTGGCGTACCATTCCAAGATATTCATTGTTAAAGATACACAGGATAACCGGAAGCTCCTCCAGAACTGCAGTTGCAAGCTCCTGAATGTTCATCTGCACACCGCCGTCACCGGAGATAACGATGACAGGTCTGTCGGGATTTCCGATTTTAGCTCCGATGCCGCCTGGAAGACCATAGCCCATTGTTCCCAGACCACCGGACATGATCATCTGTTTGCCCTCTGTGATTTCCGCATACTGGGAGACAAGCATCTGATGCTGTCCTACATCTGTTACGATAATACTGTTCTCAAACTGTTCGTTGATCTCTTTCAGGATATCCATCGGACTTAAAAGATCATTTGGACGCATTTTAAGCGGATGCTCTTCTTTCCAGTTTTTGATCAGGTTAAGCCACTTGTCCGTTGAACATTCCTGGACGTATTCGTTCATTTTGGTGATAGCCTCTTTTGCATCAGCAACAATGGGGATATCCACCTGAATGTTTCGGGAAATGGATGCTGTATCAATATCAATGTGGATAATCTGGGCATGTGGTGCAAATTCATGAAGTTTTCCGGTGATTCTGTCATTGAATCTGGTTCCGATGGAGAACAGCACATCGCAGTTGCTGACTGCCATATTTGCTGCATAGGCACCATGCATGCCAAGGTTTCCGATATAGAGCGGATGGTCTGTGGGGATAGAGCCTTTTCCCATTACGGTTGTGACAACCGGTACTTTTGTCTTTTCCACTACTTCCCGGAAAATTTCATGGGCGCGGGAGATTACTACACCGCCGCCTGCCAGGAATAAGGGACGTTTTGCTTTATTTAAAAGTTTGATGGCACGTTTGAGCTGGCCGATGTGGACATCTGTGTTGGGCTTGTATCCGCGGATATTTACATTTTTAGGATATTCAGCGCTGCCGAGTTCTGCCATTACGTCCTTTGGAAGGTCGATGAGGACAGGTCCCGGACGGCCGGTGCGGGCAATGTAGAAAGCTTCTTTGATGATACGTCCCAGTCTTCACGTCTGCGGACAGTAACGCCGTATTTGGTGATGCTTCTGGTGATTCCTACGATGTCTACTTCCTGAAATGCATCGTTGCCGATGAGGTGGCGGGCTACCTGGCCGGTGAAGCATACAAGAGGTACGCTGTCATAGTTGGCGGTTGCAAGTCCTGTTACAAGGTTGGTTGCTCCGGGACCGCTGGTTACCAGACATACGCCGACTTTGCCGGTAGTTCTGGCGTAGCGTCGGCTTCGTGTACAAGGGCCTGTTCGTGACGGGGGAGGATGATTTTGACATCGTCCTGTTTGTAGAGTTCATCACTGATGTCGATGGTACAGGCTCCGGGGTAGCCGAAGAGGTATTCTACGCCTTCTTCTTTTAAGGCTTTGACTAAGAGTTTGTTGCCGGATATTTGTTTCATATGGGGGGACCTCCTTTTTGGTGTATAGGGACGCTCAGAAATTTATTTGTTTGGTGTGCGGTTTCGGAGTCTAGTATATCTAAGTGTCTGAAAATCTGCTAAAATCGTTCAGAAAAATCTCAAACTCGCTGCGCTCAGACAGTGAGATTTCTGAACAACGCAGATTTCCAGGCACTAAGATCTACACGACTCCTGCAAATGCACACCAAACAAATAAATTTCTGAGCTGTGTATTGGCTAATACAGGGGCAGAATGGCGCTGCGCTGATTCTGCTGAGGGTGGGGCGGTAAGTTTAACCGAATCAAGTAAGTCCCCTGCTTCAATTGCGAAAAGCAATAAGCAGTGGGGGGACTTGCTTGTATCAGGAGGAGTGTAAGCTCTTTCTGATAAACTGCGAAGCAGTTATTCGGTTATGAGCAAGTAGCGAAGCGGATTGCGAATATCGCTTGACTATTGAGTGTAAATAGTTTGCGTGATAAATATAGTAAAAAACGCCTGGGCTTGTTTGCCCAGGGCGAAAAATAATCTTCCGCGGTACCACCTGTATTCAGAGTCTGGCTCTGCACTTTGTCAGTACTGATATACTGTGTTCCTGTAACGTGGAACTGACGTTGAAGCCTACTTGGCATGTCCGTTCAGGTCTTGTGGATCAGACGGGATATACGGTTTGGTTCACTGCTCGGGGGCTACTTCCACAATTCGTTCACGAAAGCTCGCACCGACCGCTTTCTCTCTGTGCTTCCCGGGGTTGTGTACTCCTCCCTGTCATGACATTTGGCTGATATAGGGATATTCATTGTCCGAATAAGGTGGACAAATGTTCTCTTGGGTTACATTATACATTTGGAGAGAGGAAATTGTCAACCGGGTTTTGGATAATTGCTATAAAATTTATGTTCTTGAATGAATTTTGGCTACGTTACTGAGAACGGAGTGAACAGTAATGTAATTGACAGATTTCTATATTGCTGATATAAAAATAAATAATACAGCTGTTTGGAAGGAGGGGACATATGGATTATTTATCGAATAATGTGGCGGTGAATCTGAAGAGGATTCGGAAATCCAAGAGTATGAGTCTGGATCAGGTGTCTGAGCAGACGGGGGTGAGTAAGAGTATGCTGGCTCAGATTGAGAGAGGGACTGCCAATCCTTCTCTGGGTGTGCTGGGGAAGATTACAAGTGGTCTGAGGATTGAGTTTCAGGAGCTGATACAGCCGCCGAGAGTGGACTGTTGTCTGGTGACACCGGCAGAACTGGTTCCTACCAAGGAGATAGCAGGACAGTACAGGGTATGGACTGTCTGCCTTATGAGGATACCCGTCTGGTGGAGGTGTACCGGATCGAGGTGGAACCGGGTGGTGTTTATATCAGTGGCAGCCATGGGGAGAAGACAAGAGAATATCTGGCTGTTATGGAGGGTGTGCTTACTCTGGAATGTCATGGTGAGAAGTATGAAATCCACAGAGATCAGGTGTTTAAGTTTGAAACGGATCAGGAGCATGTCTATCGGAACACAGGGAAGGAGAAAGCCTGCTGTACCTGTTTTTTTCTGGATTATCATTGATGCAGTTGTATCAGGAGTTTTGTTGCTGTAGCGGTCTGCCGCAGGTGGAGAATCCTGTTTGCAGGATTCTCCCTTGTATGATTGGTGGATTACCATAGTGTAGAACTGAGTAGTGAAGCAGGTGATTTTATCCGAAGTATGAGTGTAAAATGTACAATATAATGCACAAAATAATGAAAAAGATACACCAGGAAATGAATATCTGAAAAGAAAGGATGTATGTAATGGTTTGTCAGTCTGCCATTTCATGAAGAGGCTGTGTTGTTATGAATTGTTGAGAAACCTTTATTATCGCACGAATATGCAGGAAATATTGGATATACAATAAGGAGAACACAGAGCTTTCGTTACTGTTCACTCCATTCTCAGTAACGATCTTTCTGTAAAAAATGTAAATGTTCAAAAAAACATGTTGACAAATCATAAGGGCAGTGATATTGTAAGGATGTACAAAATAATACACAGAAAAAGTTAAGCAAAGGCGCTTACCCATACGGGTCAGTTTGTCTTTGCTTTTTTTATTATCTTTAAGGATGCAGGAGGGCACAGCTATGAAATTAAAAGACACAGGATTAACTTTTCAGGACATTAAGGACAAAGTAAACAAGTACATGATCGAGACTTATGAGAGATTGATTTCCTTGCAGAGACAGCAGAGGGCATGTACATTTATGATGAGAATAAAACCCCATATCTTGATTTTTATGCTGGTATTGCAGTAAACAGCGCAGGAAACTGTAACCCTAAGGTTGTAGCTGCTGCAAAGGATCAGTTAGATGATATCATGCATACATTCAACTATCCATACACAATCCCGCAGGCGCTGCTTGCTGAGAAGGTCTGTCAGACAATCGGAATGGACAAGATTTTCTATCAGAACTCAGGTACAGAGGCTAACGAGGCAATGATCAAAATGGCCCGTAAATATGGTATTGAAAGTATGGTCCAAACCGTTATCATATCGTAACTGCAAAGATGGGATTCCATGGAAGAACCTTTGGTGCCATGTCTGCAACAGGTCAGCCGGGTAATGGATGCCAGGTTGGATTCGGACCTATGACTTATGGTTTCTCCTATGCACCATACAATGACCTTCAGGCTTTCAAGGATGCATGTACAGAGAACACAATTGCCATTATGGTTGAGCCTGTACAGGGCGAGGGTGGCGTACATCCTGCAACAATGGAATTCATGCAGGGACTTCGTAAATTCTGTGATGAGAACGATATGCTTCTTCTGATCGATGAAGTACAGACAGGATGGTGTAGAACAGGTGCTGTTATGTCCTATATGAATTATGGTATCAAACCGGATATCGTATCTATGGCAAAGGCTCTGGGCGGTGGAATGCCAATCGGTGCCATCTGTGCAACAGCAGAGGTTGCAAAAGCTTTCACAGCTGGTTCCCATGGAACTACATTCGGTGGACACCCGGTAAGCTGTGCAGCTGCACTGGCCGAGGTGAATGAACTTTTGGACAGAGATCTGGCAGGAAATGCAAAGAAAGTGGGCGACTACTTTGCAGCTAAGCTTGAGAAGCTTCCTCATGTAAAAGAAGTAAGACATCAGGGACTTCTGGTAGGTGTGGAATTTGATGATACCATCGGCGGAGTGGATGTAAAACATGGCTGTCTTGACAGACATCTTCTGATCACAGCTATCGGAGCGCATATCATCCGTATGATCCCACCGCTTATTGTTACAGAAGAAGAGTGCGACAAAGCTGTAGCAATCATCGAAGATACAATTAAATCTCTGGAAAAATAAAAATCCGGCAACGGAGTGATACAGTAACAGGACAAGGGCGTCACGAATTATATTCGTGCGCCCTTTTATGATATCAGAGTCAAAAGATCAAAAAGTCGTTCGTGCCTGCACGATAAGACTTTTGAACTTGGGACCTGCCAAACATGAGAAAGTAGCGATTTACATAGTAAATCAGCGGATTTCGAATGTTTGAGAATCTGATAAAAATTTGAGTGTGAGAGGGAAAAGCATGAAGCATCTGGTAATTACGATTGGCTGTGAATACGGAGCCAAGGGCAATGCCATCGGTAAGAAGATTGCACAGGATCTGGGGATTAAGTTTTATGATCGTGATCTTGTGGATGAGATTATCAAAGAGGTAGGCATCCCTACAGACATTATGGACAGAGTAGAGGAAGGCGGAACCATCGCAGGTAAAGGTGCACAGGGTGATGTGAGAGGTTCCTTTTCCAAATATGCGGATCTGACAGACCGCGCCATTCATGTACAGAAGCAGATTATCCGGAAGCTGGCTCAGAAAGAAGCCTGCGTGATCATAGGACGGTCTGCAGATTATATTCTGAAAGATACAGAAGGAATCCAGCTGGTGAGAGCATTTATTTATGCACCTAATGATGTTCGCGTTCACAACATTATGGAAAGCCATAATCTTTCGGAAAAGGATGCAAAGCTTCTGCTGGATGAGAAGGATAAACGTTATCATAAGAGACATCTGGCACTGACAGGAAGTAACCGCGGTGACAGACATAACAGGGATATTCTTATTAACAGTGATTTTCTGGGAATTCAGGGAACAGCAGAATATCTGGAAGATCTGATCGCAAAAAAATACGGAAAAAAGGAGGCCTGACCTATGGAACAAAAAACATCAGAATTTGACAAAGTACTTGGTGCATGGGACATACTTGTAATTGCATTTGGCGCCATGATCGGCTGGGGCTGGGTAGTTTCTTCCGGTAACTGGATTGAATCCGGTGGTGTGCTTGGTGCAGCTATTGCATTTGCAATCGGTGGAATCATGATCTTCTTTGTAGGTCTGACTTACGCAGAGCTTACAGCAGCCATGCCTCAGTGTGGTGGTGAGCACGTATTCAGCTACAGGGCAATGGGTTCTACAGGTTCTTTTATCTGCACCTGGGCGATCATTCTTGGATATGTAAGTGTTGCCTGCTTTGAGGCGTGTGCATTTCCCACAATCATCACTTATCTGTGGCCGGGGTTCCTGAAAGGATATCTCTATACAGCTGCAGGTTTTGATGTTTATGCATCCTGGCTGATCGTGGCAATTGTGATTGCTTTTCTTATTATGATAATCAACATTAATGGAGCAAAAACTGCAGCAGTTTTGCAGACTGTTCTTACCTGTATTATCGCGGTGCCGGAATTATTCTGATCGTGGCTTCTGTGGTTACAGGAAGTGTGGATAACCTTCAGGGACAGATGTTTGTTGGAAACGGTACCGGTGAAGCAATGAAAAGTATTATTAAGGTTGCAGTTATCACTCCGTTTTTCTTTATTGGTTTTGACGTTATCCCACAGGCAGCAGAGGAGATTAATGTTCCGCTGAAAAAAATCGGTAAAATGATGATCCTCTCTGTTGTGCTGGCTGTTGTATTTTACGCACTGGTGATTCTTGCAGTAGGTTATATCCTGAATCCGGCAGAGATTATTGAGTCTCAGCAGGGAACAGGACTTGTAACAGCAGATGCCATGGCCAAGGCTTTCGGGACAAAGATTATGGCCAAGGTTATCATTGTAGGTGGAATGTGTGGTATTATTACATCATGGAACTCCTTCCTCCTTGGCGGTTCCCGTGCCATGTACTCTATGGCAGAATCCTACATGATTCCTCCGTTTTTTGCAAAGCTTCATCCGAAGCACAAAACTCCGGTTAATTCTCTGTATCTGATCGGTGCCCTGACTATGCTGGCTCCTTTTGCAGGAAGAACAATGATGGTCTGGATCTGTGATGCAGGTAATTTCGGATGCTGCCTTGCATACTGTATGGTCTCTGTCTCTTTCCTGATCCTTCGTAAAAAGGAACCGGATATGGCAAGACCTTACAAAGTAGGTTACTACAAATTTGTAGGCTTTATGGCAGTAGTCATGTCAGGGCTGATGCTTCTGGTTTACTGTATTCCGGGTTCCGGTGGAAGTCTGGTATTTCAGGAATGGATTATGGTAGGCGGCTGGAGCTTACTTGGAGTTGTATTTTATGCGATCTGTAAACGTAAATATAAAGAAGACTTTGGTAAACTTATTGAACTGATCTCTGATGAGGATGCAGCAAGTCTTATGCCGGAGGCTGATGATGAAGAGCTTGATGTGGTAATCGATGCGGCTATTGACAGGTACTTTCCTCTATGGCATAACGCTATGAATGACATGACAATTATTGCTAGTACATCGTTTTCGAAATAACTATACCACTCACTTGTCTGCGAATCCGATTGCACAGGTCTAAAAGCCTCAGCGTAGCCCGCTACGCCTGCGTTTTTATACCAGCACACTCGAATCCGCATCCTACGCGATTGGTATAGTTATTTACGAAACGCTGTACTAGGAATTATTTTGGGTAACAGAGTTTTGAATTTGTGCAGGGTAGATGCCCTGCACATTGCAATATTGAAAAAATTATTGAAAAATTACAGGAAAAGAGGTAGAAATTAATGAATCCATTTGAATTTTTTATTCCTCAGAATATTACAGTCGGTGCTGGTACTCTGGCAAAGCTTCCGGAATGTGCCAAAAAGCTTGGGGGCTCTCATGCAATGCTGATCTCCGGACCAACTCTCCGGAAAATGGGAGTTGTGGATAAGGCGGCGGATTATCTGAAAGACGCCGGAATGGAAGTGGATATTTTTACAGATGTGGAAGCAAACCCATCTGTTACCACAGTAGAAAAAGCGACAGAGGCGTATAAGGAATCCGGTGCAGATTTCATTGTAGCACTGGGTGGAGGATCACCTATGGATGTGGCAAAGGCAGTGGGAGTCACGGCTAAATATGGCGGAAGCATTACAGAATATGAGGGGGCGCATAAGGTTCCCGGAAAAATTGTTCCGCTGATCGCAATCCCGACTACTGCGGGAACCGGCTCAGAGGTTACGGCATTTTCTGTTATCACTGACCACAGCAGAGATTATAAGCTGACGGTATTCTGTTATGAACTTCTTCCTGCATATGCGATCCTGGATCCTGAGCTTCTCACCTCTGCTCCGGCATCTGTGGCAGCAGCCTGCGGAATCGATGCATTTATTCATGCGGAGGAGGCTTATGTTTCCACAGCAGCATCTCCTTTTCTGATGCAATGGCAGAGAAAGCAATGGAACTGATCGGTGGAAATATCCGCCGTTTTGTGGCAAGACGTACAGATCTGGAGGCTGCAGAAGCAATGCTTACAGGCTCTCTCTTTGCAGGAATCGCCTTTTCCTTTGCAAGACTTGGAAATGTCCATGCCATGAGCCATCCGGTAAGTGCCTTCTTTAATGTGGCACATGGAGTGGCAAATGCAGTTCTTCTTCCCGTGATCGCAGAATATAATGCGCTGGCAGATTATGGCAGATATCTGAAGATTTATAATTATATCAGTCCGATCCCGGCATATGAGGATGAATTCGAACCGCTGATGCTGGTGGATGCCATCCGGGAATTAAACGAAGATATCGGAATCCCGGAAGATTTGACCACAGCCATCCGTCAGGCAAAGAAGGGAGAAGAGATTTCTGGTGAGGAGATTGAAAGCAAGATTGATGCCATGGCGGATGATGCTATGAAGAGCGGAAATATCGCAGTAAACCCAAGATCCTCCAGAAAACAGGATATTGTGAAACTGTATTATAAAGCTTTATAAGATAAAGAATAATGCAGTATTTTATGTGATTGCTACAGGTAGGATATTGATTAAAAATATCTATTATTATAAAAAACGTGCAGAAACATTGAAGTCGACAGATAACTTCAGGCTTGAAAGTTTATCTCGATTTAAAAATGTATCTGCACGTTGTTTTTTTGAGAAATTTCCATTGTATAACTTGCCTGATAGAAAGAAAGATTATATAGTATTAATCAAAATATAGTAAAGTAATGTGAGTCAAAATATTGATTGTTCAGGAGGATTTTATGGCAAAGAAGAAAATATATGCAGTACGCAAGGGACATAAAACAGGACTTTTTGCTACATGGGCGGAATGCCAGAAGGCAGTAAGCGGATATTCAGGAGCTGAGTTTCGGGGATTTACAGAGAAAGAGGAAGCATTGGCTTTTCTGAACATGGAGACAACAGGAAATGTATCCGGTGATAAAGCAAAAGAGGCGGCAGGAATCGTGGAAGTACCTGAAAATATGGTCATTGCTTATGTAGATGGAAGTTTCGAGAAAAGTATTGGCAGATATGCCTTTGGTTGTGTGATCCTTACACCGGATGGACAGGAAATCCGTAAATCCGGCAGCGGCAGTGATTCTGCAGGAGTCGCGATCCGAAATGTGGCAGGAGAGATGCTGGGTTCCATGACTGCAGTAAACTGGGCCATAGAAAACAAATATCCAGCTGTGGAAATCCGCTATGATTACGAAGGTGTAGAGAAGTGGGTAACAGGTGTGTGGAGAGCCAAAACACCTCTGACCAGCAAATATGCTGCTCATATGCAGGAAGCAGGAAAGAAAGTAAAGATTTCTTTTTGTAAAATAGCAGCTCATACGGGCAATCACTACAATGAAGAGGCAGATCAGCTGGCTAAGAGTGCATTGCTTAAAATGGATGAAGAAGTACGAATATAAAAATCTTATCACTGAAAGGCGATTTCCAAAGGGATGAAAAATTTATATGGATGACAATTTGAGTGATCCTCAGGGAAATCAATATACGGAAGTGGAAAAATAAAAAGCAGCTGTGTTACCATTGAAACTGTTAGCTGAAATTTTTATCAAGTAACAGTTTCAATTGACAGGTAACGCAGCTGTTTTTGCTTATGAAAGTGTCATATCCCCGTCTTTCACCCATCCAAGCTTACGGGCAAACATGTTGATGAGCGGACACAGGATTGCAGGCAGGATAAAGGAAATCAGCAAAAGTCCGGCCCAGTCCCAGCCTGTGACAGCTGTTTTTGTTCCTGCGGCGATATCATTCATCCATCCGGTGTAGACACCAATCTGTCCTACGAAACCACAGGTACCCATACCGGAAGAAACCGGAGTACCGTTCATCTGAAGTTTGAACAGACAGGTTGCAAGAGGTCCGGTGATGGCAGAAGTAAGGATCGGTGCAATCCAGATGCGTGGATTTTTTACGATATTTCCCATCTGGAGCATGGATGTTCCGATTCCCTGAGAAACAAGACCACCCCATTTATTTTCGCGGAAGGACATTACTGCGAAACCTACATTTGTGCACAGCAGCCTGCTACAGCAGCTCCTCCGGCAAGTCCGGTAAGGCCAAGCGCAGCACAGATTGCGGCAGATGAGATAGGAAGTGTCAGTGCAATACCCACAAATACAGAAACAAGGATTCCCATCAGGAACGGCTGCAGGTTGGTTGCCCACATAATAATATTTCCCACTTTCATTGCGGCACTTCCAAGTGCCGGAGCCCACCATGCGGACAGGGCAACACCTATACCGATCGTGACAAGTGGAGTGACCAGAATATCAATTTTGGTTTCCTTAGATACTGCTTTTCCGATTTCGGAAGCGAAGATGGCTACAAATAATACAGCCAGCGGTCCGCCTGCACCGCCTAATGCGTTAGATGCAAAGCCAACAGTGATCAGTGAAAACAACACCAACGGCGGACAATGTAGCGCATAGCCGATGGCAACAGCCATGGCAGGACCACTCATTGCAGATGCCAGAGAGCCTACGGTATACTGGGTGTCGTTTACAGTTGCCACAGCAGTGGTCAGAAATGAAATATGAAACTGTGTTCCAAGTGTGTTGATGATCGTACCAATCAGCAGGGAGCAGAAAAGACCCTGTGCCATGGCACCAAGGGCATCGATTCCATAACGCTTTATGGAGATTTCGATGTCTTTGCGTTTGAGAAATGCTTTAAACTTTTCCATAGATTACTTTCTCCTGTTTTTATTATGTATAGAAGGGTGTATATACACCTATATACGTTTTTCTCATTATAGTCATATTCACGGAGTAAATCAAGTAGTTTTGTAACTGTTCACATACCACTATCCCGCGAGGTGTTTTGGCATGAATATGCCAAAATCACAAGACATACAAGCCAAAATTCCATTGCCGCAGGCAATCTGGAATGAATTTGGGTACGTTACTGTGAACGGAGTGAACAGTAACGTAGTTTTAAAATAGTGGAAAACAATTTACAGAAAGAATATTGTAAAGTATTTTACTGTCTGATATGATAGAAAGAGTTAATTTTACGGAGGAAAAAGAGATGAGTGAATGGATCAGAAAAATAAACTGGAAGTATGTGGTCGTAATGTTGATTGGAAATATAATCCTTGGTTTGGGAATTGCGATATTTAAACTTTCCGGACTTGGAAATGACCCTTTCAGCGGAATGGTAATGGCACTGGCAGAATGTGTGGGAATTGAATATGCCCGTTTTTTAATTCTTCTGAATCTGGGATTTTTTGTAATAGAAATTATCTGGGGAAGAAAGCTTATCGGATTGGGAACGATCATAAATGCGTTATTCCTTGGATATTTTGTTACATTTTTCTATAACCTGATCACATCTGTGATCGATGCACCGGATCAGATGGCAATGCAGGTGGTTACCGTATTTATTGGAGTTATCATAACAAGCCTTGGAATTTCCATGTACCAGCTTCCAAAACAGGGAGTTGCACCATATGACAGTATTTCTCTGATCATGACAGAAAAATGGCCGAAAATTCCATATTTCTGGTGCAGAGTATCTAATGATGCGATCAGTGCACTGGTGTGTTGGCTTGCAGGGGGAATCGTCGGACTGGGAACACTGGTCAGTGCATTTGGATTCGGACCTTTTGTTCAGTTTTTCGATACACATTTTACATCAAAAGTGCTGGCAAAGCTGGAAAAATAATAAAAAACTGTCCTGTATATGCACATTATACGTAGAAAATAGGTGCATTACAGAGACAGTTTTTTTATTTGTCAGCCTGTTAACTGCATATATGGCATGCTTTACATGCAGATGGCGTAGTAGCGCATCCTCCATAGCAGTTTCACGCAGTTCTGCAGGAAGCTTTTTACCTACGGTAAACATCGTCTGGATCATTTCGTCCAGAGGAATCAACTGCGGGATTCCTGCGAGAGCCATTTCTGCGGCAATTATAGCGTTTGCCACACCTGCAGCATTTCTGTTCTGACATGGATATTCTACCAGACCGCCGACCGGATCGCATACCAGACCGAGCATGTTCATAAGAACAGTAGATGCAGCAAAAGTACATTCTTTCGGTGAACCTCCCATCAGCTCTACAGCAGCAGATGCAGCCATTGCAGATGCAACCCCTACCTCGGCCTGGCATCCGCCTACCGCACCTGCAACAGTTGCATTTCGCATTGCCAGATAACCAATGGCACTTGCGTTAAATAATGCCCGTATAATCTCTTCATCAGAGAATTGATAATGTTCCTGCATTGCCAGCATCAGCCCGGTACGATTCCGGCAGAACCGGCAGTAGGAGAGGCCACGATCAGTCCCATGGAGGCATTCGTTTCCAGTGTAGCCATAGCATAAGTAATTGCCTTCTGAAGCAGATTTCCGCAGAGACCTTTTTTCTCCTGAGCGTGGAGACTCAGCTTTCTGGCTTCGCCGCCGATCAGACCACCCATAGATTTTACCGGCTGTCTGATTGGTGAGAAAGCAGCATCTTTCATAATTCCCAGTACTCGTGTCATTTTTTTATTTACAATCTCAGAGGCTGTTTCGCCAAGCTCAATCTCACGGATACGCATAATCTCTGAGATAGGAAGATTTTTTTCTTCACAGAGTGCTAAGAGTTCATTTGCATTTTTAAAATCCATGATAAAAATCCTCCTTTCTTTACATCTGTACGATCATAACTTCATGAATATTCGGGTTCTCGCGAATCGCAGGAACGATATTCTCAGGAAGTTTGCCGTCAGATTCTACGATTGTATAAGCAATCTCTCCCTTGCTTTCACGGAACAGACGCATAAATGCAATATTGATATTGCGGTCACTCAGGCATTTGGTAATATAGGCCACAACGCCGGGAGTGTCCTGATGAATCACGATCACTGCACTGTACTCGCCTGTAAAGTCTACCTGTACGTGATTGATATCTACAATACGGACCTTGCCTCCTCCAAGGGATTCGCCGCGTACGGTCATTTTCTGGCCTTTTTCATTTTCCATGCAGATATCTACGGTGTTCGGATGAATATCTGTTTCCTGCTCATTTGGAGTGAAAGAGAATTTCAGACCTTTTTCATGAGCAATATCAAAAGAATTTCGGATGCGCATATCATCAGTAGAGAATCCCATAATACCACCCAGCAGAGCTCGGTCAGTACCGTGACCATGGTAAGTTTTTGCAAAAGAGCCGTACAGGATGAAGTCGGCTCTCTTTAACGGGCCTTCGATCATTTTCTGGGCAAGATAGGAAATACGCGCCGCACCTGCGGTATGTGAACTTGAAGGACCGATCATGTTCGGCCCCATAACATCAAATACACTGATAAATGACATATTTTTTCTCCTGTGAATATCAATTATAGTCTTGCATGTTTATGGCAATAATCTTATTATTTGTAAATTTCTAATTATATTCTATCATTTAGGAATAAAAGAAGCAAACTTATCATTAACATTAACAAAAATTAATGTAAAAAATGAGAAAACAGGGTTGCTTTTTCTCTACTGGGCGGTTACAATAACTGTGCAAATTGAAAATAATTTTAAAAATGCTGTTTCAAAATAGGGAACAGCATAAAATTTGCTGTTAGAAATCAGATTCCCGAAAACAGGGTCTGATATCCGAAATCGTAAATTTTAAAGAAAAGGCAGGTGGAACAGAATGGATAATTGCGATTCTCATGGGCGAAGTAGTAGCACAGGATCTGAAATAAAAAGAGTATATGAGTATAGCAGCCGTTTTTGTTCTGCTGTAGTCATATATTTCCATGTATGCATATAGAATAGAAGCTTTTTACTGTCTGTGATCTGACAGTTTCTGTATGTGGAAGATCGGATGTCTTTTTCATTTCTTATCCTGTATTTATGAAATTCCCCCGAATCATGCAATTACATATTGAGCAGTAATGATCCGGCGAAGATGCCGGACAGTTACGGACAGCGGATGAATAGCAGGTTATGGTTTGATACCCTGCGGTTTATTGTGCTGGAAAAAGCATGGAAGAAATGGCAGTAAAATGTAATAAATAACAGACTGCTTTCTTTTGGTGTACTTTTATGCAAAAAAACGGAGGATGAAAGAATGGAGAAAAGAGTACAGGATTATTCCAAAGAAATTCTGAAGATCATCCGCAGCAACACCTCTCCGGCCGTTATGGGAGGAAGGCTGCAGGATTATCATGAGAATGATCTGGCAGATGTAATGCCGAAACTGACTGTACAGGAGCGGTGCAAGCTGTACCGTATCCTGGATATAGATATGCTCTCTGATATTTTTGAATATACAGATGAGGAGAATGCAGCAGAGTATCTGAATGAAATGGATGTGAAAAAAGCAGCAGCCATTTTATCCAGAATGGAGACAGATGCTCTTGCAGATGTATTAAATAAAGTTGAAAAAACAAAGAAAAAAATACTGATCGATCTGCTTGAACCTGAGGTTCGACGTGATGTGGAGATGATCGCATCCTTTGATGAGGATGAGATCGGAAGCCGCATGACAACAAATTATATTGTGATCACAGATAAACTGACAGTTAAGCAGGCAATGAGCAGTTTGATCGAACAGGCTGCAAAGAATGATAACATCTCCACTATTTTCGTAGTGACAGAGCAGCAGAAATTCTACGGAGCAATTAATCTGAAAGAACTGATTATTGCCAGACGGGATGATCTGCTTGAGAATCTGGTGGTGACTTCCTATCCATATGTATATGCGGAAGAGAATATTGATGACTGTATCGAAGAACTGAAAGATTATTCGGAGGATTCCATTCCGGTTCTTGACAATGACAATCAGCTTCTGGGTGTTATCACATCTGCCAGTATCATTGACTTGGTTGATGATGAAATGGGTGATGATTATGCGAAGCTGGCCGGTCTGACTGCAGAAGAGGATTTAAAGGAGCCACTGAAAGAAAGTATGAAGAAACGTCTGCCCTGGCTGATCATTCTTCTGGGACTTGGTATGGTAGTTTCCTCAGTAGTAGGAATCTTTGAGAAGGTGGTGACCGCACTTCCGATCATTATGTGTTTCCAGTCTTTGATTCTTGATATGGCAGGTAATGTGGGTACCCAGTCTCTGGCTGTGACGATTCGTGTGCTGATGGATGAATCTCTGACAGGTAAGCAGAAACTGGAACTTGTGTGGAAAGAAATGAGAATTGGTCTGTGTAATGGCGGACTTCTTGGAATTCTGTCTTTTGCGCTGATCGGATTGTATATTTATCTGTTTAAAGGAAAAACACTTCTGTTTGCCTATGCAGTATCCGGATGTATCGGTGTGGCACTGTTGCTAGCTATGTTGATCTCCAGTGCAGTAGGCACCTGTATTCCATTGTTTTTTAAGAAAATCAATATTGACCCGGCAGTAGCATCAGGTCCGCTGATCACAACAGTGAATGACCTTGTTGCAGTAATTACCTATTATGGTCTGAGCTGGCTGTTCTTATTAAAAATGCTGAATCTTGCAGGCTGAATTTCAGATAATAAAAACAGGTCCTGTATCTTTGATTATAAGATATTGGACCTGTTTTTGTATGGAGTTATTATCGTTGGCCGTTATCCCGTAAAATACGGACCTGTCTTAAAGCGTGTTTGAAAAATACAATGTCTGATATTTGCAATATGGAACAAATTTTGTGAAATAAGGAAAATAGCGGTTGACATTATTCTGGGGATATGCAAATAATATATAGCAATTAGTGTTTACCTGATCTGACGATTGAAAGAGGCAAGTCGTTATTTGGGTTTACAAATCGTATAAACGTTACTGAGAACGGAGTAAACAGTAACAAATAAACAGCGGTGCAGGAAATATTAACAGTAAATAGTAATAAGAAATTGAAAATATAAT
>ENA-OQDE01000730-OQDE01000730.1-human-gut-metagenome-genome-assembly--contig:-NODE-730-length-17042-cov-4.241147_pt1 | contig 17042 bp, 21 predicted proteins | sample MGYA00242768_ERZ504595 | MGnify/ENA primary metagenome ERZ504595 (study PRJEB26092, sample SAMD00036307) | human gut metagenome | host: Homo sapiens | study: EMG produced TPA metagenomics assembly of...
CATCATACTTTGCATATACCGTCTGGTAACGGTTTTATCCTGAAGCTGATGTGTGATATAAGGCGCAGCGGCATCTGTCCAAGCTGGTCTAAAATCTCCTCAAAAATTCCATCATAGTGGAACTGGATCAGACGGTTCCCTTCTTCCACGATATCAATGACCTCACGGTCAGAAGTCCATCGCCAAAACTGATCTTTGTTCCGACTTTACATTTTTTGCCCGGTTTTACAAGGGTTTCCCAGATATCATTTTCCTTACGTTTCAACAGAAGGATCTCGATCTTTGCCTCTGTGCCCTCTTTCACTCCGTACAGTCTTGCAGGAATTACTTTCGTATTGTTAATGACAAGGCAGTCTCCCGGTCTTAAATAATCTGTAATATCCTTAAAAACACGATGTGTCACTTCACCGGTATTTTTATCTAATACCATCAGCCGCGAACTGGAACGATCCTTCAACGGATCCTGCGCGATCAGCTCCTGCGGCAGATCATAATAAAAATCTTTTACATCCATGATAATCCTCATTCAATATACTACAAATACCTGATCCGGCAGAAAACCGGATCAGGCACTACTTACATGCATATGCTTTTTGTTTTATTTTCTTAATTCAGCACCGACACGCTCAAGTGCATTTACAATCCTATCCATTGCACCGGTAATATCGGCATCCTCTAAGTTTCTATCCTTTGCACGGAAAGACAAGGAGTATGCGATTGATTTATATCCCGGTTTGATCTGTGCTCCCTCATAGATATCAAACAGATCATATTTCTCTAAGAACTGGCCGCCTTTTTCATCAAAAATCTTCTCAATATCACCGGCAAGCACTTTCTTCGGAACAACCATGGAAATGTCTCTGGCTGCAGCGGGAATTTAGCGATTCCCTCATATTTGTGGTCGAAAGATGCGCGGGATACGATCTCTGGCATATCAAGTACTGCAACATAAACGCGCTCTTTGATTGCATAATTTGCAGCAACCGTCGGATGAACCTCACCGAGATAACCGATCACAGTGCCATCATAAACAACATTTGCCTGACGTCCCGGATGTAAGAATGGTTTTTCAGCTTCCGGATCATATTCCGGTTTCAGCTTCATTCCTGCTTTGTAAAGGAACTCCTCGATCACACCCTTCATGGTAAAGAAGTCACCCTCTCCATACATTCCAAGTGTAAACTGCATACGCTCCTCCGGCAGTTCTGTCACCGGTACCTGTTTTGGCAGATAAATATTTCCAAGCTCGTATAAACGCACATTTTTATTTCTGCGGTTAAAGTTTGTGGAAAGTGATGTCAGCATACCATTTAAGGAAACAGTTCTCATGATGGAGAAATCCTCTCCGAGCGGATTGCTGATCACAACCGCTTTGCGGAGCGGTGAATCCTGTGGCAGTAATAATTTATCGTATACTTCGGGCTCTCAAAGGAATACGTCATGCCCTGTGAAAATCCGCAGAACTCTGCGATCTCTCTTGCTACTGCCTCGATGCGGAGTTTGAAGGTAAGTTTTCCTGTGGTAGCCTCACCGCTTGGCAGTGTGGTCGGAATCTTATCATAACCGAAGAATCTTGCCACTTCCTCTGCAAGGTCGGCGTCACACTCTAAGTCCTGTCTCCAGGATGGAACGATCACTTCGTTCGAAGCCGGATCATAGCCGAGGTCGATCTTTGAGAAATAAGCCAGCATTGTCTCTTTTGCAATGTCCGTTCCAAGTAGTTTGTTGTATTTCTCCGGCTCGAATGGAATACGTTTATCCCCTTTGGCATTCGGGTAAACATCCACAACGCCGCCGACAACTTCTCCGGCACCAAGTTCCTCTATAAGCTGGCATGCACGGTTCATTGCTCGATCGCTGTGTTTGGATCTAAGCCTTTTTCAAATTTTGCGGAAGCATCTGTACGCAGACCAATCTTTCTTCCTGACAGACGGATATTTGTTCCATCGAAGCATGCAGCCTCAAACAGCATTGTTTTTACATTGTCCGTGATCATGGAGTTTTCTCCACCCATGATACCTGCAATGCCGATGGCTTTCTTTCCATCACAGATCATCAGTACAGAATCATCTAAGGTGCGTTCCTGACCGTCTAAAGTCACAAACTGCTCACCCTTTGCAGCGCGTCTCACAACGATCTCTCTATCCTCGATCGTGTCAAGGTCATAGGCATGCATCGGCTGTCCATACTCTTCCATCACATAGTTTGTGATATCTACAATGTTATTGATCGGGCGGATTCCCTGCGCACGCAGTCTGCACTGCATCCATTCCGGCGACGGTGCGATCCTGATATTTTTTACCACTCTTGCGGTGTAACGGGAACAGAGCTTATCATCTTTTACAGATACTTTGATGTAATCGTTAACATCTTCATTATTACCTGTTTCTGTCACAACCGGAGGAACAAACTCTTTTCCGAACGTAGCTGCCGCCTCTCTCGCAATACCTAAAATAGAGAAACAGTCTACTCGGTTTGAAGTGATCTCATATTCCACAACCGTGTCATCTAATCCAAGATAACTGATAGCGCTCTCTCCGACCGGAGCATCTTCCGGCAGGATATATAAACCGTTTTCCGGTGCAAGTGGGAACATATCTCTGTTTGAACCAAGTTCCTCGATGGAGCACATCATACCGTTTGACTCCACACCGCGCAGTTTTCCTTTTTGATCTTAATACCGCCCTCGGTCTTGCTGCCGTCATGACCTCCGGCAACTTTTCCACCGTCTAATACAACCGGTACTTTGCACCCTTCAGTCACATTCGGAGCACCTGTCACAATCTGTATTGTCTCCGTTCCGATATCTACCTGGCAGATCACAAGTTTGTCCGCATCCGGATGTTTCTCAATGCTTTTTACCTGTCCGATCACAATTTTATCAAGATCCTCATCCATGTTCTCATATCCTTCTACCTTAGAGCCGGATAATGTCATGGCATCCATATATTCCTGTGGTGTACAGTCAAGACCTGGAACTAAGTCTTTGATCCACTTTAATGAAGTATTCATAATGCTATATTCTCCTATCTTTTTCCTAGAACTGATTTAAAAATCTCTGATCATTTTCATAGAGCAGACGCATATCATCGATCTCATATTTGAGCAGTGCAATACGCTCTAATCCGATACCGAACGCAAATCCTGAGTATTCTTCCGGATCAATGCCGCTCATGCGCAGTACACGCGGATGTACCATACCACAGCCTAAAATCTCAATCCATCCTTCACCCTTACAGAAACGGCATCCTTTCCCGCCGCATTTAAAACAGGTCACGTCCATCTCGGCAGATGGCTCTGTAAACGGAAAATGATGCGGTCGGAATTTTACTTTGGTATCCTGTCCGAATAACTGTCTTGCGAATTCTGCAAGTGTTCCCTTTAAATCAGAAAACGTAATGTTTTTATCAACGACAAGTCCCTCGATCTGATGGAAAGACGGAGAATGTGTCGCATCTACCTCATCGGCACGGAATACACGGCCCGGTGCGATCATACGGATCGGGAGATGCCCTTTTTCCATCTCACGGACCTGTACCGGAGATGTCTGTGTACGGAGCACGATCTTGTCATTGATATAGAACGTATCCTGCTCGTCCTTTGCCGGATGGTTTGCCGGGATATTAAGAGCCTCAAAGTTATAATAATCATACTCTACTTCCGGTCCCTCTACCACTTCGTAACCCATTCCGGTAAAGATGCGCTCTACCTCTTCTAAAGCGATCGTGTTCGGATGACGGTGTCCGACATTATTTTTCTTTGCCGGAAGCGTCACATCGATGACTTCTCTGCGCAGTTTTGCATCTAACTCCGCTGCCTCTAATTTTTTCTTTGTCTCATCTAAAATCTTCTCGATGCTCTCTCTCGTCTCATTGACAAGCTGTCCGACTAACGGGCGCTCCTCCGGGCTGACATCCTTCATGCTCTTTAATACAGCGGTCAGTTCTCCTTTTTTTCCAAGAACTGCAACACGCACATCATTCAATTTCGACAGATCGCCGGATGCTTCGATCTGACGGATCGCATCTTCTCTGATTTTCTGCAATTTTTCTTTCATGATAATCTCCATTCTGCATTATTTCTTTCAGATATTTGTCTCACAAATTATTTTTGTGACACAATTTCCTGTGGTGGATTTGTTTCAGCAACAAAAAACGCGGAGTCATTCGTCCAGGGACGAATGATTCCGCGATACCACCCTGATTCTTTCTGCCACGAATATTGACAAAAAGCTCTTAACATGCGTAACGTGCATGGACGTCATCTGCTACTGTCATTTCACAAATGCAGCTCCCGTGCGAACTTCGCTCCCTACCTTGTCTTAAATGGGTTTTCAGCCGGTGACCCACTCTCTCTGAAAGAATTATAGTGCACTACTAATCACGTTCAATGCCTTTTCTTTTATTTTCACTCTGTATTGCATTTTAGCACAGGAAATTTATTAGTTCAAGAGTTTTTTCTCTTTTTCTTCTCTTTCTCTTTGAGCAGCCACTTGCGGATACTGTCATTGAAAATGACATTTACTTCCGCCGACATCATCATGATATACATACAGAAATAAAGCCACAGCATGATGAGGCGATCGTCGTCAGGCTTCCATACATGGAAAAACCGTTAAAATAATCCACATAGATGGAAACACCGATAGAAAAAATATACCATGCCACACCGCAGATCGCCGCGCCCGGAAGCTGGCTTTTAAAGGTCAGTTTTTTATTTGGCAGTGCTGTAAATATCACATCAAAGAAAACAATTAACATGACCAGCATGATAAGTCCCGAAAATGTGCCAAAAGATCTACCGCATGCCGCAGTAACGGGATATACTGCGATGCCAGTTTTTGGAGAGAATTACCAAAAACAATGACTAACAGTGTAAACACAATAGCTACCAGAAAAATCACCGTATACACAACTGCCCACATCCGCAGTACAAGCCAATTTCTTGTTTCCTCCAGATCATTGACCGAATTGAGTCCATCCGTCATGTACTGCACACCTTTTGCTGCTGACCAGATTGCAACGATCGCCGTAATGGAAATAATGCCTGCTGATCTGTTGTATACCTCATCAATCAGTGAAATAAGAAATGGTGCTATGTATTCCGGCATAACTCTCTCAATGATTTTTAAAAGCGTCCCCTCTGTCACGGAAGTATACTGTAACAGGGATGAGAAAACCATAAGAAACGGGATCAGTGATAATATAATAAAAAACGCAGACTGCGCAGAATATGCATTGATCTTATCCCGTTTACATTTTCCCATAAACGACATCACATTTCCTATAATCTTCCAGATCATAATGTCTCTTTTCCTTCCATCTCTCCGATTGTTTCCACGGTAATATCCTGATAAAAATAATTTAAGATATCCTGATAGCCCATACCGGCTTTTGCCATTCCGTTTGCCCCATTCTGGCTCATTCCGAGTCCGTGCCCATAACCACCGCCGGACAGCAGATATGTCCCGTCTTCCTGTTTCTCGACGGTTGAAAATGCACTTGGCAGCATCGTAATATTCTCTGATTCCGTTGCATCTGCGTAGACAATTTTTTTCACCATACAGCCTAAAATCTTGCGGATGTTGTACTCTGTTTTTATTTTCACAATGCCGCATTCATAAGTAAGATCTAATGTAAGAATCGAACCGGAACTGCTTCTTGCTTCCACTGACATTCCGGTAATGGCTCCCATTTTCTCCCCGGCAGCGGCGACATCCATCTCCGTCGTACCGTCAGATTCATAATATAACACATTTTTTGGTGAAATGGAATGTCTTGCCGCTAAGATCTCATTCACCGTTTCTGTCTTATCCGATAAATCTGCCGTTGCAAACCATCTGTAATAACGGATATCGCTGTCATATCCATCCGCACTGCTCTTGATGTACTTGGAAAATGCAGTTTCATCCGACAAATCTATGTCTGCATCCGCCTGGTTTAAGCATGCTTTTTTCAGATAGCCATAGGACGACGGATCATCCACATTCCAGATCTCCGCGGTGTCTGTGTAACCCATGGAAGTCGAAAAATAATATGCCTCCACAACTTTTCCGTTCCAGGTCAGCACCTGCCCGCATGTCGCATCCACAGCGGCGACAGATTCCTTTGTCTTTTCTACTTTGTTATAAACCTGGTAGGAGGTGCTGTCATTGATATGTGCACCGTAAGCCGCCAGATCCGCCCGCATCAGCTGCATATAGGCATAACTGCGCGCACACACCGCCTGTGTCTTAAGCGCTTCCGGAGAAAAGCTTGATGGCATCTCACTCGGCACGACCGCATACAGATATTCCTCTAACGGCAGTTCATTGACAACCGTATATCCATTCTCTGTGCTGCGCACCTCAATCGTCCCCGCATAACCATTTGATACAGCCGTTCCATTTCCATTGCACAGATAGATCTTACCGTCTTCCGACTCCGGTTTTACGATAAAGGTTTTTCCCGGTGCCATCGTCAGTGTATCTGCCGGATGAAGGAGTTCCTCAGATCCGGCGCTTTTCGTTTCATCACCACAAGTTATATCGGCATTTGTCGAACACTTTAGATAAACATCGCTCCGGGTATTTGTTCCGTCATCCGATAGCAGAAGAACACGGATATTTTTGATATCAGCCGGCTGTAAAATAAGAATTGCGCAGACTTCCTTTCCCGCAGTCACATAAGCCACATTCATATTGCCCAAAACGACATCCGATATGGATTTTTCAGACACATCTCCATAGGTCTGGTAAACCGGAAGCTTCCCATTGTGGTGGATTCTTCCATAATCTTCAATCTCGATCTCAGAATCATCATAGGATAACATCTGTCCCTGTATGATATCCTGTTTTGTTTTGATTGCAGTAAGCGCTCCATCCCGAAATACCAGATCACATACTCCCGGTTCACAGGATATCCATCTCTCCTGTAACTCTTTTTCATAGACGGCACCTGCAAATAAAAAACTGATTTTTTCATCCTGACAGGATTTCAGATATGCATTTTCAATCGTTTGTTCCTGCTCTGACACCTGTGCAATTCCAATGCACTGATCCTCTTTTATATAAACATCATAGGACATCCAGTCCGTAAAATATGTATTCTGCAGTTTCGTATAAAAATCTCCCTGATTCGTGACCAGAACCGTCTGATCTTCCATTTCCATACGGTTTAGCACAAGCAGTGTTTCTTTTTTTACGCTTTGTTCCATATCAAGAAACGCAAGGATCTGCGCATATACCTGGTTCCATTCTGTACGCGAAACGGCAGCATTTTTTCTTTTTTCCGAAAAATCAATCTGTTCCGAAACTCCAAGTCTTTTTAACAGCTCATCCAGCACTGCCCCTGTCAGATAATCTTTTTTTCCGCCCTCAAACCATTCGTCCCACTCTTCCTGTGAATATACGGTAAAAATCAGTTCCTGCTTTACTTCATCAACGCTGATATAATTTTCCGAAAAAATTTCCGGATCATAATTTTCCTTCAGTTTTCCTATCAGTATTCCTGCAAACACACAAATTAAAACCGCCAATATTACTGCCGAAATTTTTGGCATATTTCTTTTTTTCACGCTAATCTCCGTTTCTGTATCAAATACCTTTGATTTCCGTCATTTTATTACATAAAAGAAGCTGCTTATATTTCAAAGCAGCTTCTCTTCGTATTTTTAAATATTCCTTTGTATATCAATGATTTTTCATCTGTATACCGAATATTCTTCTGTACAGTAAACTTTCTTTTGTACTCTTTACTTCTTCTGTACTTTAAAAATCTTCTGTACCATATGATCTTTTGTATAAACCCAAAATGCCGTTTCCTACGTTTTTGACTCCTAGCGACCGCTAGTGGGTAACCGCACGTTGGTTTCTGTCTTCCACTGCTCACGTACCGAAGTACTGATGGCTTGACATCTGCCTTCGAATATAAGAATCCCATAAAAGTAAATGTAGGTTCAAAAATGTAGGGTGTCGCACATCCCAGGCCGTTTTTGATAGTCTTATTATACTTTAATATGCCCTATTTCGCAACTATAAATTAGTGCCAAATTTTGTTTTACTTTCTATCTATTTTCTCTATTGACAAAAGCTGCTTTACCTGTTCAACAGCTTCCTCCATATCATCTGTCCGTATGGAAAAGTCACAGAGTTCCTCATTGTCAATTTCATTTTCCAACGATAATAAGCGGTACATCTTCTCCTGATTACTGATATCTTTTTCTAAAATACTTGAAATCATCTTTTCGCGGCTGCTTCTGCAAAATAAGATCGAGGTCGCAAACAGCCGTTTCATGGATATCGCGCCTCCAATATCAAGCGGTACGATCGGACTTACCCCATCCTTTATCATTCTGGCAATATCTGATGCTGATATTCCATATTTATTGCCAGCATACACAGTTACTGTCACAAAATCATTTTTTTATTTTTAAATTCTTCTGCGGAAAGTCTCTGATGGATTCCATCTGCTGTTCCCGTCGTATAAGAATGAACAATCCTGCCTGTTCCTGCCCTCTCAAGTCTTTTTGCAAGTTCATTTTTCCCAGAACCGGATGGACCGACTAAAGCTATCACAGACGGTAAAGAAACCGGCTTTTTATCTAACAGCATCGATTCTTTGATCTGATCGATCAGCTGTAAAAACTCTCCATAATGGTTTACGGAAAGAATCCCACTGAGTGATTCATTCCATGGGCGCCGCATTAAAACCGGATATTTTGCACAACTCTTTAAAATATTATGCGGGCCGTCATCCAGGGTAACATCAAAATGAACCAGTGACTTCTGAAAACCCATAATAATATTCTGTTCCGGGAAATCCGGAAATGCCGTCAATATCTGTTTTGCCCGCAGACTCATAAACTGTGGAGCGATTGCTGTGATAATATATACTTTCCCCTTTTTCTGCAATTCATGTATGAAATTTCTGGCTTCATCGGTCACAGTCTGCATTCGATAAATGCGTTCGTCCTGATAATACTGCTTGATAACCGATGCCTTGCCAACATTTTCCCATGAATTGATATCTTCCAGTTTCAGATCTAAACCATGTTCCCCATTGGCAAGCTGTATCGCATGGGTGTTCAGATCCGAGATCACGTCATCCCAGTCAATTCCATATGTCAGCATAACAATCATTCCCCCTTTTCCATAAAATTCCTGTCATTTATTTTAACACTTACCCCATCCTTAGAACAAAAAGTAACAAAGAGTCGCTTGCGACTCTTTCGCGCTCGAGCGGTGCTGTTTACAGCTAACTTCTACTCCGCGAGATGCGCATCCCGCCCGGAGGGCTTTTAATTCATAGGACGTAATTTCCTATGAATTAAAAAATCGGGTGTGAACCAGTCACACCCGATCAAAATCCACATCAATATGATTTATTTCTGAGGACCTGCAGAAACTAATGCTTTACCAGCGTCGTTTCCTTCATATTTAGCAAAGTTCTTGATGAATCTGTCAGCAAGATCTTTTGCTTTTGTCTCCCACTCAGATGCATCTGCATATGTGTCACGTGGGTCAAGAATACCTGAATCTACACCTGGAAGCTCTGTAGGAACCTCGAAGTTGAACATTGGGATTTTCTTTGTTGGAGCTTTAAGAATATCACCAGAAAGGATAGCGTCGATGATTCCTCTTGTATCCTTGATTGTGATTCTCTTTCCTGTTCCATTCCATCCTGTATTTACAAGGTATGCTTTAGCGCCGCTCTTCTCCATCTTCTTAACAAGCTCTTCTGCATATTTTGTAGGATGCAGCTCTAAGAATGCCTGTCCGAAGCAAGCTGAGAATGTAGGTGTCGGCTCTGTGATTCCACGCTCTGTACCAGCAAGTTTTGCTGTGAATCCAGACAGGAAGTAGTACTGTGTCTGCTCTGGTGTCAGGATAGATACTGGAGGAAGTACTCCAAATGCATCTGCTGATAAGAAGATTACGTTCTTTGCAGCCGGTGCAGAAGATACAGGTTTTACAATATTTGTAATGTGGTTGATTGGGTAAGATACACGAGTGTTCTCTGTAACGCTCTTGTCATCAAAATCAATCTTTCCGTTTGCATCAACAGTAACGTTCTCTAACAGTGCGTTACGTTTGATTGCATTGTAGATATCCGGCTCAGACTCTTTGTCAAGACCGATAACCTTTGCATAGCATCCACCTCGAAGTTGAATACACCGTTGTCATCCCAGCCGTGCTCATCATCACCGATTAAGAGACGTTTCGGATCTGTAGAAAGTGTTGTCTTTCCTGTTCCGGAAAGTCCGAAGAAGATTGCTGTATTCTCGCCGTTCATATCAGCGTTTGCTGAACAGTGCATGGAAGCGATGCCTTTAAGTGGGAGATAGTAGTTCATCATAGAGAACATACCTTTCTTCATCTCTCCACCGTACCATGTATTGACGATAACCTGCTCTTTTGATGTAATGTTGAATGCAACACATGTCTCTGAGTTAAGACCTAACTCTTTGTAGTTCTCAACTTTTGCTTTTGAAGCATTGTATACGATAAAGTCCGGCTCAAAGTTCTCAAATTCTTCTGCTGTTGGCTTGATGAACATGTTTGTTACGAAATGAGCCTGCCATGCAACCTCAACGATGAAACGAACTGCCATACGTGTATCTTTATTTGCTCCACAGAAAGCATCTACTACGAACAGTCTCTTGTTTGAAAGTTCTTTCTTTGCAAGATCTTTCACTGCTGCCCATGTTTCCTCTGACATAGGATGGTTATCGTTTGGATATTCCTGTGAATTCCACCATACAGTGTCTTTTGAATTCTCGTCCATAACGATATATTTATCTTTCGGGGAACGTCCTGTATAGATACCAGTCATAACGTTAACTGTACCAAGTTCTGTTTCCTGACCAACCTCATAACCCTCAAGACCTGCTTTGGTCTCTTCCTCGAATAACATCTCGTAAGAAGGATTGTGAACGATCTCTGTTACTCCGGTAATGCCATACTTGCTTAAATCAATATTTGCCATTGCTCTTTAACCTCTTTCCTTTAAAATAATCAGGGTATTTTTTAAAAAATTCCGCTAATATAAATATACACAATGTTATTTTTTTGTCAATCAGTTTTTGTAAAATAATGTCATCAATTCTTCCGTTCCAACTCTTTTACAATCGGAGCGATCTGCACCAGTAAATTCTCCATATTTTCAAACATGGTACTCTTTTGGGTTCCAAGATCATTTGCACGTTCTATGTGTAGGCACACCGTATCATACTCTGCTTTTTCACGCTCAAGTGACAGTTTACATCGGCTAATTTTTCTCTTGAATCATCAAGCACCTTTGCGATTTCCTGCTGCACCTGATCTGCTCCGCCGGCTGCTGTTGTGATGCGGTCAAACACTTCATAGGTTTCATCTGCACTCTCTAAACTCTTCCCGAGCGATTCTTTCGATGTTGTGATACTGTGATTCAAATTTTCCGTATCCTGTTCCACTTCGACAATACTTCCATCTACGGAACTGACAAGACTTTTGATCTCACTTGCCAGATTTTTTACTTCCTCTGCGACAACAGCAAAACCTTTTCCCTGCTCTCCTGCACGCGCCGCCTCAATTGACGCATTCAGTGCGAGCATATTGGTCTGATTGGCAATTGAAATGATCTGTCCCATACATTGCTTGATTTTCTGTACAGAAGCCTGAAAATCTTCAAATGTGCGCTGGATCTCGTCAAAATGTTCCTGCACTTCCCCAGAACTCTCCTTTAAGCTGCCAACTTTCTGTTGTGCCTCTTCCACCGCTTTTGTGATATCTTCCCTTACACCGGCAAACTGTCCGGATGTCTCACCAACTGTCTCAAACGTCTCATGAAAAGAACCAAGCTTCTCTTTCAGCTGTTTGTTTTCCTCTAAAACGGTCTGAAATGTATTCTGAATCTCCTGTAATTCATCCAGCGAATTTACTTCCGTCAATGATAACTTTTTATGGTAGTCAAGCAGGCTGTCCGATACATGTATCAACGGATGCAGATTTAATTTTTCTTCCGTCTGCAGCACCTGTTCTTTGGTCTCTTTTACCTGTTTTTTGAATTGAAACATCTGCACTTTTCCCCCTACTCAAATACCACACAGGACATGGTCTGGTTTACAAACTGGCTGTTGTAGTGTTCTCCAAAGCCAACCAGACCTGCATGCATGCCAAGTGTTCCCATTGTTTTTAAATACTGATCCATATAACGTTCCTGAGAGAAGAACAGATAGCGGAAAATACAGTTTATGGAAAAAATACCGGAAATTCTTCCGAAATCTCCTTTGATCTGTCGCACTGTTTCTTCGACAATAGAAGGATAATCATTTGTCTCAAGCAGATAAAGTACATCGGAATCATTGACCTGGCGATAACAGCACAGACCATTTCCTGCTACTTCCTTGATAGAGATAATACAGATATCCTTTCCGTTCTTTTTGCCCAGCGGATTTTTAAATGTCTGGTTGACAATATCCTGTTCTCTGATTCCCAGCGTATCCTGATACGCCTGTCTTGCCGGCTTTCCGTTCAATTCGCCGACTGTGTATTTGCTGCGGTCTGTCTTTGATGCAATAAAACGGTACTGTGGGTTCGGATAATAAATATTTTCCTTGTAAACCCTGACTTTGCCGCCATTATTTTTTACAAATGCAAACACATCCGCATCTGTATATACTGTGCCATTTACGGAAACCTTTCCACCATCCCCGGTTCCGCCGGTCAGTGATATTTTCTTTTTTTCAAGGATACTGTACATAGTCGTAAGAACTGCTGCATCGTTTCCTGTACAAAAATCGATACATACAGTATTCTCAGATGATGCATTTATCTTCTGCAGCGCCTTTTCCACCCTGCTTATATATTTCACCGGCATAATGGATGCCTGCTCTAGTACATCCGTCACAGCCTCTACACCCTCAAATGCTGTCACACTGACACCTTTTTCCGTCACACTGGTCTGGTAACTCATTCCAATGCATCCGATGCTTGGTACGCCCGGATATAATTCTTCAAGTTCAGCTACATGTGTTTCAAACTGTTCTGCGTTCGACATCAGAATCAAAAATGCCGGATTACTGATGCCCCGTACAGCTTCTTTTAAATTTCCACTGGGACTTGTTCCATAACTCTCCTGCATCCGTCTGTTTCTCCTTTATCTCTTTTGTTTCAGATTTCAAACATATCCGCAAAAATTATCCTATTTTCCGTAGCATCTGTCAAGTTTTCCTGATATATTTTACAATTCTTTCCCGGTGGCTTTTGTAATATCCTGCTTTGTGAATGCCCCCGGCAATAATTCTTCTAATGTAAATATTTTAAAATCATCCGGCGTATTTACCAGGATTACCTGAAATGTTTCCGGATCACAGAATTCTGCCATAACCTGGCGGCACACTCCACACGGATAAAGATAGTCATTGGCATCCCCATTGATCGCAATCGCAGTAAATTCTTTTTTTCCTTCCGATACAGCCTTAAAAAAGCGGTCCTCTCCGCACAGTTTGTCGGTGTATATGCGGCATTTTCGATATTGCATCCCCGGTATATCCCGCCATCCTTTGTAAGAAGTGCAGCTCCTACCCTGAAATGTGAATACGGCGTATAGGCAAATTCTTTTGCAGCAATCGATTCCTGTGCCAGTTTCTTTATATCCATCTGTTTTTTCCTCCTGATTTATGTATAACATTCAATGATTTGTTCTCATTTTACCCGAAAACGGCTTTCATGAAAAGTTTTTTTAGAAAACTCTTGTGCCATAAGAAATACTTATGATATGATGATTAAAATGCTTTATCGCTATAAAGTAATGAATTAAAAAACATGGAGGGTTATTTATGACTACCAATCGTTTCTGCGAAATCACCCACGAATTACAGCATCTGTCAAAGCTCAGTGAGCAGTGTGCCAGAATTGATCCTGCTCTCTATGCAAAATACGATGTCAAACGCGGTCTCCGCGATATTAACGGTAAAGGTGTTTTAGTCGGTCTTACAGAAATTTCTGATGTATGCTCCACAAAGATGATTGACGGCAAGCTGCGTCCGGCAGACGGCGAGCTTTATTACCGCGGTTATAATGTCAAAGATATTATCGACGGCACATCGGAAAACAGTCATTTTGGCTTTGAGGAATGCACTTATCTGCTTCTTTTCGGGAAACTTCCTGCCCGGACGGAATTAACGGAATTTACGAAAATGCTCAGTGAATATCGTACCCTTCCTACCAGTTTTGTCCGTGATATTATTATGAAAGCCCCAAGCAAAGATATGATGAACACACTCGCAAGGAGTGTTCTCACACTTATTCCTATGATGACCTTGCGGATGACATTTCGCTTCCGAATGTACTCAGACAGTGTTTACAGCTTATAAGTCTGTTCCCGCTTCTTTCGGTATACGGTTATCAGGCTTACAAACATTACCATGACGGTGCAAGCCTTTTTATCCATCCGCCAAAAGCTGAGTATTCCACCGCAGAAAACATTCTGCATATTCTGCGTCCGGACAGCCAGTTTACTCCTTTAGAAGCAAAGCTTTTAGATACCGCACTGATCCTTCACATGGAACATGGTGGTGGAAATAACTCCACATTTACCACGCATCTGGTATCTTCATCCGGAACGGACACCTATTCTGTGATCGCTGCTTCCTTAGGTTCCCTAAAAGGTCCGAAACACGGCGGTGCCAACATCAAGGTTGTCCGTATGTTTGAGGATATGAAAGAGAATCTCTCCGACTGGAGCGATGAGGAAGAAATCAGTCGTTATTTAAGAGCCTTATTACATAAAGAAGCCTTTGATCACGCCGGTCTGATCTATGGCATGGGGCATGCTGTATATTCCCTTTCAGATCCCCGTGCCCGCATTTTCCGTTCTTTTGTAGAAAAATTGTCTGCCGAAAAAGGTTATGAAAAAGAGTTTGCTCTGTATGATGCCGTATCACGCTTAGCACCAAAAATTATCGCAGACGAGCGTCAGATTTATAAAGGTGTCAGCCCAAACGTCGATTTTTACAGTGGCTTTGCTTACAGCATGTTAGGACTTCCGGTGGAACTTTACACACCGATCTTTGCAATCGCCAGAATCGCCGGATGGAGTGCCCACCGTCTTGAAGAGGTTGCCATCAACGGCAAGATTATGCGGCCTGCTTACAAAAACATCGGAGAACACAAAGAATATATTCCAATGGAAAAACGCTGACCCGCCGGTCAGCGTTTTTTATCCGTTATCATTCTATCTTAAGTTCAAACCAGAACGTCGAACCGCATCCCGGTTCGCTTACCACACCATATCCGGCATGATGAAGTTCCAGTATATTTTTTACAATGGAAAGTCCCAGACCGGTTCCCATCACAGCACGTTTATGTGTCTTGTCCACCTTATAATAGCGGTCCCACACATAAGGAAGTGCCTCTTTTGCAATACCATCCCCACTGTCTGTCACTTCGATCCGCACCTTATCCCCTGAAATTTTCTGACGTACCCACACCGTTTTATCTTTCCCGGTATAATTGATCGCATTGTTGATCAGGTTGTAGATTACCTGATAAATCTTGTATTCATCTGCTTTTACCTGTACTTTTCCGTCATATTCGAAATGAATACAGTAGCCATCCTGCTCTTTTAATTTATTGTAGCGCTCTAAAACAGATTCGATGCTCTCTGTCAGATTGTATACTGTGTCATTTTTTTCCATAACACCAGCCTGAAGTTTTGACATATCAAGCATATCATTCACGAGATTTGTCAGGCGCCCGGCCTCATCGATCACTACCTGGACATTTTCCGGTGTATTTTCTCCCGGAAGATCCCGCATGACCTCTGCATAGGCAATGATCATCGTAAGCGGTGTCCGCAGATCGTGCGATACATTTGCGATCAGTTCCCGCCGCAGGGACTCATTTTGCCAAGTTCTTTCGCCGTTGCATTGAGCGTGTCGGACAGTTCCGCCACCTCACGGTAATCTTTCCCCTCAAAACGCACATCAAAATCTCCCTTGGCAAGTGCTTTCGCCGACTCATTGATCCGGATCAGTGACTTGGAAATCTGTCTGGATATTAAAAGAGCGATCCCCAGTGAAAGCAGGATCATGATCACAGTGATCCATATCAGTTCGATCCGCAGTGTATTAACAGTTGCATCCACCGGAGTAAGCTGCGTATTGACCAGCAGAATCTCTTCCTGACCGTCACACTCTACAATTTTTACATAGATCACACTTTTGATGTGTTCCTGTCCGCGTTTCTGCAAAAACCGTGGAATCCGGGGCCATATGCTTCATTACCGTTTTCTGTTCCCTCCTCTGTGGCAGGTTCCATTGTTTCTTTATCTTCCCACTTTAAATCTCCCTCTGCCACATCTTCTGGTTCCGGCATATTTTCACTCCAGAATTCCGGATTGATCCCGCCTCATATTCGATTTTAAAATCCCGCCATGTTCTTTTGCCTGTTCATAATAATACTGTACCTGTTCCGACGGCATATCCGCAAGTCTGGAATTTACAATATACTCTGCGCTGCAAATCTCATCTCCATCCGTATTTGTCACATAGACTGCCATATTATTTTTCGCTGCAATGTCATGGATCAGAGTGTCTTTATCATCCTCATCCGAGGTCAGTATATTTGCAACCGCCGACGTGACCTGCTCTGCTTCCCTGCTTTTGATCATGGTGTAGAACGAATCCAGATAACAGATCTGGATCAGCCATAACACGACAAGAAGTATTCCGGTAAAGACAAGCAGATAGGTAAATACTCTCCATTTAATACTGATTTTTCATGCTTCAAACCGGTATCCCACCCCTCTTAATGTCACTAAAAATTTGCGGTATTCACCCAGACTGCTCCGTAAAAGTTTGATATGGGTATCTAAGGTCCTGTCATCACCATAATAATCATACCCCCATACCTCTGTGATCAGTTTTTCACGGTCAAGTGCAATATTGCGGTTTCTTACTAACTAAAACTTCCCATACCTAAAATGGGATTCGTTCCTTGAAAATTCAATATTTCAGCTAACAAAATAGCGATTTATGCCGCTGCAGCTTCCAAATGGAGTGCTTTTCTCAGATATTCCGGC
>ENA-OQDE01000731-OQDE01000731.1-human-gut-metagenome-genome-assembly--contig:-NODE-731-length-17042-cov-3.135856_pt1 | contig 17042 bp, 20 predicted proteins | sample MGYA00242768_ERZ504595 | MGnify/ENA primary metagenome ERZ504595 (study PRJEB26092, sample SAMD00036307) | human gut metagenome | host: Homo sapiens | study: EMG produced TPA metagenomics assembly of...
TCCGATCACACGTCTTTGCACATTGGCTGGGTTATTCTCACTTATTCTTTCCTTCCTGATGACGGCTGACATTATATGACAGCTTCATCAGACTGTCCGACAGATGCACACTTTCTACGATCACATCTTTCGGTAAATTCAGATCCGTATGTGCAAAATTCCAGATTGCCTGAATACCATTGTCTACCAGAAGTTCTGCAACTTCTTTTGCTTTTGACTTCGGAATCGTCAATGCAGCAATCTCAATCTCATTCTCCTGAAGAAACTCCTGCAGTTCATCCATCATACGAACTGGAATCCCCCGGATCGCAACTCCTTCCAAACGTGGATTCACATCAAAAATCCCTTTTAAAAGAAATCCACCCTTCTCAAAAGAAGCATAATTGGCCAGAGCCTGTCCTAAATTACCTGCACCTATAATAATAAAATTGTGATTTCTGTCCAATCCCAGAATCTTACCAATCTCTGTATACAAATATTTGACATTATAACCGTATCCCTGCTGTCCGAATCCGCCGAAATTATTCAGATCCTGACGAATCTGGGAGGCTGTTACGTGCATCTTCTTACTCAGATCACTGGATGAAATCCGCTCTACCTGAGCTTCCATCAAATCTCCAAGGTATCTGTAATATCTGGGAAGTCTGCCTATGACCGCACGGGATATTTTTCTCTCTTCCACTTATCGTATCCTCCAAATTTAATCTTTTCTTATTATATAGAATTGTGAAAGAGAAGTCAAACTTTTAGTTGGGAATCTATAAATTTATTTTGATTTATCTTTCTCTGTTTTCCTTGTAAAACTGCTGTTTGAAACCAGATCAAACGGATTGGCCTCCACATGTGCAAGATGCAGCGTCAATCTGACAGCATACACATCTATAAAAATTGCTGAGCACCTTTCCCAATTCAATCGGATGATCTTTATTTATTTCATGTCCGGCACGGGAAATAATCTCTAATTCTGCAGAATTAATCTGCTGTTTTAATTCTATAGATGCAGACATATTTATCTTATCCTTTTCACCACATAACACAAGTACCCGGCAACTTAATTTTGCTAAATCCTTTCGAAAATCTAAATCCATCATGGATTGGGACAAATTAATAAAATCCTTTTTTTCAAACCCTATTTTGCGGAAACTCCTGTTTGGCATAAGATGAAATATCAGATTCTGAAATTGCAATAACCTCTTCGGCATGATATATTGCGTACCAATTAATACCAGAGAGGCTACTTTCTCTGCATGTTCCACTGCATAATGCAAAGCGAGGATTCCCACCAATGAAAGACCGCACAAATGCAGAACTTCTTGCTGTTCACAATAGTTCTCCAGTTCATGATATAAATCAAAATAACTGGCTTCTTTTCCCGAAAGCCAGTCAGATAAATCCGGGCAGTCCACATCCACCTCCAAATCCAGTCTCTTAATTGTAGCCTCCCAGTCCGAAGGAACTTGCCCCAATCCATGCAAAAATATGTATTTCATTCCATTTTTCCTCTATAATATCTTTTTCTATAATATATTTGGCACATTGAATTTCGTATTTTAACAAACAGACTTCTTCCCCGCCTGTTTTTCCCATTATAACATTGTTTGTCTGCTCCTACAATACAGTCCATCCTCTGATTTTTTACCTTGTAACCGGAAACCCTTGTATTTTGCTGGGTTTTCGCTATAATGAAATAGAACTAATTGAAAAAAATCAGTGATTGTGAAGATACAGGAGGAATGTTATGATACTTGCATGTCATAATTTGAATAAATCATTCGGTGACCATCTCATTGTCCGGGATGGCTCTTTTCATGTGGAAGACCGTGAGAAAGCTGCCCTTGTCGGTGTCAATGGCGCCGGAAAATCTACCATTTTAAAATGATCGTGGGAGAACTCCCTCTGGATGGCGGGGATGTCATTCTGACAAAGGGCAAGACCCTTGGATACCTGGCGCAGCACCAGAATCTGGATACCCAAAATACCATCTATGAAGAATTGAAAACTGCAAAATCCGATATCATCTCCCTGGAAGAGCAGATCCGTTCTATTGAACTGGAGTTAAAATCTCTCACCGGAGACGAACTGAATACCCGATTGAATACATACAACCGTCTGATGTCCGAATTTGAAAACAAAAACGGCTATGCCTACGAAAGTGAGATCACAGGTGTACTCAAAGGTCTTGGGTTTACGGAAGAAGACTTTTCTAAACCCACCGACACCCTTTCCGGTGGTCAGAAGACCCGTGTGTCACTGGGTAAACTTTTGCTCACCAAACCGGATATTCTGTTGTTGGACGAGCCGACCAACCACCTGGACTTAAACTCTATCAGCTGGCTGGAAACTTACCTTTTAAACTATCCCGGAGCCGTTCTGATCGTTTCCCATGACCGGTTCTTCTTAAATCGTGTGGTCACAAAAGTGATCGAGATCGAGCATGGTTCTGTACGCATGTATGATGGCAATTATAAAGCTATGCGCAGAAAAAGCAGATGATCCGAGATGCCCAGCTAAAAGAATACTTAAACCAGCAGCGAGAAATCAAACATCAGGAAGCCGTCATTGAAAAGCTGCGCTCATTCAATCGGGAAAAATCCATCAAGCGTGCGGAAAGCAGGGAAAAACTGCTTTCCAAGATTACCCCTGTGGAGAAACCAGCAGAAGCTGTAAAAGAAATGCATTTTACATTGGAACCTTCCGAAATCAGTGGAAACGATGTACTCAGCATCCAATCATTGGGAAAACAATTTGACAGTCAAGTGCTGTTTCGAGATATCAGTTTTGAGATCAAAAGAGGCGAACATGTTGCCATCATCGGAGACAACGGAACCGGCAAAACGACTCTGCTGAAGATCCTCAATCAGGTCGTAGAACCGGATACCGGAAGTTTCACACTGGGTTCCAAAGTTCAGATTGGATACTACGATCAGGAGCATCATGTCCTGCACAATGAAAAGACGATCTTTGACGAAATTTCCGATGACTATCCAACACTCACTAACACCCAGATCCGTAATACCCTGCAGCCTTTCAGTTTACCGGAGACGATGTCTATAAGCTGATCCGGGATTTAAGCGGTGGAGAAAAAGGCCGCGTTTCCCTGGCAAAGCTGATGCTGTCGGAAGCAAACTTTTTGATCCTGGATGAGCCTACCAACCATCTGGATATCACTTCCAAAGAAATTTTGGAACAGGCACTCAACGAATACACGGGCACCGTCCTGTACGTATCCCACGACCGTTATTTCATCAATCAGACTGCCACCAGGATTCTGGAGCTGGTCAACCAGACCTTTGTCAACTATATCGGAAACTATGACTATTATCTGGAGAAAAAAGAAGAACTGACCGCTGCCTATGCAGCTCCGATCACTGCTGAAAATCCAGTTGTTTTGTCCACTTCACAAGAAGCGCCTTCCGATTCCAAACTCAGTTGGCAGGAACAAAAAGAACAGCAGGCAAAAGAGCGGAAACGCAAAAATGAACTGAAAAAGACCGAGGACCGAATTGCTGTTCTGGAAGAACGAAATGAAGAAATTGATATGCTGATGACACAGGAAGAGGTATACTCGAACTCTGTCAAATGTCAGGAACTTGCGCTGGAAAAAGACGCCAACAACAATGAACTGGAAGAATTGTATGAAAAATGGGAAGAACTTGCAGAATAATCTGCAGGTTCTTCCGTCTTTCTTTTCCAGCATTTTATGACTGCCAGATCAATTCCATCTCTTCTGGAAACTCTGCTATATTTTCTCCGTATTCGATATCCAATTCTCCATAATATAACGCATCCATATCCGAAGCTTTACAAAGATAGATCATCTCTTCTTGCTTTCCCTGTAAATGCGGCTGTATATAAGCAGACCACAGATTCTTTTCCAGATACACCCGCGCCACTTCTTTTTCCCGGTTTCCATCCCGGACTTTGACCGGATATGCAAAAAACGACCCTGCCAGATCGTCGCCCTGATACGATAAATATGCGTCTTCTCCCACAATCTCCACTTTCATTTTATCGGGATCAAACGGGATTGCTTCTTTGGGGATCATCAGAATTGTATACCCACTTGCCAGCAAAGCGCATACAAACACGGCGCCCAGTATTGCAGAAAGAACTCTCCGATTGATCAGTCTGCGCTTGAATTTCTGCAGCATTTCCTGCTCTTTCTGATAAAATTCCTTCTTATTCGGAAGCACGATCCGCTCCTGCATATGCTCTGCTTCTTTTCTGCAGCTTTCACATTCCCGCAAATGCTCTTCCACCATCTCTTTTGTATCTTCGCTTACAATTCCGTCCACATACAGCGGCAGAATATCCTGTATGATATGACAACTGATCTTACTCATATTTCTGACCCTCCATATACTCTTCGATTTTCTTTTTTGCCCGGTAAAAAGTCACTCTTGCCCACCCGGAACTTTTTCCAAACAACATCCCGATCTTTTCATAAGAAAGTTCTCCGAACACCCGCAGATTGAACACCTCTTTGTATGGCTCTTCCATAGTATGCAGAAACTGATGGATCAGAAACGCCTGTTCTTCATCGATCAGATTTTCTACAAATTCAACTTTTGTATCTGCTGAATTTTCACATTCTGCAAAATTGATCTCGCATTTTTTTTTCTTCCTGCAATAAGAAAAATACGTATGCTTTGCAATGGTAAAGAGCCATGCCCGAATATCTTTTTCCCGTCAACTGGTGCAGGATTTCAATGCTTTTACAAAAGTTTCCTGCGTCACCTCTTCTGACGTTATTTCATCCGGTGTAAAGCTGCGGATATACCGAAACACATCTCTGAAATATCGGTAATAAATTTCTTCAAATTCCACATATCCCCTCCTTTCACCCTAATAACGCGCTTCTTTACGGAATGTTACAACTTTTTCATTTATCATAACAAAAAATAGAGACTTTACAAATCTGTTTTTTTGTTTTAGACTATATTGGATTTTGTATTCTGGGAGGAAAGGGAAAACATGATACAATTATTCAAAAGCAAAACACAAAACAAACAACTTTTATGCAATTACGGAGTCTTTATCATAAACGGAATGCTTGCACTCTCCATCGGGTCTTTGCTGCCCTATATCCGGGATAGCCGGGGACTGGAATATGCATTCTGTGGAATGATCTTAAGCCTCCACTCTGTGGGAAATCTGATTTCCGGTTTCATTTCCGGCGCACTTCCCGCTGTCCTTGGAAGAAAGAAGAGCATTCTTTTGTTCAACGCTTTTTTTGCCTTGTCCTATCTGGTGATTATTTTTTCAGACAACAATTATCTGTTGGCTCTGGCATTCTTTCTTACCGGTATGGCGCGGGGAGCTACCAGCAATTTTTGTAACCAGTCCATCAATGAGCTTGCCCCTGGAAAAGCGTCGTTTTTAAATGGACTTCACGCCATGTTTGCGATCGGCGCTTTCGTATTTCCACTGTTGCTGCTTGCACTCACAAGCGTAGATGCTTCCAACTGGATCTATGCATGTTATTTCATGCTCGCAATGGGGATTTTAAGCTGGATCTTATATTTTATCGTTCCAGTTTCAAGTGATACAGTTAAAAAAGAAACGAAAACGACAACTGCCGGATTCGCCTTTTTAAAGAACCATTATTTTATCTTTGTACACTGACTTTATTTTTCTATCTGTGTGCAGAGCAGGGTGTGATCGGATGGATGATCACGTACTTCAAAGACACCGGATTACTGCCGGCTTCTCTGTCCCAGGTAACAGCCAGCGTTCTCTGGATCATGATCCTGGCCGGACGGCTTTTGTGCGCATGGCTGTCTTCCAAAATCCAGAAAGAATGGCTCTTGCTTATCATGGGATTTGGACTGGTCGGCTTTTTCATCCTGCTTTTATTTAGTACGTCCACTCCACTGATCCTTGTCGGTATCATGGGCTTTGGGTTCAGCATGGCAGGACTGTATCCGACCACAGTATCCTTTGCCGGAACCATTATCCAAAAATATTCTCTGGCATGGAGCTTCATTTTGACGATTGCCAGTTTCGGATCGATCCTGATGCCTTCGATCATCGGAAAAATTGCAGAAACCGCCGGAATTTATTACGGTATGCAGTCTATTATCGCGGCCGTTGTCATTGACTTTATCTGTGTTACTTTATTGGTAAGATATATCAGAAAATTAAGAAGCAAAAATATCCCCGTCTAACCCACGGTATAAAAACGAGGTAAAAAATCCAATGTAAGATTTTTTACCCCGTTTTTCTATTTTCTTTTACAATCTCTTCGCGATTGCTTTGATAAATCCTTCACTGTTTAAGACTGTCGGATTCTCAATTGTTGTGATCAATGCCAGATCTTTTGTCATCTCCCCTGCTTCAATCGTATCGATCGTAGCTTTTTCCAGTCTGTCAGCAAACTCCATCAATTCTTTGTTTCCGTCCAGTTCTCCGCGTTTTCTCAGCGCTCCGGACCATGCAAAGATCGTTGCCACAGAGTTTGTAGAAGTCTCTTCCCCTTTTAAGTGCTTGTAATAATGACGCTGTACCGTACCATGTGCCGCTTCATACTCATAATACCCTTCCGGAGAAACCAATACCGATGTCATCATTGCAAGAGAACCAAATGCTGAGGACACCATGTCGCTCATCACATCACCGTCATAGTTCTTACATGCCCAGATAAATCCGCCCTCTGATTTCATCACACGCGCTACGGCATCATCAATCAATGTATAGAAATATTCGATTCCCGCTGCTTTAAACTTCTCATCATATTCTGCATCGTAGATTTCCTGGAAAATATCTTTAAATGTATGGTCATATTTCTTGGAAATTGTATCCTTTGTTGCAAACCAGAGATCCTGTTTTGTGTCCAGTGCATAATTGAAACAGCTTCTTGCAAAACTTTCAATCGACTCATTGACATTATGCATTCCCTGTACGATTCCTGCGCCTGTAAACTCATGAACCAGCTCTCTTGTCTGCGTTCCGTCTTCTGCTGTGTAGACCAGCTCCACTTTTCCAGCACCCGGAATCTTCATCTCGGATCCTTTATACACATCCCCATATGCATGTCTTGCGATCGTAATTGGCTTCTTCCAGCTTTTTACACAAGGCTCAATTCCTTTTACAACAATCGGAGCACGGAAAACTGTTCCGTCTAAAATAGCGCGGATCGTACCATTTGGACTCTTCCACATCTCTTTGAGATCATACTCTTCCATACGCGCCGCATTTGGAGTGATCGTCGCACATTTGACTGCCACTTTATATTTTTTCGTCGCATTTGCAGAATCTACTGTCACCTGATCGTTCGTCTCATTGCGGTGCTCCAGCCCCAGATCATAATATTCTGTATTCAGGTCAATGTATGGCTCCAGAAGATCTTCTTTGATCATCTTCCAGAGAATTCTTGTCATCTCGTCCCCGTCCATTTCCACGATTGGTGTGGTCATCTTAATTTTTTCCATGTTCCGTATCCTCCTAAATTTCTTCGTATCCCTGTTTTTTCAAATTCTGCATCACATGCAGGATGTGTTCGTTTGCAAGCTGCTCTGCCAGATCTGCATCGTTGTCTCGGATTGCACGAAGGATCTGCTTGTGCTCTCTGATCGACTTTCTGGCTCTCTCCTCTGAAACAACAGAGCTTCTTCTTGCCTGCTGCACATATTTATGAAAATCCATCAGAACATGGCTCAAAATCCGGCTGTCTGATGCCTCATACAAAATCTTATGGAACTTGCCGTCCAGATCTGTCACCTGGTCTGCATTGTTTCCGTTCACCTTTTTCATATGGAATTCCGAAAGAAGAATCACTTCTTCCAGCTCCTCCAGCTGTTCCTCCGTAATATGCTCTGTTGCCCATCTGGCACACAACCCTTCCAGCATAGAACGCAGGATATAGATATCTCTGATATCCTTGGATGAAATTCCGGTCACATACGCTCCTTTGTTCGGTATGATCGTGACCAGTCCTTCCAGCTCCAGCTGCCTGAGTGCCTCTCTGACCGGTGTCCGGCTTACCCCCAGCTCTTTTCCGAGTGTATTCTCCCGCAGTTCATCATGCTCTTTATATTTTCCGCTCAGTATGTCTTCGCGGAGTCTCTGGAACACACGGCTTCCCAGAGAATTATCCTGATATTCGCCCATTTTCTATCTGTCAGCCTCCCAGCTACAATTTTATATGCAGTTCCTTACATATACTATCTATTTTGGCAATTAATTCGTCATCTGTCAAGACTGTAACGCGACCTTCTTCATACTCCTTATCTACCCACTCTTTCAATCGACTGACCAGTTCTGAATTTTTATCCACCTGACTGCCCTGCGGAAGTTTATAGTAGGCATTGATCCAGTAGGCGATTCCCGCCGCTCCGGATGTATTGGAAACAGAAACCAGCGCCGGGCGGTTCAGGAATTTGTCTGTATCAAAGATATTGTAGATCTCTTCATTTTTGAGCATTCCATCCGCATGGATTCCAGCTCTTGTGACATTAAAATTCTTTCCGACAAACGGTGTCCTCGATGGCACTCTGTATCCGATCTCCTTCTCATAATATTCAGCCAGCTCTGTAATAACCGTTGTATCCATTCCATCCAGTGTTCCTCGAAGCTGTGCATACTCAAATACCATTGCCTCTAAAGGTGTATTACCCGTACGCTCTCCGATACCAAACAAGGAACAGTTCACTCCGCAGGCTCCGTAAAGCCACGCTGTCGTCGAATTATTGACTGCTTTATAGAAATCGTTGTGTCCGTGGAATTCGATCAGTTCACTTGGCACGCCCGCATGTGTCATCAGACCATAGATGATTCCCGGAATAGAACGCGGAATCACTGCACCCGGGAAATTCACCCCATATCCCATCGTATCACAGACACGGATCTTGACCGGGATCTGATACTCTTCCATCAGCTTCATCAGTTCCAGACAAAACGGAATCACAAAACCGTAAATATCAGAACGTGTGATATCTTCCAGATGACATCTCGGCCGAACTCCGGTTTCCATGCACTCACGCACAACAGATAAATAATGTTCCATCGCTTCCCGCCTCGTCATCTTCAGCTTGTAAAAAATATGATAATCGGAACAGCTGACCAAAATCCCTGTCTCCTTGAGACCGATATCTTTTACCAGCTGAAAATCCTTTTTACTGGCACGGATCCAGCTTGTCACTTCCGGAAACTGATATCCTCTCTCCAGACATTTGTAGACCGCATCCCGATCTTTCTTGCTGTACAGGAAAAACTCACTCTGACGAATCTTTCCGTTAGGACCTCCCAGACGATGGAAATAATCATAAATCGTCACAATCTGCTCTGTTGTATAAGGAGCTCTGGACTGCTGTCCGTCTCTAAATGTCGTATCTGTGATCCAGATTTCATCCGGCATATTATGCGGCACAATACGGTCATTGAATGCAATCTTTGGGATTTCATCATAATGGAACAGATTCCGGAACACATTCGGCGTATCTACATCCACCAGTGGATACATGTGTTCTTCCAGTTCCAGAAGATTTGTGTGCTGATTCAAACGTACTTTTCTATTTTCCATGATTTTCTCCTCCGTCCACTCTTTAACACTCTACTTAACAAAAGTTCTTGTATAATTGTATACACTTATACATGTATTGTCAATAGTAATTTTTCTTACTATAACTGCAAAAGGCAGATGCCTGATCCTTTCAATCAGATAACATCTGCCTTTTTCTCACACGATCACTCTTACTTTCAGAACACCTTCTACTGCTTCCAGTGCTTTCGCAATCTGTCCGGAAACCTCGGATTCTACGTCGATCATCGTATAAGCATATTCCTTCTTACTCTTATTTGCCATCAGGGAAATATTCATTCCCTCGCCTGCCAGAAGTGCTGTAAACTGTCCCAGCATATTCGGGATGTTGCGGTGCAGGATTGTAATTCTTGCTCCGCTTCCTTTCACTCCCATATCGCAGTCCGGATAATTTACAGAATGTGTAATATTTCCGTTCTGCAGATAATCCATCACTTCTGCAACTGCCATTTTGGCGCAATTATCCTCAGACTCTTCTGTGGAAGCTCCCAAATGCGGAATCACGATCGCGCCTCTGACACCTACGATCTCTTTTGTCGGGAAGTCCGTCACATAACTGCGCACTTTCTCAGATACTAAAGCATCCACGATATCTTCCTGATTGACCAGTACATCTCTCGCAAAATTCAGGATCACTACCCCGTCTTTCATCAGACTGATGGCGTCTTTGTTGATCATTCCTTTTGTATCGTCCAGTGCCGGAACATGAACGGTCAGATAATCGCACTCTTTGTACAATTCATCCACGGATTTTGCATGATGAATATTTCTGGAAAGCTTCCATGCCGCATCTACGGATACGTACGGGTCATATCCATATACTTCCATTCCCAGATGTGTCGCTGCATTCGCCACCAGAACTCCGATCGCTCCCAGACCGATCACTCCTAATTTTTTTCCTTCCAGCTCCGTTCCTGCAAAAGCTTTCTTCTTCTTTTCTGTGATTTTTGCGATGTCTCCGTCTTCTTCGTACTCCTGCACCCAGTTGATACCTCCGATAATGTCACGGGCTGCCAGAAGCATTCCTGCAATTACGAGTTCTTTCACACCATTTGCATTGGCTCCGGGTGTATTGAATACTACGATCCCTTTCTCCGCACAACGATCCAGAGGAATATTGTTCACACCTGCACCTGCTCTTGCCACAACTTTCAGGTTCTCCGGCAGTTCCATCTCATGCATAGATGCACTTCTGACCAAAATTGCGTCTGCCGCCTCTGCAGCCTCTGTTTTTTGATAGTTCTCTGTAAATTTATCGAGTCCAATCTGAGAGATTGGATTCAGGCAATGATACTGATACATACTACGCATTTTCCTCCTCAAACTTCTTCATAAACGCAACGAGAGCTTCTACTCCTTCATACGGCATTGCGTTGTAAATACTTGCACGCATTCCGCCTACAGTACGGTGTCCCTTCAGATTTTCCAGTCCGGCTTCTTTTGCTTCTTTCACAAATTTGGCATCCAGATCTTTGTCTCCTGTCACAAATGGAACATTCATCAGAGAACGGTCTTTTTTCTCCACGGTTCCTTTGAACAACTTACTTTCGTCCAGAAAATCGTACAACAGTTTAGCTTTCTTTTCATTTTTCTCTTTCATCGCAGAAAGACCGCCCATCTTCTTCAGCCACTTAAACACTTTTCCGCAAATATAGATTCCGTATGCAGGCGGAGTGTTGTAGAGAGAATCCGCATCTGCATGCGTTTTGTATTTCAGCATCGTCGGTGTGCCTGGAAGCACATCTTCTGTGATCAGGTCTTCCCGGATAATCACGATCACAACACCTGCCGGTCCGATATTTTTCTGTACGCCTCCATAGATCACGCCATATTTTGTGACATCTACAGGCTCAGAGAGGAAACAGGAAGAAACGTCTGCAACCAGTGTCTTTCCTTTTGTATTCGGCAGTTCTTTAAATTTTGTTCCGTAAATCGTATTATTCTCACAGATGTATACATAATCTGCATCTTCTGAAACCGGAAGATCCGAACAGTCCGGAATATAAGAAAAAGTCTTGTCTGCAGAAGATGCGATCCGGTTTACGGTTCCATACTTTTCTGCCTCATCCGCTGCTTTTTTGCCCACTGACCGGTCACAATGTAATCTGCCACCCGGTTCTTCATCAGATTCATCGGAATCATCGCAAACTGCTGAGATGCTCCGCCCTGCAAAAATAAAACCTTGTAATTGTCCGGAATATCCATCAGCTCTCTGAGATCTGCCTCTGCTTCCTGAATAATCGTCTCGAAGGCTTTCGAGCGATGACTCATTTCCATAACCGACATTCCGGTTCCTCTGTAATCTAACATTTCATCTGCTGCTTCTTTTAGCACTTCTTCCGGCAGCACTGCCGGTCCGGCTGAAAAATTGTACACTCTACTCATCTTCTTTTCCTCCTGAATTTCATTTTTATATTGAAACAAAGAAAATTAATTTATTCTTCGTTCAAATCCATCTCATCAAACACTTCGCTGATCGCAGCTCCCGGCGCAACCATCGGCCACACCTTGTCATCCTGGTCGATCTGGCAGTCCAGCACAACAGGACGCTGCATCTTTACTGCTTTTGCAAAAGCGTCTGCAAACTCTTCTTTTGTTGTCACACGGATTCCTTCTGCTCCAAGCGCCTGTGCCAGCTTTACAAAATCCACCGCATCATCCAGGATTGTCTGGGAATAATGCTGATTGTAAAAGAGATTCTGCCACTGGCGTACCATACCAAGCACATGATTGTTCACCACGACCTGTACGATCGGAATCTGATATCTCGCAGCTGTTGCGATCTCATTCATGTTCATACGGAAACATCCGTCTCCGGCGATATTGACTACGGTCTTTTCCGGACAGCCCATTTTGGCTCCGATGGATGCGCCAAGTCCATATCCCATTGTTCCAAGTCCTCCGGATGACAAGAGCGTCCTTGGCTCTTTATATTTATAATACTGTGCAGCCCACATCTGATGCTGTCCTACTTCTGTCGTAATGATTGCATCTCCTTTTGTCTGCCTGTAAATCTCTTCTACGATATACGGACCGGTCAGCTTTCCATCCTCATACTGAAGCGGATATTCTTTCTGATACGCTGCAATCTGTTCCATCCACTCCGGATGTGACTGTTCCTCAAGTCTTGCATTCAACCGCATTAAAACTTCTTTCAAATCTCCGACGATTCCATGATCGATCAACACGTTTTTGTTCATCTCTGCCGGATCGATATCAATCTGCAAAATCTGTGCATTCTTCGCAAACTTTTCTGTATCGCTCGTTACACGGTCATCAAATCTGGCTCCTACCGCGATCAACAGATCGCACTCACTGACTCCATAGTTAGATGTCTTGGTTCCATGCATTCCGATCATCCCTGTGTAACGCGGATCTGTTCCCGGAAATGCTCCCTTTCCCATCAGAGTATCTGTCACCGGAGCATCCACTTTTTCTGCGAATTCACGCAATTCTCTGCTCGCCCCCGAAAGGACAACGCCGCCCCCAGCATAAATAAACGGCTTTTGGGATGCTTCGATCATCTCAACAGCACGTGAAAGTGCCTCCTCTGTGATGGTCTCCGTCTTTCTCGGCGGGAACTCTGCTTCCCGGGGAAGATATTCTGTCACGTTTGCTGTAATATCTTTCGGGATATCGATCAGAACCGGCCCGGGTCTGCCGCTGCGCGCGATCCGGAATGCCTTGCGGATTGTCTCTGCCAGTTTTTCCACATCCTTGACAATAAAGTTATGTTTGGTGATCGGCATGGTGATCCCTGCAATATCGATTTCCTGAAAGCTGTCTTTTCCAAGCAGGGAAACCCCTACATTACAGGTAATCGCTACGACCGGAATGGAATCCATATAGGCCGTTGCAATTCCTGTCACCAGATTCGTTGCCCCCGGGCCACTGGTCGCCAGACACACTCCCACCTTTCCTGTAGCTCTTGCATACCCGTCTGCCGCATGCGCCGCGCCCTGTTCATGAGAAGTCAGGATATGCCTGATTTCATTACTATGCTCATAGAGAGCGTCGTATACATTTAAAATTGCTCCCCCCGGATATCCGAATACAGTATCTACACCCTGTTCTTTCAGACATTCGATCACAATCTCTGCTCCATTTAACTGCATGATGCTCTCCTCCTAATTATTTTTCGGGATCTCCAGAATTGCGCCTCTGTTTCCGGAGGTAACCATAGACGCATATCTTGCCAGATATCCTGTCTTGACCTTTGGCTCTCTTGGCTGCCATGCAGCACGACGTCTTTCCAGTTCTTCCTCTGATACATCCAGCTCCAGTTTTAATTCCGGAATATTGATCTTGATGATATCCCCTTCTTCGACAAGCGCGATCGGTCCTCCAACTGCCGCTTCCGGTGACACATGTCCGATAGATGCGCCTCTGGATGCTCCGCTGAAGCGACCGTCCGTGATCAGCGCAACCGAAGATCCAAGGCCATATCCTGCAATCGCAGAAGTCGGATTCAGCATCTCACGCATTCCCGGACCTCCTTTTGGTCCCTCGTACCGGATCACGATCACATCTCCCGGTTGATCTTTCCGGATTTGATTGCTTCTGTAGCTTCTTCGTCACTCTCAAAAATCCTTGCAGGTCCTTCATGCACCAGCATCTCTGCACAGACTGCAGAACGTTTTACCACACTTCCGTCCGGCGCCAGATTTCCTTTGAGTACTGCCAGACCGCCTGTCTCACTGTACGGATTGTCAATCGGGCGGATTACCTCCGGATTTTTATTGACACATCCTTCGATGTTCTCTCCCAGTGTCTTTCCGGTCACAGTCATACATTCTGTATGAAGAAGTCCTTTCTTGTTCAGCTCATTCATCACCGCATAAACTCCGCCGGCCTCGTTGAGATCTTCCATGTATGTATGTCCTGCCGGAGCAAGATGGCACAGATTCGGAGTTTTCTCGCTGATCGGATTGGCAAAATCAATCTCAAAATCCATTCCGATCTCATGTGCGATCGCAGGAATGTGCAGCATACTGTTTGTGGAACATCCCAGTGCCATGTCCACTGTCAATGCATTTAAAATCGCTTCTTTTGTCATAATGTCTCTTGGGCGGATATTCTTTCTTACCAGCTCCATCACCTGCATTCCCGCATGTTTTGCAAGCTGCAGTCTTGCAGAATACACTGCCGGAATGGTTCCGTTTCCTTTCAGTCCCATACCAAGAGCCTCTGTCAGGCAGTTCATACTGTTTGCCGTATACATACCGGAACAGGAACCACAGGTCGGACATGCCTTTTCTTCAAACTCGCACACATCTTCTTCTGAAAATTTTCCTGCCGCATAAGAACCGACTGCCTCAAACATGCTGGAAAGACTGGTCTTACTTCCCTTCACATGACCCGCCAGCATCGGTCCCCCGCTGACAAAAATCGTCGGAATATTCACACGGGCTGCTGCCATCAGAAGTCCCGGAACGTTCTTATCACAGTTCGGTATCATAACAAGTCCGTCAAACTGATGTGCCATAGCCAGTGCTTCTGTAGAATCCGCGATCAGATCTCTTGTCACAAGCGAATATTTCATTCCGATATGTCCCATGGCAATTCCGTCACATACTGCAATCGCAGGAACCATGATCGGTGTTCCTCCTGCCATAGCAACTCCCATTTTAACAGCCTGTGTAATCTTATCCAGGTTCATATGCCCCGGCACGATCTCATTATAAGAACTCACAATTCCGATCAACGGCCGGTCCAGTTCTTCTTGTGTCATTCCCAGCGCATTGAACAGGGAACGGTGCGGCGCCTGCTGCATCCCCTTTGTTACAGTATCACTTCTCATCTTCTATCATCCTCTTTCCTTTTTTGAATTTTCTGTTTTTTCTACTGAATATATGCACAGATCCTGTCACCCATCTCGCGGGTATTGATCTGTATACTTCCCTCTGACATAATATCGATCGTGCGGTAACCGTCTCTTAATACACGCTGTACCGCTTCCTCAATGGCATCTGCTTCCCTGTCAAGATCAAATGTAAACCGAAGCATCATAGCTGCTGACAGAATCGTCGCAATCGGATTGGCAATTCCTTTTCCCGCAATATCCGGAGCAGAACCGCCGCTTGGCTCGTAAAGTCCGAATTTTGTCTCATTGAGACTTGCAGAAGAAAGCATTCCAATCGATCCAGTCACCATACTCGCCTCATCTGAAAGGATATCCCCAAACATATTCTCAGTCAGGATCACATCAAACTGTGCCGGATCCTTCACGAGCTGCATGGCACAATTATCCACCAGCATATGCTCCAGAGTCACTTCCGGATATTCCTTAGCCACCTCTTCCACAACGCTTCTCCAAAGTCTGGAGGAATCCAGCACATTTGCCTTATCCACACTGATCACTTTTTTTCTACGCTTCGCAGCGATGTCAAATCCCCGCTTCGCAATTCTTCGAATTTCTTCTTCATTATATGTAAGTGTATCGCAGGCAGTCATCACCCCGTCTATGTCTCTGGTGCTGCGCTCCCCAAAATACAGACCGCCCGTGAGCTCCCGCATGATCATCAGATCAAATCCATCTTTAATGATCTCCTCTTTCAGCGGACACGCTTCTTTGAGTTCTTCATACAATACTGCCGGTCTTAAATTTGCAAATAAATTCAGTTCTTTTCTAATTTTTAACAGTCCGGCTTCGGGACGTTTGAAGGCTCCAGTTGATACCATGGAGAAGTCCTCGTATCTCCGCCGATCGAGCCCATCAAAACTGCATCACACAGCTTCGCTTTGCTGATCGTTTCATCTGTCAGTGGAACACCATGTACGTCAATGGATGCTCCACCCATCAAAAGCTGTGTATACACACATTCATGTCCATAAACTTCTGCGGTTCGATCCAGTACTTTCATCGCTTCTGTCACAATTTCCGGTCCGATTCCGTCTCCTTTGATCACTCCGATATTCAACTTCATAATACTCATCCTTCCAATTTTCAAAGTGTTATTCTAAATAATACCTCATTTCTTTTCTCATTTCAACCCTTTACCACACAAAAGTGTCAAAAAACAGAGCGAACTCTGTAAATCCCATAAGCTTCTGTTTAAAAAAAGCTGTTCTACAGCCTCTCCGGCCATAAAACAGCTTCCTTTTTTCTTACTCTGCGTTTGGTTTTTCAATCTGCGCGATTGCAGCTTTCTGCATCGGAATACGGCAGTTTTTATTGTTACCAAACTCTACGATCACATCATCATCTGTGATGTCGATGATCACACCGTAAAATCCGCTTGTTGTCAATGCAGTATCTCCAACTTCCATAGAAGCCAGCATCGCCTGGATTCTCTTCTGCTCCTTTTTCTGAGGACGCATCATGAACCACCAGAGACCTCCGAATAATACTACATAAATTACAATAACACCTAACATCTTACCAGCACACCTCACTTACCGTGATATACTCTTCATTTTGTCTCACACGCTTCCCTGCGTCCGACAATATTCTATTGTACACAAAAAATCATGATACTTCAAGTAAATTTTCTATAAACATTTG
>ENA-OQDE01000732-OQDE01000732.1-human-gut-metagenome-genome-assembly--contig:-NODE-732-length-17036-cov-3.857295_pt1 | contig 17036 bp, 17 predicted proteins | sample MGYA00242768_ERZ504595 | MGnify/ENA primary metagenome ERZ504595 (study PRJEB26092, sample SAMD00036307) | human gut metagenome | host: Homo sapiens | study: EMG produced TPA metagenomics assembly of...
CGCCAGCTGGCCGCAGGCGCGGACACGACCCGTCGTGCGCGATCCCGACCGGCACAGCTGCGGCAGCTTCTTCATGAATCCGGTGCTTCCCGCCGATGCGGCCGATAGGCTGCCGCAGGACGCCCCGCGTTTCCCCGCGACGCTGCCGGATGGCACGGCGGGCGTGAAGACCTCCGCCGCCTGGCTGATCGATCATGCAGGATTCCATAAGGGGTTCAAGGTCGACGAATCCTCGCCGGCCGGCCTGTCCACGCTGCACACGCTGGCACTGACCAACCGCGGGGATGCGGCCGCTCCGACATCGCGGCGCTGGCGCATGCCGTGCAGGACGGCGTGGAGGCGGCGTTCGGCGTCCGCCTCGTCCCCGAGCCGGTCGTCGTCGGCATGGACCTGCGTTAGCCGCCCAAAGTCCCATCTCGTGCGCGTTAGATGGGACTTTTGCGGGGTGGAGCAAGGCGGGAGCGTGACCGTGCGTCCCCGTTGCCGCGTACTGTGGTAAGTCAAGCTAAGCCAAGGAGGAGTCATGCCATACGTTATCGCCCAGCCGTGCGTGGACGTCAAGGACAAGGCTTGTGTGGACGAGTGCCCGGTCGATTGCATCTACGAGGGTTCGCGTTCCCTGTACATCAATCCGAACGAGTGCGTCGATTGTGGCGCATGCGAGCCGGTGTGCCCGACCGAAGCCATCTTCTACGAGGATGACCTGCCCGACGAGTGGGCTTGGTACAAGGATGCCGCGGTGAGTTTCTTCGCCGAGGTCGTGATTTCGGCGGTGCTTCCGCACACGGCCCGATCGGCCACGATCCCGAGCAGGTGGCCGCGTTGCCGCCTCAGAATCAGGACTGATCCGCCCGGTATCATTCTGCAGGCCGTCGCCTTGTGCGGCGGCCGCTTTCATAGAGCACGGTTCCTTCGCCGGGTGACACGCCACGGCCGGCCGGAGGACGTCGAGGAAAGGACCAGCATGGGCTTTCACGCTTATTCATCGCCATACGATTGGTCTCGCATCGCCCCGTACAAGACAAAGGCGGCACAGGTGCCGGGCGGCATCGTCGACCTGTCGGTGGGCTCTCCCGTCGACCCGGTGCCGCAATCCGTGCGTGAGGCGCTTGCCGTGGCCTCGGACGCGAAGAACGCGCACGGTTATCCGGTGACGGCCGGATCCGGTGATCTGCGCGACGCCATCTTCGAATGGTTCCGTGCCGTGCGCGGCGTGGACCTGCAATCCATCAACGCCGACGTTGTGCCCACGGTCGGCTCCAAGGAGGCCGTCGCGCTGATGGCCTCGCTGTTGCACCTCGGCGAGGGCGATGTCGTGGTCCAGCCGAAGGTCTCGTACCCCACGTACGAGATCGGCACGCAGCTGGCCGGTGCGAGCGTGCTGAAGGTCGATGACGTCTCGGATGTCGACTCATGGTGCCATGTGCCGGGTGTGAAGGCGGTATGGGTCAATTCGCCGTGTAATCCCACCGGCGGCGTGCTGTCCGGCGGCTGGCTGTCCGATATCGTCGCGGCGGCGCGTCGCATCGGCGCGGTGGTGCTGTCCGACGAGTGCTATGCCTGATGTGCTGGTCGTCGAATTCGCGTGATTTCCACGTGGACGGTGCCGGGGCCGGTGCGTCGACGCCGGTGTCGTTGGCGACGTCCCCGTGCGCGTTGAACACCGCCGTCTGCGATGGTACCGCAGACCGGATCCTGGTGCTGTACTCGCTCAGCAAGCAGTCGAACATGGCGGGATACCGGACCGCGTTCATCGCGGGAGACGCCGGCCTGGTGCATGAGATGTCGGTGTACCGCAAGCAGATCGGGCAGATCATCCCGGTCCGGTGCAGTCCGCGATGGCCGCGGGATTGCGTGATTTCGATGCGGCGAAAACCCAATGGACGCGCTATCGCCGCCGTCTGAAGACGCTGGTCGGCGCGCTGCGGTCCGCCGGATACGACGCCCGCATGCCGCAGGGGGCGCTGTACGTGTGGGTGCGGGCGAAGTCGGGCGACTGCTGGCGCGACATGGACGATCTGGCCGCGCTCGGCATCATAGCGAGCCCCGGGGAGTTCTACGGAGCGCCGGAATGCCTGCGCTTCTCCGCCACCGCGAGTGACGATGCGTCGCCGACGCGGCGAGGCGTCTCTCGCGCTGACGTCGGTCGGCTCACCCACCGGCTCACAATCCCAGCGACGCCGCGCCCTTGCCGTATTTGCGGCGTATCGCGTCCAGCGCCTGCTCCGCGTCGCGCTGCCGCGCCGACCGCGTGACGGTTCCGGCGGACTGTGCCTCGGTCTCCTCCAGCACGTCATCCAACGTCGGCTGCACGGTCGAACCAGCCGACCTCGCCAATCCGCTCGCGCTCATGCCGGCGAGCCGGATGTCTCGCGGCAGGGGAGTGCCGGGGCTCCGCATGGCGGCGACGCCACCCTCGATCCCCAGCATCCGGCACAGTAGCTCTACGGATTGCGGATACAGCGCGGCGGCCGTGTCCTCGGCGCGTTCCATGGTGTGTGACATCGACTTGTAGCTCAGATCGGCGAACCGCAGTTTCACCGTCACCGTCCGCGCCACCAGACCGCGTCTGCGTAGCGAGCTCGCCACTTCGTCGCAGCACCGGCGCAGCAGGTCGCATACCCGTCGCATGTCGCGCGTGTCCTCGGGGAACGTGCTCTCGGAGCCGATCGACTTCTCCGGAGTGTACGGCGTCACCGCACGCTCATCCATGCCACGCGCGGCCATATACAGGCCGTGGGCCATGGTCTGCGAGCCGATGGCCGTGGCCAGCGTCTGCTCGCTCATCTTCGCCAGGTCGGCCACGGTCTTCACGCCCCACTCCGCCAGCCGCCGCTCCAGCGAAGGCCCGATGCCGGGTATGCCCCGCAGCGGCATCATCTGTACGAACTCGGCGTGACGGGCGACGGGAATCAGCAGCATGCCATCAGGCTTCGCATTCGTCGACGCCATTTTCGCGACCAGCTTGTTCGCGGCGACGCCCACCGAACAGGTCACATGGAACCGCGAGGCGACCTCCTGTCGTATCCAGCGCCGATCCGGGTCGCCGTTGCCAGGCGAGCAGCGCCCCGACACGTCCATATACGCCTCATCCACCGAAACCTGCTCGAACCGGTCAGTGACCTGGCTGAACACCTCTTCGACGATGCGCCGAGACATCATCCGGTAGTAGTGCATGTCCACCGGCAGGAACACGCCGTCCGGGCACAGCTGACGGGCACGGGCGCTCGCCATCGCCGAATTGACGCCGTAACGCCGTGCCTCATAGCTCGCCGCCGACACCACCGAGCGCGTCCCGGTGCCGATGATCACCGGCTTGCCTTTGAGTTCGGGATGACGTGCCACTTCCAGCGAGGCGTAGAAGGCGTCCATGTCGATGTGCAGCACCGTGCAGCCGGTCTCGTCATGCCCCCAATCGCGTTTGGCGGCGGCCAGTCTAGGTGCGGTGCTCATATCCCTTATCGTACCGTGCCGGGCTGGGATGGAGCGGGCCTTGCCGTACCGGTTGGGGAGCGGCCGTCGCAATCTCTTTGCCGCCCGCGCGTGGCCTGGCCTGTCGGAGTGCAGGGCGCCGCGAAATTGCTGGCGTTGCTGCTGATCGTCGCGGGGATCGTCACGTTCACGGGCGACTCGAATCCGGCGCGTTGACCCGCCGTCAGGCCCCGTATGACGCCGCGTGCGGCACACCGTGTTGCTGAAGTCCGGGGGACGATGGTAAGATGCCATGTTGTTGCGCCAATGTGCAACATGGAGACATGCCTGAGTGGCCGATAGGGGCACCCTGCTAAGGTGTTAGTCGTGTTTAGCGGCTCGAGGGTTCGAATCCCTCTGTCTCCGCCGACTAGGTCCGGACGTTTGCCCGGGGCTTTTTGCTTTTTCCGGGTCTTTCTCGAGGGACGTCAAGAACGACTATTGCAGCCCGTATTATGGCAGCAGGCTGGAGCCGCCGGTGCGTGGGTCGATGCTGTGTGACTGGTAGGGAATCGGTAAGCCACGAAAAGCTGAATGTTCGCTGGGATTTGTGTGGTCATGATATGAGAAAGCCGGTCGTGCATAATCCGCGCGACCGGCCATCCGGGCAAGGCGCACCGTCTTATAGCGAAGCAGGGGGGGCGGAGGTACGCCATTGTCCGTCCGTCTCCAAGCAGTCATTCTACCCCCTTCGTTTACCGTGACACGATGATGTCATCGTTCACATAGTAAGAAAGATGCCGCCGCAATGTGATTGCATATGCCGGTTTCCCGCGCGTGTCGCACGTCTGTGCTTGTGTCGTAGGGGAGATTCGCCCGCGCGTGTCGTGTCCGCTTACTGGACAGTAGCTGACGGGCGTTAGACTGAGAACCATCAGGACGAGATGAGCGAGGAGCGTACGATGGGGCACATCCGGGGAAAAGGGCATCACAGGACGACGGCATCGCATTCGCCCGTCAGGGCGCTCGTCGTCGTGCTGGTCATCGTGGCGGTGCTCGTCGGCGGCGGATGGCTGGTCGTGCGGCATATGCAGGCCGCCGCTCCCGTCGCGAAACCGGACAAGGCCGCGACGGTGACCCGGGTCGATCTCGACAACAAGCAGGCCGTACCCGAACCGGTTGTGGAGCACCATGCAATTCGCCCGACTGCCCGGACACCGACTGCATCTCCATGCTGGTCAACGGCGACCTGCTGTTCCATCCGAACCTGTGGAAGCATTTCGCCGGTGCGAACACCGCCGCCACCGACGGCACGGCGTTCGATTTCACGCCGCTGTTCGAAACCATGAAGCCATACATCCAGGCGTCCGACATCGCCGTGTGCGAGTTCGAGACGCCGATCGCCAAACGCGGCGGTCCCTACACCGGCTATCCGGTATTCAACGTGCCGCCGGAGGTCGCCGATGCCGCGGCCTCGGTCGGCTACACCGCCTGCACGCACGCCACCAACCATTCATGGGATCAGGGTGCCGACGGCATCGCCCGCCTGTGGGATACGCTCGCGTCCAAGGGCATCGCGCAGACCGGTTCGTACAAGAACGAGGAGGACTCCACCAAGCCGCTGGTCATCGACTCGCCACGGGCGGCGGCAAGCTCGGCCTGGTCACCGGCACGGTGTCGCTCAACGGCATGACCGCCGACCATGACTGGCAGGTCGACCGCCTGCGCGAAGCCGGCGACCCCCAGCATCAGTCCGACATCGACCGTGCCGTCGCCAAGGCCAAGGCCGCCCGTGAACAGGGGCGCCGACGTGGTGGCCATGGCCATGCATTCGGTGCAGGAATACATCGACTACGCCGATTCGTGGCAGGTCTCCGAGGCGCATGAGCTCGCGGACACCGGCGCGTTCGACGTGATCTACGGCGCCGGATGCCATTGCGCGCAGCCCATCGAGAACTACAACGGCACGTGGATCATCTACGGGCTTGGCAACACGGTGACGGTCAGCGCCCCCGCCAGCAGAATCGTCAACAATCAGGCGTGACCGCCCGCATCCAGTTCGCCGGCCGCAAGGGCGTGGCCGGGGCATGGCGCGTCAGCCGCATCGACTGGGTGCCGACCGCGAACATGCGGCAGGGCTCATACCAGTGGTGTCCGATCTCCAGCGACCATCCCAACGGCACATGCTGGTCCGAATCGCAGGATGCGCAGGTGCGCCAGCGCATATGGAACGTCATCTATTCGATGGGCGCCGACAAGAACGTCGTGAAGGAGTGGAACATCACCGATGAAAACCGTTCTTGACACGTCCGACCGGCCGGCGCATGACGCACTGGTGGAGAAGAAGTCCGAGTTCATCGCCGATGTGTGCCATGTGGATGCGTTGGACGAGGCGCTGCTGTTCGTCGATTCCGTTCGCCAGCTGCACCCCAAGGCCCGGCATGTGGCGTACGCCGCGATATGCGTCGACGGCGATGGTCGCGTGCGGGAGAGGATGAGCGATGATGGCGAACCATCCGGCACCGCCGGCAAGCCCATTCTCGACGTGCTGCGGCAGGGAGATCTGATGAACTGCGCAGTGACGGTCACCCGGTATTTCGGTGGTATCCTGCTGGGGTCGGGCGGGCTGATTCGCGCGTATTCGTCCGCCGCCTCGCTGGGCGTCAAGGTGGCCAGACTGGCGTCCATCGAGACGTGCCGCAGATACACGACAGCGCTGCAGTACCCGCAATTTGACGTGTTCCGTCAACTCGCCTCGGATTGCGGGGCCGCGCTGGAGAATGAGCGGTACAGTGACCGTGTCGTACTGGACGCGGTGGTGCCGGTGGAGCGTGAGCGGGAATTTTTCCGGCGCGTGCGTGAGGCGTTCAGCGCGACGGTGACGCCCGAATCCGGTGAACTGATAAGCCGTCCCGTCGCAATCTAAACAGGCGCGATGTTATGCGCAGCATGTCTGGGGGTGGTTTTGCGGTACTCAGCTCACCCGTCAGCAGGAACGCAATACTTTGCGGAAGATATGGTTCGGTTCGGCGACCCCTCGGGTATGGTGATGACTATGAGCGAGATGCAACGACATGATGACGAGGCCACGGTGCGCGAGGCCACAGCGCAGACTGCAGCGCAGTCTCAGCCCGACAGCGCCACTGACTCCACGCCCTTCGAGCCTCTGACCGCCACGTATGAGCGGCTGCGGCACTCCACCGATAGCGCGGAACTGTCCGGGTTCGCGCGCCGTCCGTTGCCGGACCGTTCCGATCAGGCGGCGTTCTCCCGTGCGACGGCACTGCTGGAGGCCGTCGCCGCAACCGGCACACGCCGTTGGAAGATCGCATCATGCTGGCGGAGACGATGCCGTTCCCGAACATCCTGGTCAAGCTGTCGACGGACCCGAGTCCGGACGTGCGCAGGGCCGTGGCGGCCAACGAGGACGACAAGAACTGGCTGGTGGGGCGCCTGACCAAGGACGAGGTCCCCGAGGTGCGCGACGCGGCGCTGCGCAACAAGCGCACATCATGAAGATGCGGCTGGAGGGAGCGCAGAACACCGATCTTGACGCCGACACCCTGGACGTGCTGTCAAGGCTCGGAGTATCGGAGGAATCCGGTGCCCCGGCGATTCTCGCGACGATGGTGCGGCGCGCGGTGGCGTTGAACCCCGGCACTTCGCAGGAGACGCTCGACCGGTTGCGCGACGACCCTTCGCCCGAAGTGGCGAAAGCCGCGGCGAGCCGGACCTCGGACGCCTCGTGACGCATCATTGCGCGACACCCTCCCTGCGCTCCCTCCTGCCACCCCCGTACTGACCCCGTTTCGTTCCGACCCGTCCACCGCCGGCGGATCAGGCGATAATCGCGGGTAAAATCTGGCGCAATTCGCGGTATACGTAAGCGTGCCGCGCAAAAGCGGGCTTACACTAAGGAATATGGCAGAGAGTACAGAAAGTGCGGAGCGTCTCGCGCGTCCGCTGATCCATCTGGCGCGTCTGGTTGGATTGGCCACGAGCTACATCGGCATGAGCGACGACTATCACGAGATCGATGATGATGTCCTGAAGGCGTTGCTGGGTGCGTTGGGCGTGGACGCCCATGACGATGACGCCATCGATGATTCCGTTGTCCGTATCCTTCGCGAGCGCCACGGGCGTCTCGTCGCCCCGACCGTGTTGCATGTCGTCGGCAAGGAAGATCGTGTGCTGCTCAACACCGGTATCATGCAGATTCCCTCCGCAACCATCACGCTGGAAAACGGCGACGAATACCAGGGTGCGCTGGAGCCGGGAGCCGGAGACGGATCGCAGGCGTACGAGGTCGACGGCAAGTTCGTGGCGACGGCATCCATCACCATACCCGCGGATCTGCCGATGGGATACCATACGCTGCATGTCAGCGTGGGCGACCGCACGCAGGATGCCACGCTGATCAGCGCCCCCGAGCGTATTCCGATGCTGCCGGCCATGGAACATGACCAGCTGTGGGGCTGGATGGCCCAGCTGTATTCCATCCGGTCCGCCGGATCCTGGGGCGTGGGCGATTTCGAGGACCTCAAGACCCTCATGGTCGATTCGCACAGCAAGACCGGCGCCGATTTCATGCTGGTCAACCCGCTGCACGCGTGCGAGCCGGTAGCGCCGCTCACCCCGTCGCCGTACCTGCCGATTTCCCGCCGCTTCATCAACTTCACGTACATTCGTCCCGAGGCGATCGAGGAATATGCCGGCCTCGGCGATGACCTGAAATCGCAGATCGGCGAGCTGCACGCGCAGGCCGAACCGCTGAACGGGGACGCGCAGATTATCGACCGTGATTCGATGTGGCGCGTGAAGATGCACGCCCTGTGGCTGATTTTTAAGGCCGGGCGCAGCGAGGAGCGTCAGAAGGCGTTCGACGACTACAAGAGCACGTCCGCCGAAGGCTTGAGGCCTACGCCACGTGGTGCCTGTGCTACGACAAGTGGGGCGCGCCGACCGGCGAAGCCGACAGCTGGGAGAAGCGCCTCGACAAGAACAGCGAAGAGGTGCAGGGGCTGCGTCGACAGTTCCCCGACACATTGGACTTCTACCGCTGGTTGGAATGGATCGCCGACGAGCAGCTGGGAGCCGCTCAGCAGGCCGCGAAGGACGCCGGCATGCAGATCGGCCTCATGGCCGACATGGCGGTCGGCGTGCATCCGTCCGGCTCCGACGTGTGGTGGAACCCGGAGTGTTTCGCCAAGGGCGCCACGGTCGGCGCGCCGCCGGATTACTTCAACCAGCAGGGGCAGGACTGGAGCCAGCCGCCACTCAACCCGATCGAGCTGGAGAACACCGGCTACCTCACGTATCGTCACATGGTGCAGGGCATGTTCGCCCATGCAGGCGCGGTGCGCATCGACCACATCCTCGGCCTGTTCCGCCTGTGGTGGATCCCCTCCGGGCACACGCCCAAGGACGGCGCCTATGTGCAGTACGATTCCGAGATCATGCTCGGCATCCTGGCACTTGAGGCGTCACGCGCCCACGGCGTGGTCGTCGGCGAGGATCTGGGCGTCGTGCCGGACCACGTCTCGACGTCGCTGTCCGCGCATCAGGTGCTGGGTTGCGCCGTCGAATGGTTCGAGCAGATGGACGGCAAGTTCCGCGCCCCGAAGGATTGGCGCGAGTTCTCGCTCGCTTCGGTGAACACGCACGACCTGCCGCCCGCAGCCGGATATCTCGCGTACGAGCACGTCGAACTGCGCGAGCGCCTGGGACTGATCGAAGGATCGGTCGAGGACTTCGAGCAGAACGCGCGCGCCGAGCACAAGGCCATGATGGTCATGCTGATCGTCAACGGTTATCTCGACCCCGACCTGCTGAAGGACGAGAAAGCCCACGAGCAGGAGATCGTCGAGGCGCTGTACCGCGGTCTGCGCGGCTCCCCGTGCAAGCTGCTCGCGGCGTCCATCGTGGACGGCGTGGGAGAGCGCCGCGCCCAGAACCAGCCCGGCACCAACAACGAATATCCGAACTGGCGCATCCCGCTGGCCGACGGCAAGGGCAATGTCGTGCCGCTGGAGGAGCTGTTCTCCAACACGCGGCTGCTCTCGCTTGCCAAGGTCATGCAGGGGCGCTGAGGGTGCGATATGGGCATGCCATCCGGCCGTACATGAGGTGTCGTTCGGCCGGATGATGAAGTGTGTCGTGCGGCGTTGCGAAATGTCAAAGGTGGCGTTATCATAGAGGATTGTTGTGTTTCCCTAAGGGGTCCTTCAAAGCGCTTTCCCACTCGCCATCGAGGACTTTCAGGGAGCCCACGGATAATGAGGCCGAAACCGCCAAGCCTGACCAGCGCGGCAGTCCAAGCCCGGAACACAATAAGCAAGAAAAGGTACACCAGTGAAAACTTTCACTCCGAAACCAGCCGATTTGACTCATGACTGGTACATCATCGACGCCACCGACGTGGTGCTCGGTCGTCTGGCCACTCAGGTCGCCACGCTGCTGCGCGGCAAGAACAAGCCGACCTACGCGCCTCACGCCGATTCCGGTAACCACGTGATCATCATCAATGCCGACAAGATCGCTCTGACCGGCAACAAGATGGGCAAGGAACTGTACTCGCACTCCGGTCGTCCCGGTGGCCTGCGTCGCGATAGCTACGCCGAGCTGCTGGCGAACAAGCCGGAGCGCATCATCAAGGCTGCCGTCAAGGGCATGCTGCCGAAGAACCGTCTGTCCAAGGTGCAGCTGGACCGTCTCCGCATCTTCCGTGGTGCCGAGCATCCGCACACCCCGCAGCAGCCGCAGGTTTTCGAGATCGCTCAGGTCTCGCAGCAGGCCAAGTGAACCGAAGGGAGATAGAGAATCATGGCTGAAAACACCAACGACTCCGCGGTTCAGGCAACCGAAGAGGAGCTCACCAGCTACACCACCGAGACCAACGCGGGTGCCGGCACCGGCACTTCCGCGATTGCTCCGGGCTACGGCACCGGCCGCCGCAAGGAAGCCGTCGCCCGCGTGCGTCTGGTTCCCGGCACCGGCAAGTGGACCATCAACAAGCGCACCCTGGAGGAGTACTTCCCCTCCAAGCTGCTGCAGCGTGAGGTCAACTCCCCGATCGTGCTGCTCAAGCTCGAAGGCAAGTTCGACGCGATCGTCCTCGTTGACGGCGGCGGCACCACCGGTCAGGCCGGTGCCATCCGTCTCGGCGTTGCCCGCGCTCTGAACGCCATCGACCGTGACGCCAACCGCGCCGCCCTGAAGAAGGCCGGCATGCTGACCCGCGACTCCCGTGTCGTGGAACGCAAGAAGGCTGGTCTGCACAAGGCACGTCGCGCTCCGCAGTTCTCGAAGCGTTAATATACGCCAGTTCTGGCTATCGCGAGGCCCTTTCGGAAACATCGTTTCCCGAAAGGGCCTCGTTCGTTATGAGCACCTCTACTGCAGCCTGCGCATCACGCTGATGCTGAGTGCGGGCATCGTCCATACCGCCGACCCGTTAACCGTAGCGTTGCCGTCATCACGGGTCGACGCGAAGCGCCATGCACGGTACTGGCCGCAGACATGGTCGCCGAAACATCCGCGCCAACGCCCGGGGCCTGCTCGTCATCCTCGAACAGCACATCGGCATGCTCTGTGGTGGCGCCAAACAGATCCAGCTTGTCCTGCTCGGCCAGCGACGCCTGAATGGTCTTCAATAGCTGATGGATGTTGTCCTTCTCGCTGACGGACATGGTCCAGTTGCTGCGCAGCGCCTGGTTCTTGCCGATACGCTGCAGCCGATCGCCCGGCGCCGGCCGCAGTCCGACCGCGGTCGCGGAACTCCAGTCACACTGCCAGGAGCAGTCGCTCGGCAGGGTGAACCGGCGTACCTCGTCGACGCCGTTGATCACGATGAGCACATCGACCTCATCCTGCGAGAGCAGTCGCATCGCGAAGCTGCGTATCGTCGTGTCGAACCAGTCCCGATCCATCGGCGTGGTGCCGTCGGGCAGATACCATTGCACGCGGCTCGACGGCTTGAACAGGCCGAGCTGCGTGAGCCGCGTGAAGAACTCCTCGTGATGGTACAGTCCCAGCGACTTGCGTATCGACAGCAGTCGGGACACCGTATCCAGGCGGTGCATCTGCATGGTTTTGCGGGTCTGGTACATCCAGTCCCAGTTCAGCCAGGTGATGTCGTTGTCCTGCGCATAGGCGTTGTTGTTGCCGCTCTGCGAGTTGCCGAATTCGTCGCCCGCCAGCATCATCGGCGTGCCCAGCGACAGCATCAGCGTGCCGAGCATGTTCATGGCGGCCTGCTCGCGTTTGCGGATGATCGCCGGGTCGTCGGACGGCCCCTCGACACCGAAGTTCGCGGAGTGGTTCACGTTCGATCCGTCGATATTGTTCTCGCCGTTGGCTTCGTTGTGCTTGACCGCGTATCGGGTCAGGTCGGTGAGCGTGAATCCGTCGTGGCACGAGACGTAGTTGATCGAGGACACGCATCCGCGCCCGGGCTCCGTGGCGAACAGGTCGGACGAACCGCACAGTCGCGTGGCCATCTCCTGCATGCCGATACCGCTGGGCGCCCCCGGTTGGGTGTCGGTGATCCAGAATCGGCGCACCGTGTCGCGGAACCGGTCGTTCCACTCGCTGAACGGCATGCCGAATCCGCCGGTCCTCCATCCTGCGGCCCCAGGTCCCAAGGCTCCATGATGAGTTTCAGGTTGCCGAGCAGCAGGTCGGAACGCAACGCATACAGGAACGGGTGATGCTTGGTGAAGTCCCCGTCCAGCCGCGCCAGCGACACGCCGAGATCGAATCGGAACCCGTCGATGCCGATGCGCTTGGCCCAATACCGCAGCGAGTCCACGGCGAACGTCACCACGTGCGTGTTGGTGAAGTCGAAGGTGTTGCCGCAGCCGGTGGTGTCCTCAAGCCGCCCGATATTGCCCTTCTGACGCCGGTAATACAAGAGCGCGTCCAGACCGCGCCAGCATGTCGTCGGCCCTTCCACGCCGCCTTCGCAGGTGTGGTTGTACACCACGTCCATGATGACCTCGAACCCGGCCTCATGCAGCGCGCGCACCATGCCGATGACCTCGTCGCGGACCGCCCGGGCCCCCTTGCGCTGGGCTTCGGCAGTGGCGTACGAAGGCTCGGGGGAGAAGTAGCTGAGTGGCGAGTACCCCCAGTAGTTGTGCCGCCCGCGCTCCTGCAGGAACAGCTCGTCCTGCTTGGCCTGGATGGGCAGCAGTTCGATGGAGGTGACGCCCAGGGATTGCAGGTACGAGAGCGTGGTCGGGTGGGCGAGACCGCGTACGTGCGCGCAGTTCCTTGGGCAGCCAGGGTGCGTTCGCGGTGAATCCCTTGACGTGCAGCTCGTACAGCACGGTCTTGCTCCACGGCACGTGCGGGTGCGAGGGGTCGGCGTCGTGCTTGGTCTTGTCCCGGTCGTCGATGGCCACCGACACGGGCATGTTGCCCAGTGCGTCGACGGTGCTCATCGGCCCGAACGCGGAGCCGCGCACCTTGCCGTCCTCGCTGACGTCGCACTGGTATGAGAACGCGGCCGGCGACAGCTTCATGCGGCCGTCGATCCCCTTGCCATACGGGTCGAGCAGCAGCTTGTACGGGTTGAACCGCAGCCCCTTGCTCGGATCCCACGCGCCGTCCACTCGGTAGGCGTAGCGCATGCCGTCCCACGCCTTGGGAAGATGCACGTACCACAGGCCGTAGTTCGGCCCATCCATGCGGAACAGCGTCTCGCGCACGTACATGGGCTCGATGATGCGCGTGCAGACGGCGTGCTCGTGTATTTCGTTGATGAACGGCGTTGCTGAATCATCGAAGATGCGGATGGCGTCGTTGAAGAAGGCGGTGGTTGATCGACCTTCTCGTAGATGCAGAGCCACACCTGATCGGCTGTTTCGGAACGGACGATGACATCGGCGCCGCCGTCTTCCGTGAAGTACAGGCCCGGTCGTGTCGCATAGCGATGAGGGATTGCATACCGCTGAGGTATCGCGTGTTTCATACACCCATTGTAGCGGTGTCGATTTTCGTCCGTGTCGGAGCGGGCGAGGACGGGTGCGGGCCCGTGTCCCAGCCGCACAGCGCGTCCATGTAGGGGTCGGTGAACTGCATGGCCGCGCCGATGGCGCCGCTGTTCTCGTCGCTGCGGCTCAGCCGAAGGGTGAAATGGTCGGTGCCGAATACGCTGAGGGCCGTGACCCGCCGCTGCAGGTCGGCGATGTTGTCGTGGTCGAGGTACAGCGCCGCCTCCCCGCCGATGACGACGTCGGCGCAGATGACGCACCGCACGTTGGCGATGGCCAGCGCCACGTGGTCGAGCCAGTCGTTCATGCGCTCGCGGTGATGGGTCTCGCCTTGCTCCAGCACGCTGAAGAAGCCGGGGATGCTCTCGTAGTCCTCCGGCAGGTTTTCGGGAGAGCAGTAGGCGGCCATGCAGCCGCGCCTGCCGCAGTGGCACGGTTTGCCGCCTGGGATGAGCGTCATGTGTTCGATGGCGCCATCGCACAGGTTCGGGCCGCGGTGCAGGCGGCCGTTCATGATGAGCGCGCCGCTGGGTCTGCGGTTCAGGTACAGGCATATGGCGTCGCTGATGGCGGCGTCGTGCAGCGTTTCGGTCATGGCGATGGCCGCGGCCTCGCGGATTAGTTGACGCGGGTAGCGCACCGACTGGGCGATGGTGTCGATGGTGACGCCGGTCGCTCCGGTCGAGTCGTTGAAGGTGATGACGGTGCCGTCGGCCGAGATGGCACCGGGGATGGCGAAGGATACGCCGAGCACGGGGCCGTGGGCCTTCTCGGTCTCCGCGGCGAAATCGTTGATCGCCGAACCCATCCGCTGGTAGTAGGCGTTGGTGTTGGCATAGGGGAGCGTGCGTGAGAGGGTGGCGATGGGGCGCCCCTGCAGGTCGATGGCGCATAGGCGCAGGGTGTTGCGGTGCATGGTGACGCCGATTGCGGTGCGATGACTCGGGTTGAACCGGTAGCTTTGGGATTTGCGGCCGCCCGTGGAGTCGGTCAGGGGGCCGGGGGCGATGATGCCGTCGTGTTCGAGCGCGCGGATGTTGCCGGTGATGGTCGGCAGGCTCAGCTGCAGATCGAGCTGCAGCTGGCGCTTGGTGACGTTGCCGTGCGTTGCGAGGTGGCGGATGATGGCCTGCCTGTTGCGCGTCTTGGTGATGTTTCGGGTTGCGGCGATGTCGGTGTCCGTGGTCGTCATTGGAGCCTCGTTGCTGGGTCGATTCCGTGTGGTGCCGGACGCATGACACCGCTTTTAATAAATAATTTTATAAAAGTTTGTCGACGAGTGCAACTTTTATAAACATACTTTATATAAGTTGTGTCGCGGAAATTCGTTTGATGGTGTGCGATGTCGCAAAAAGCGAACAAAAGATATCATTTCGTGGAATATCAGCGGCAAAACAGGGTTAAATGTAACAAATAGCAACAAATAAATACCAAAAACAAACACGAAACGCCGTTGTTTTTGTTCGTGTGCGTTTGCGCAGTGTATCACGTAGATTGTGACGTAGGCCACAGATGCGCAATAGCGAGCATGTGGATGGATGATCCGCCAGGTGATGGCGGCAACGACAACGGAATGAAACCACAGCTAGTCGAGGAGTATTCATGGCAGAAGCAACACAGGTCGAGGCGCCCGCCAAGCCGAGCCCCGAGGAGAAGCGCGCGGCGGCCGAAGCCGAGGTCGACGCCCTTGTCAAGAAGGGTCTCAAGGCCCTTGACGAGTTCGAGAAGCTCGATCAGAAGCAGGTCGACCGCATCGTCGCCAAGGCGTCCGTCGCGGCCCTGAACAAGCATCTGGTGCTCGCGAAGATGGCCGTCGAGGAGACTGGCCGTGGTCTCGTCGAAGACAAGGCCACCAAGAACATCTTCGCCTGCGAGCACGTCACCCACTACATGGCCGGGCAGAAGACCGTCGGCCTGATCCGCGAGGACGAGGTCATGGGCATAGACGAGGTCGCCGAGCCGGTCGGCGTCGTCGCCGGTGTCACCCCGGTCACCAACCCGACCTCCACTGCCATCTTCAAGTCGCTGCTGGCACTCAAGACCCGCTGTCCGATCGTGTTCGGCTTCCACCCGGGCGCCCAGAAGTCGTCCGTGGCCGCCGCGAAGATCGTCCGCGACGCCGCGATCGAAGCAGGCGCACCCGAGAACTGCGTGCAGTGGATCGAACACCCATCCATCGAGGCGACCGGCGCGCTGATGAAGCACCCGGGCGTCGCCACCATCCTGGCCACCGGCGGCCCCGGCATGGTCAAGGCCGCGTACTCCTCCGGCAAGCCCGCCCTCGGCGTCGGCGCCGGCAACGCTCCGGCCTACATCGATACCGATGTGGACATCGAACGTGCGGCGAACGACTGATCCTCTCCAAGCACTTCGATTACGGCATGATCTGCGCCACCGAGCAGGCCATCATCGCCCACAAGGACGTCTACGCGCCGCTCGTCAAGGAGCTCAAGCGCCGCAAGGCATACTTCGTCAACGCGGACGAGAAGGCGAAGCTGGAGCAGTACATGTTCGGCTGCACCGCCGGCTCCGGCCAGAAGCCGGTCCTCAACTCCGTGGTGCCGGGCAAGTCCCCGCAGTTCATCGCCAAGGCCGCCGCTTCGAGATCCCCGCCGACACGACGATCCTCGCCGCCGAATGCAAGGAGTCTCCGACGACGAGCCGCTGACCCACGAGAAGCTCGCCCCGGTGCAGGCCGTGCTCAAGGCCGACGACAAGGAGCAGGCCTTCGAGATGTGCGAGAAGATGCTCAAGCTCGGTGCCGGCCACACCGCCGCCATCCACACGAACAACGAGGCGCTGGTGCGCGAGTACGGCCTGCGCATGCACGCCTGCCGCATCATCTGGAACCAGCCGAGCTCGCTCGGTGGCATCGGCGACATCTACAACGCGATTGCCCCGTCGCTGACCCTGGGCTGCGGCTCCTACGGCGGCAACTCGGTGTCCGGCAACGTCCAGGCCGTGAACCTGATCAACATCAAGCGCATCGCTCGGAGGAACAATAACATGCAGTGGTTCAAGATTCCGGCCAAGACGTACTTCGAGCCGAACGCCATCAAGTACCTGCGCGACATGCACGGCATCGAGAAGGCCGTCATCGTGTGCGACAAGGTGATGGAGCAGCTCGGCATCGTCGACAAGGTCATTGACCAGCTGCGCGCCCGTGACAATCGCGTCACCTTCCGAATCATCGACTACGTCGAGCCGGAGCCCTCCGTCGAGACCGTCGAGCGCGGCGCCGAGATGATGCGCGAGGAGTTCGAGCCCGACACGATCATCGCGGTCGGTGGCGGCTCCCCGATGGACGCGGCCAAGATCATGTGGCTGCTCTACGAGCACCCGGAAATCTCCTTCTCCGACGTGCGTGAGAAGTTCTTCGACATCCGCAAGCGCGCGTTCCGCATCCCGCCGCTGGGCGAGAAGGCCAAGCTCGTGTGCATCCCGACCTCGTCGGGCACTGGTTCGGAGGTGACGCCGTTCGCCGTGATCACCGACCACAAGACCGGATACAAGTACCCGATCACCGACTACGCGCTGACCCCGTCCGTGGCCATCGTGGACCCGGTGCTGGCTCGCACCCAGCCGCGCAAGCTGGCCTCCGACGCCGGCTTCGACGCCCTGACCCACTCC
>ENA-OQDE01000733-OQDE01000733.1-human-gut-metagenome-genome-assembly--contig:-NODE-733-length-17001-cov-8.548240_pt1 | contig 17001 bp, 11 predicted proteins | sample MGYA00242768_ERZ504595 | MGnify/ENA primary metagenome ERZ504595 (study PRJEB26092, sample SAMD00036307) | human gut metagenome | host: Homo sapiens | study: EMG produced TPA metagenomics assembly of...
TAAGTTGTGCATACTGATTTTATAACTTAATGTATTGAGCAACACTAAGTTACAAATAAATTCTTGTATGTACAACTTTTCTTTCATATAAATTTATCTATTATTTTAATTCCGCCAACGGGTAAAGAAACTCCGCTAGATTGGGTGACTCATGAAACTTTTGCAACCAAAGATTTTGTATATTTCAATATCTTAGGATTTCAGCCGCGCCTTGCAAACAGGCGAGTGGTATTGTGCGTATCAATTTGCGTACGGATGATGTAGAGTTGATAGGGCAGGTGGAATTAGAAAAAGACCGCCAAGCGATTGACGGCCAATTGGTAGGAAGAGGTTTCTGGCATTGTAATGCCAGCCGTGATAATAAATGGGCTGCCGGAGATACTTTTGGAGGAAATGTATGGTTGGTTAATGTACAGACCGGGGAGCGTCATTGGTTGGCGTCGGATACCAAGATGAAACCAGATCATGCACATCCCAGCTTTAGTCCGGATGGTACGAAAGTTCTTTTCCAATCCGGACATTTTACAAATGGAAAAAGATTGAATTTAATGATGGTGGATATTTCATCCTTTAAATAAAGTAAGGTTGGATATGAAAAATACACGTAAGATATTATTTTCCGCAGCTTTGTTGTCTTCAGGGCTTACGATGGCCCAGACTACAACGGCAGAGAAATCGCCCAATGTTATTTATATTATGGCGGATGATTTGGGAATAGGTGATTTGGGATGCTATGGTCAGCGTCAGATTAAGACACCGAATATTGATGGGATAGCTCAGAACGGGATGAAGTTTATGCAGCATTATTCCGGTTCTACGGTCAGTGCTCCGTCCCGTTGTGCTCTGATTACAGGAAAGCACATGGGACATGCCGCAATCAGAGGAAATGCAAAAGTGGCAGGTTCGGATGGATTGTTATATGAAACTCCGCTTCCTGCCGGTGAAGTTACCGTAGCCGATATTTTTAAAACAAAGAATTATGTTACCGGATGTGTAGGCAAATGGGGAATGGGAGGACCGGGTACGGAAGGTATGCCCGGTAAACATGGTTTTGATTATTTCTACGGTTATCTGGGACAACGTTTTGCTCATAGTTATTACCCTGAGTTCTTGCATGAGAATGAGCAGAAGATTATGCTGGATGGGAAATATTATTCGCATGACTTGATGTTGGAAAAGGCTTTGAACTTTATTGATGAAAATGCGCAGAAACCTTTCTTCCTTTATTTTTCACCGACCATACCCCATGCGGATCTTGATATAATGGGGGAAGCGATGACGGAGTATGAGGGGGAATTTTGTGAAACTCCTTTTGGAGGAAGCAGAGACGGTTATAAATCGCAGCAAAATCCGCGTGCGGCGTATGCGGCGATGGTTACTTATTTGGATAAAAGTGTGGGCTTGATTATTAAAGAGTTGAAAGAGAAAGGTTTGTATGATCATACGATCATTGTTTTTACTTCCGATAATGGAGTCCATTCGGAGGGAGGGCACGATCCATCTTATTTTGACAGTAATGGTCCGTTCAGAGGTCAGAAAAGAGATTTATATGAAGGAGGTATCCGTACTCCGTTCGTCATTCAATGGCCGGGAGTTATTCCACAAGGAGTAGTTACCAATCATATTTCTGCATTTTGGGATTTTTTGCCTACTATAGGTGAATTGGTGCAGGCGGATATTCCTCAAAATATTGATGGTATATCTTATTTGCCTACTCTTACGGGAAAAGGTACTCAGAAGGAGCATGATTGTATTTATTATGAGTTCTTTGAATTTGGAGGAAAGCAATCTATTATGACACCTGATGGTTGGAAGTTGGTGAGACTGGAAGTTAGTGATCCGTCTAAAACCTACGAAGAATTGTATAATATTTATACAGATCCGGCGGAAACTTCCAATGTGATAAAACAATATCCTGATGTGGCAAAAAAATTAAAGAATATGATAGGTGGTCAACGTGTTGAAAATGCCCGTTTCCATTTTTAAACAAGTAAGATTTATGAAGCAATCCTTATTTTTAAAGAAATGCAGTAAGTTCTGTTATGTACTTTTTGCAGTTTGTGGCTGTTTGGCTTGTACACAGAATCATAAGATTGAATGGCCGCAAGTGACTAACGAGACCAAGCCTTGGACGCGATGGTGGTGGGAAGGCAATGCGGTCAGGACTACTGACTTGGATACGGTTATGCGTAAGTACCAGGAGGCAAATCTGGGTGGATTGGAGATCACTCCTATTTATGGAATACATGGTTATGAGGATCGCTTTAAAGATTTTCTTTCTCCGGAATGGGTTGATTTGTTTCTGTATACTTTGCAGGAAGCGAAGCAGTTGGGGTTAGGAATTGATTTGGCTAATGCTTCGGGATGGCCGTTTGGAGGACCTTGGGTCCCTCCCGAAGATGCGTGCAAGACGGTGGCTTATAAAACTTATCAATTGAAAGAAGGCGAACAACTAAGTGAACCTGTCCGGTATAAGGAAGAAGGCTTTGTCAGATTGGCAGGGCATACTCCGGTAAAACTGGCGGATTTGAAAGAACCGGTCAGTGCGAATGCTGATTTACAGACATTGGCATTGGATCAGGTACGATATAAAAAGGAACTGCCTTTGATTATAGTGACCGCTAATAGTGATAAAGGTGAATGTCTTGACTTGACTTCAAAAATAAAGCCGGATGGTACATTGGACTGGACGGCTCCTCAAGGTGACTGGACTATTTGCGCTCTGTTCCAAGGTCATCATGAAAATGGTAGAACGTGCAGGGCCTGGTGGTGAAGGTGATGTGATAGACCATTTTTCAGCTTCGGCCATTGATCATTATCTCAGTAAATTTGATGAGGCTTTTAAAGGAAAGGATATCAGTTATCTGAGGTATTATTTTAATGACTCTTATGAAGTGGACGATGCAAGAGGCGAGTCAAATTGGACTCCTGCTTTTTTTGACGAATTCCAAAAGTATAGGGGATATGACTTGCGTCAGCACTTACCTGCATTGTTAGGTATGGATACACCGGACAAGAATGCAAGGGTGTTGTATGATTATAGACAAACCATAAACGATTTATTGATAAATCATTATTCCATTCGTTGGCAACATTGGGCGGCAAAACAAGGAAAGGGTATAAGGAATCAGGCTCATGGTTCTCCTGCCAATATTCTGGATTTGTATGCAGTGAGTGATGTGCCCGAAATAGAAGGGCGTGATTTGGTCAGTATAAAAGCGGCTCCGTCTGTAGCCCATACGGAAGGAAAGAAACTCTCATCTTCGGAAAGTGCGACTTGGCTGGATGAACATTTCCAATCGAATCTGGGAGATGTAAAGAAAGCACTTGACCTTTTCTTTCTGGGCGGGGTGAATCATATTTTTTATCATGGCACTTGTTTCAGTCCGCAGGAGGCTCCCTGGCCGGGATGGTTATTTTATGCGGCAGTCCATTTTCATCCGAATAATCCGTTTTGGGAGGATTTTAAATATTTGAATCAGTATGTTACTCGCGTGCAGTCATTTTTACAGGATGGCACTCCTGATAATGATGTTCTTTTATACTATAACATAGCCGATGTGATGTCTGAACAAGGGAACAGAAGCCTTCAACACTTTAGCGGATTGGATCGTAATATGTTGGAATCTTCGGTCAGAGAAAGTGCGGTAACTTTAACAGAGAATGGTTATGCGTGGGATATGATTTCTGACAAGCAACTTCTTAAAACTAATATTGAGAAAGAAATGATTGTAACGCCCGGTGCCGCATATAAAACCGTTCTTGTTTCGGCGGCGCAATATATTCCTTATGAAACAATGGAAAAACTGATGGCTTTGGCTGATGAAGGTGCTACCGTTGTGTTTCATAAGGGAATTCCTCAAGATATGGCCGGAATGATTCTTTCGGAAGAGAAACAGGCTCATTTTAAAGAAATGCTGGATGCTCTGGACTTTCATGCTGAAGGTGCTGTTAAATGTGCTCGTGTAGGTAAGGGGAAGATTTGTTTGTCAGATGATATTAATGCTCTGATGAATGAGGCGAATGTGGGTGCTGAGAAAATGTATCAGGCAGGTCTGCAATGTATCCGAAGAAATAGTGCGACGGGAAAATATTACTTTATAGAAAATAGTAGCGACCGTAAAATAGAGGATTGGATTCCACTTCGTACAGAAGCTCGGAGTGCGGCGATTTTCAATCCAATGACTGGTGCCAGTGGTTTGGCTGCTATGAAACGCAATGACGGGCAAACAGATGTTTACCTGGAATTGAATCCGGGTGAAACTGTCATTGTATCAACTTCCGGTCAGCATTTTACAGGAGATGTCTATGCTTATTATCAAAATGCAGGTGAGCCAAATCCTGTTTCCGGCAGTTGGACTGTTTCTTTTGTTCAAGGAGGTCCTCAACTTCCTGCTTCTATAACGGTTGACAGTTTGGGCTCATGGACTGATTTTGTAGGGGATGAATATAAATCTTTTTCTGGAACAGCCGTTTATACGACTACTATAAATAAGGTGCCTGTAGCGGATGTGATCAATTTGGATCTTGGCTCTGTAGCGGAAAATGCATCTGTCTATTTGAATGGAGATTATATCGGTACAGTGATTGACTCTCCTTATCAATTGTATATCCCTGCTGAAAAATTCAAAGGACAGGATGAGTTAGTTGTCAGAGTAGCCAACTCTATGGCGAATCGAATTGCTTATATGGATAAGAAGGGAGTGGACTGGAAGATTTTCTATAATGTAAATATGTCTGCAAGAAAAAAGGAAAATGTGAAAAATGGTATCTTTGATGCTTCTGATTGGGAACCAAAATCTTCAGGGCTATTGGGACCTGTAACGTTGACTCCGGCTATGGTGAAGCAATGAATTATATAGTCCTGATGTTGCAACCTATAGAATAAATGTTTCAGGGTGTTTGTGTAATGTGTTGATTATTAATGTTATATGTGAATATGCGCAACATGAATACCCTGAAATTTCGTTTTGAACGAATTTCTATATAAATGTATCTTATTCTATGGTAAGAGAGGGAACTTTATGCTAGTTTTGCAACAAACAATTTGAGATAGCTATGAGAAACAAAATTCTTTTATTTTTATTGACTTTTATAGGAATAAGTCAGATTGCGGCAGCATCAACTGTCCGTGATAAATACAATTTTAATTCTGAATGGTTACTTTATGTCGGCGATATACCGGAAGCCAAAGAGGTACGTTTCCAGGATACGGATTGGAAGAAAGTAACATTACCCCGTCCTTTTAATGAAGATGAAGCTTTTCGTTTGAGTATAGAACAACTGACGGATACTGTGATGTGGTATCGTAAACATTTCCGTCTGCCTGCCGATAGCAAGAACAAAAAAGTCTTTGTTGAATTTGAAGGGGTTCGTCAAGGAGCTGATTTTTATATCAATGGCGAATATATCGGCTTGCATGAAAATGGTGCGATGGCTGTAGGTTTCGATTTGACTCCTTATATTAAATATGGACAAGAGAATGTAATGGCGGTCCGCATTGATAACAATTGGAATTATAAGGAACGTGCTACCGGCACCAAATATCAATGGAGTGACCGTAATTTCAACGCCAATTATGGAGGTATACCAAAGAATGTATGGCTTCATGTTACTGATAAACTTTATCAGACACTTCCCTTGTACAGTAATTTAAAAACTACCGGTGTCTATATCTATGCGGAAGATATCCGTGTGAAGTCTCGTAAGGCTGTGGTTCATGCGGAGTCTGAAATAAAAAATGAATATAATCGGGATAAGAAAGTCGCTTATAAGGTTGAAGTGTTTGATCGTGACGGGAAAAGCATAAAAAGTTTTGAGGGTACTCAGACGGTAGTAAAACCGGGTGAAACTGCGACTTTGGAAGCTTCGGCAGAAATAGACGGACTTCATTTCTGGAGTTGGGGATACGGATATTTGTACACAGTAAAAACCAGTTTATGGGTGGATGGCAGAAAAGTAGATGAAGTGGCTACCCGTACCGGTTTCCGTAAAACTCGTTTCGGCAAAGGAATGATTTGGTTGAATGACCGGGTGATTCAGATGAAAGGTTTTGCACAGCGTACCAGTAATGAATGGCCGGGAGTCGGTATGAGTGTTCCTGCATGGCTGAGTGATTATAGCAACGGTCTGATGGTGGAAGATAATGCCAACTTGGTTCGTTGGATGCATATCACCCCTTGGAAGCAGGATATTGAATCGTGTGACCGTGTCGGATTGATTCAGGCGATGCAGGCCGGTGATGCAGAAAAGGACCGTGAAGGCCGTCAATGGGAACAACGTACAGAATTGATGCGTGATGCCATTATTTACAACCGTAATAATCCGAGTATTTTATTCTATGAATGTGGAAACGAATCAATCAGTCGTGAACACATGATAGAAATGAAAGCGATTCGTGATAAGTATGACCCTCATGGAGCCGTGCCATCGGTTCCCGTGAAATGCTTGATATTCGTGAAGCCGAATATGGTGGCGAGATGCTTTATATCAATAAGAGCAAACATCATCCGATGTGGGCCATGGAATACTGCCGTGATGAAGGTCTGCGCAAATATTGGATGAATATTCTTATCCATATCATAAAAATGGGGAAGGAAATAATTCATTCCGTTCTGCAATGACTAATAAGGTCCAGAAAAAGGTGGATGCCCGTGCTTATAATCACAATCAGGATTCCTTTACTATTGAGAATGTGATTCGTTGGTTTGATTATTGGCGTGACGCCGGGTACAGGTGACCGTGTCAGCTCAGGAGGTGTGAAAATCATCTTCTCGGATACGAATACACATTATCGTGGTGTGGAGAATTATCGTCGTAGTGGTGTGACAGATGCCATGCGTATCCCTAAAGATCCTTTCTATGCACATCAGGTGATGTGGGACGGATGGGTGGATATAGAGAATCCCCGTATTCATATCGTTGGTCATTGGAACTATAAAGAAGATGTGGTTAAACCTGTTTATGTGGTATCCAGTGCTGAAAAAGTGGAATTGTTCCTGAATGGTAAATCTTTAGGAAACGGTCAAAGAGATTATCATTTCTTGTATACTTTCAAAGATGTGGCATTTGTTCCGGGCAAGTTGGAAGCTGTAGGGTATGATAAGAATGGAAAAGAATGTTGCCGCGCTGAATTGCAGACTGCCGGCAAGCCGGAACAGATTAAACTTAGTGTGATTCAAAGTCCTAAAGGCTGGAAAGCGGATGGAGCTGATATGGTATTGCTTCAAGTGGAAGTGATGGATAAAGATGGCAGACGTTGCCCGCTGGCTAATGATCTGATACATTTTGACGTAGAGGGACCGGCTGAATGGCGTGGTGGAATAGCACAGGGCAAAGATAATTATATTCTTTCAAAAGATTTGCCTGTAGAATGTGGAATCAACCGGGCTTTGATACGCTCTCTTACGACTCCGGGAGCAGTTCGTATAACAGCCAAGCTGATGGATTGCAATCTGCCGAAATCAGTCTTTCTTCCGCACCGGTTGAAGTGAAGAATGGCTTGAGTAACTATATTCCGGGAGATGAACTGGAGGGCAGGCTGACCCGTGGAGAAACTCCGTTGACTCCTTCTTACAAAGATACGAAAGTCGATGTGAATATCTTATCGGCGGTTGCCGGAGCCAACCAGGATGAAACGATAAAAAGTTTCGATGATAATGAATTGAGTGAATGGAAGAATGATGGCAGACTGAACAGTGCATGGATAACTTATAGTTTGGAACGTGCGGCCCGTGTGGATGAAATTTGCATGAAACTTACCGGTTGGCGTTTGCGTAGCTATCCTTTGGAAATATATGCAGGTGATGAACTGATTTGGAGTGGTGAGACTGAAAAGAGTTTGGGATATATCCACCTGAATGTAAAACCTGTATTGACAAATGAGATAACCATTCGTTTGAAAGGTGCCAGCAAGGAAGGTGACGGTTTCGGACAAATTGTAGAGGTTGCTGCGCCTGCTGCGGGTGAATTGGATTTGTTTAAGGCAAAAAATGGCGATAAAACCAATCACGAGTTACGCATTGTTGAAATTGAGTTTAAAGAGAATTTGTGGCAATAGAGATGTGGATATTTTTTAGAGGTAAAGATTGATAGACAGGAGTTTCTTTTTTAAGTAGATAGGCGGGGAAACTCCCCGCTTGTATTAAGGTTTTATAAATTGTTAGATGAAACATTGGGTTATGATGAATATGCTTCTGCTTGTCGGAAGCATATTCGCTTTCTCCCAACCTTATAGTGGAGAAAAGCTTTCAAGAGGATTGATTGGAATTCCTACAGAGGAAGGAATGTATTTTAGCTGGCGCATGACCTTGGAGGATGCAGCCGGATTACAATTTGATTTATACCGTAGTTCCGGTGGAGGTGCGGAGGTAAAATTAAATAAAGAACCGATAGATCGGACTTCCGATTTTTTAGACCGTACGGTTGATTATACGGTGGATAATCGTTGGACTTTAAAAGCAACTACCGGGGAAGTCGCTACCTGGACCCGTTTGAAGGGAGAGAAACGGAATCCTTATTTAAGTATTCCTGTTTGTAAACCGGAGGACGGAGAAATAGCAGGTGAATCATTCACTTATACAGCTAATGATTGTAGTGTAGGTGATCTGGATGGTGATGGAGAGTATGAGATTATTTTAAAATGGTCTCCTTCTAATTCAAAGCGACCGCCACAACGTGGCTTTACCGGTAATACCTATTTGGACGCATATAAAATGGATGGAAGAAGATTGTGGCGTATTGATTTGGGACCGAATGTACGTTCCGGAGCAGCCACTACTAATTTCTTGGTTTTTGATTTTGATGGAGATGGATGTGCGGAAATCTGTTGTAAGACAGGAGATGGTACTGTCGATGGGCTGGGACATCGGATAGGAGATGCCCAAGCCGACTGGAGGACATGGGATAAAAAAAGTCCTACGTATGGTAAGATAGTAAATGGCCCGGAATACCTCACGGTTTTTGAGGGACGTACCGGAAAAGAACTGGATTCGAAAGAATATATTCCAACCCGTTATCCCTTGGATGGTTGGGGAGGTGTCGGTGGCAATTGTGGTAATGATAATACTGGTGGTCGTTCAGACCGTTTTACAGCTGGAGTAGCTTTTCTGGATGGAAAAACGCCTTCACCTATCATGGTAAGAGGATGGTACGGACGGACGGTGGTGGCTGCATGGACTTTTACAAACGGGGCATTGAAACATACATGGACTTTTGATAGTGCGGCACCGGGTGGGAGGCCTATTCGGGCATGGGAAATCATAGTGTGACCGTAGCGGATTTTGATGGTGATGGTTGTGATGAAATCTGTGTGGGGGCTATGACTGTAGACCATGATGGTAAAGGACTGTTTACTACGGGCTTGCGTCACGGTGATGCTTTACATGCCGGACGTTTTATTCCTTCCCGTCAAGGTATGCAGGTTTTTGGCGTGCATGAAAATGAAGGCGATAATGAAATTGTAAAGCGTACTCCTGCCGTAGCTATGTTTGATGGAGCGACCGGAGAAATTATCTGGCAGGATGGTTTGGGACAAGATGCCGGTCGTGGAGTAGCTGCTGATATTGATCCGCGTTATGATGGAGCAGAGTGTTGGTGCAATATAGGAGGTTTGAGAAGAGGGGATACCGGAGAAATAATCAGTAATAGAAAGCCTGACTCCTGTAATTTTACCATTTATTGGGACGCTGATCCCTTAGCGGAATTACTGGATCATGTTTCCATCAGTAAATGGAATTGGAATGCGGAAAGTACAGATTTATTATTGAAAGCCGAGGGAGTTGTTTCCAATAATGGAACAAAAGGTAATCCGTGTTTGTCGGGTGATATTTTAGGAGATTGGCGAGAAGAGGTCATTTGGCCTTCCGAAGACCAGACGGAATTACGTATTTATTCTACTACCATACCGGCTGTGGACAGACGTGCCACATGGATGAATGACCGTCAGTACAGGTTGGCGATAGCTTGGCAGAATGTAGCGTATAACCAACCGCCGCACCCTAGTTTCTAGCCTTGTCGCTACTCTGATTAGGATATATGTACTATTGGTTGAACGAATAAACAGGAAAATGAATGAATTTCTATTCTCCGGTTTGTTCGTTCATCTTATTTTTGTGAGAAATTTGAAATGCAATAAAAGAAAAACACTATAAATGTCATGAAAGGAAACAAACTTTGTTTATGCTTTTTGTTAGCTGCCGGAGTAGGATTGGGAGCACATGCTCAAAATAAAATAGCTGCTCCGATGAAGGATGTGAATCAAGTCGTTGATAATACACTTGATAGTTTGAATGTGGCGCGTTCCGCCCGTCCTGTTTCAGGTTCCAGCCGGAAAGGGATAATCCGGTGTTGTTCCTTGTTGGAAATTCAACGATGCGTACCGGTACGTTGGGCAATGGAAATAACGGTCAATGGGGATGGGGATATTTTGAACACGAGTATTTTGATGAAAATAAGATAACCGTTGAAAATCACGCATTGGGAGGAACCAGCAGCCGTACTTTTTATAACCGGTTATGGCCTGATGTCTTGAAAGGAGTTCGTAAAGGTGACTGGGTTATCATAGAATTGGGACATAATGACAATGGTCCGTACGATAGTGGCCGTGCCCGTGCCTCTATTCCGGGAATTGGCAAAGACAGTCTGAATGTGACTATTAAAGAGACAGGAGCAAAAGAGACCGTATATACGTATGGGGAATATATGCGTCGTTTTATTCATGATGTGAAGAAAAAAGGCGCTCATCCTATTTTGATGTCCCTGACTCCTCGCAACGCTTGGGAAGATGCAGACAGCACTATTATTACCCGGGTAAATCAGACATTTGGATTATGGGCGAAGCAGGTAGCTAAAAAAGCGAGAGTTCCTTTTATTGATCTGAATGATATCTCGGCACGCAAATTTGAGAAATTCGGCAAAGAAAAAGTAAAGTATATGTTCTATCTGGACCGCATTCACACAAGTGCTTTTGGCGCACGTGTCAATGCAGAATCAGCAGCCGAAGGAATCCGTAATTATAAAGGGTTGGAACTGGCTCGTTATTTGAAACCGGTAGAAAAAGATACGGTTACGGGGGCTACCCGTAAAAAGGGGAATCCTGTATTGTTTACGGTGGGAGACAGTACTGTGAAGAATGCCGATAAAGATGAAAAGGGTATGTGGGGATGGGGAAGTGTTATTCACGAACTGTTTGACACGGAAAGGATCTCTGTAGAGAATCATGCGAAAGCGGGCCGCAGTGCGCGTACTTATTTAGATGAAGGGCGTTGGGATAAAATCTATCATGCACTTCAGCCGGGAGATTTTGTTTTGATACAATTCGGACATAATGATGCAGGTGACATAAACACAGGGAAAGCGCGTGCGGAATTACCCGGTTCAGGAAATGAAAGCAAGGTCTTCAAAATGGAGAAAACCGGCAGCTATCAAGTGGTTTATTCTTTCGGCTGGTATTTGCGTAAGTTTATTATGGATGTAAAAGAAAAGGGAGCTGTTCCTATTGTCCTGAGTCATACACCCCGCAATAAGTTTGATAATGGTGAGATAGAGCGCAATACCAGTTCTTTTGGTAAATGGACGCGTGAAGCGGCAGAAGCGGCCGGGGCTTATTTTATAGATTTGAATAAAATATCAGGAGACAAGCTCCAGGATATGGGATACAATCAAGGTTTGCGTGTAGTAGGAACGTATTTCAATCATGACCATACCCATACCTCTTTGAAAGGTGCCCGTATGAATGCCCGGAGTATTGCTGACGGGCTGAAAGCTACGGACTGTCCGTTAAAAGACTTTTTAAAGTAAATGAAAACAAAACAACATCGTATGAAAAATCTGTTTCTGTTTTTATTTCTATTAGTTGTCTTTACGTCAAAGGCACAGGATAATAGGGTTTCCGGTTTAAATTCCCGTCAGTTTACTAAATACTGGAAGGTTGAATCGGAATCGCCTGATTATAAAGTGACGTTTCAGGGAGATACCGCTGAAATAGTATCTCCCAAAGGATTGACTCTTTGGAGAAAAGAGAAGATGAGTGGAAAAGTGACCATTGAATATGATGCATGTGTGGTGGTGGAGTCGGATGGAGATCGTCTGAGTGATTTGAACTGCTTCTGGATGGCATCAGACCCTCAATATCCCGATAATTTATGGAAGCGCGAAAAATGGCGTAGCGGTATATTTTTGAATTGTTATTCTTTACAGCTTTACTATTTGGGATATGGTGGCAATCATAACTCTACTACACGTTTCCGTCGTTATGATGGGGATGAGTCGGGTATTACAAATCCTAAAGCCCGTCCTGCTATTCTAAAGGAATATACGGATGCCGGACATTTGCTGAAGCCGAATCATTGGTATCACATCAAGATTACCAACGAGAACAATAGGGTTAGTTATTACATAGACGGTGAGCGCTTGGTGGACTTCAGGGATGCTGAACCGTTACGGGAAGGCTGGTTTGGTTTTCGTACCACTTTGTCGCGTACTCGTATTACAAATTTCAGTTATGAATGCTCATCGCAAGAGGCGACTGCTGTTCCCTTGCAATGGATTGGTGAGACTCCCCGGCAGGATAAGGTCGTAAGTTTCGGAGTGCCTTTTGATAAAGGGGAAGTTTTCCGGAACAAGTTACGGCTATCTGCAGAAAGTGGTGAGGATATTCCTATTGATACCTGGACTTTGGCTTATTGGCCGGATGGTTCTGTAAAGTGGGGAGGAATAGCTGGAGTTATTCCTGCCGGAACAGAAAAACTGACTCTGGAAAAGGCGGTAAAGAAATCTAAAGCGAAATCCAAACTGCCGGATACAGATAAAAAGAAGTCCGTTTCTGTGGCAGAAACATCACAGGGTATTCATATTTCTACCGGAGTCATTTCAGCATATATACCTCGTCAAGGCGAATTTTTGATAGATAGTCTGTTATATAAAGGTGTGAAAGTAGGAGAAAAGGCTAGGCTTATCTGCCATACGCAAAGCGAACCGGTACTTGAAAGTACTTCTCAAGTTTCTTTCACTAATTATATAGGAGAACTGAAATCTGTGACTGTAGAGCGTGCCGGTTCTGTGCGTGCGCTTGTTAAATTGGAAGGGGTACACAAAAGTCCGAATGGTCGTGAGTGGTTGCCCTTTGTGGTACGGCTTTATTTTTATGGTGGCAGTGAGCAAGTGAAAATGGTGCATAGCTTTGTATATGACGGAGATCAGAACAAAGATTTCATTCGCGCTTGGGAGTTCGTTTTGACGTTCCTATGCGTGAGGCTTTATACAATCGCCATGTAGCTTTCTCTTGTGCCGATGGTGGAGTCTGGAGCGAGCCCGTTCAGCCTTTGGTGGGACGACGCATACTTACATTGGGTAAAACCGGAAATGGAGAATCTTCATTACAGCAACAGCAGATGGAAGGAAAACGCATTCCTTCTTATGAAGCTTTTGACGAAAAGAACCGTGCTTTGCTTGATCATTGGGCTTCTTGGGACAGTTATCGTCTGTCCCAACTGACAGCGGATGCATTTTCAATCCGTAAACGTGCCAATGACAATAATCCTTGGATAGGTACTTTTTCCGGTACACGTAGTGAGGGTTATGCCTTTGCCGGAGATATAACCGGAGGCATGGGGCTTGAGTTGCATGATTTCTGGCAGTCTTATCCGTCTTCTATTGAAATCTCGGATGCAAAAACTCCGGTGGCTGCTCTTACCGCATGGATATGGAGTCCGGATGCTGAACCGATGGACTTGCGCCATTATGATAATGTGGCCCATGACTTGAATGCCAGTTACGAAGATGTGCAAGAAGGAATGAGCACCCCTTACGGGATTGCCCGTACAACGACTCTTACCTTGATACCTCAGGGTGGTTATAGCGGAAAGAAAGCTTTTGCAGAACAAGCTAAACAACTTGCCGGACCGGGAGTGCTGATGCCTGTACCTGACTATTTGCATGCCAAGCAGGCATTTGGTGTTTGGAGCCTTCCCGATCGTAGTACTCCTTTCCGTGCCCGGGTGGAAGACAGGCTGGATGCTTATATCAGCTTCTATCAAAAAGCGATAGAACAAAATAAATGGTATGGTTTCTGGAATTATGGGGATGTGATGCATGCATACGATCCTGTCCGCCATACCTGGCGTTATGACATCGGAGGTTTTGCATGGGATAACACGGAACTGGCTTCTAATATGTGGCTATGGTATAATTTCCTGCGTACCGGACGTGCTGATATCTGGCGCATGCAGAAGCCATGACCCGTCATACGGCGGAAGTGGATGTGTATCATATCGGTCCGAATGCAGGATTGGGTAGCCGGCACAACGTCAGTCATTGGGGATGTGGAGCCAAAGAAGCACGGATCAGTCAGGCTGCCTGGAATCGTTTCTACTATTATCTTACTACGGACGACCGATGCGGTGATTTAATGACCGAAGTAAAAGATGCCGATCAGAAACTGTACACGCTGGACCCCATGCGTCTGGCGCAACCTCGCAGTCAGTATCCTTGTACGGCACCTGCACGTCTCCGCATCGGTCCCGACTGGTTGGCATACGCCGGAAACTGGATGACTGAATGGGAACGTACCGGCAATACGGTTTACCGTGACAAAATTATAGCCGGGATGAAAAGTATTGTGGCACTGCCCAACCGTATCTTTACAGGTCCGTTGGCTTTAGGTTATGATCCGGCTACAGGGATTATTACCAGCGAATGTGATCCCAAGTTAGAAAGTACAAATCATTTGATGACCATCATGGGAGGTTTTGAAGTCATGAATGAAATGATCCGTATGGTTGATTATCCCGAATGGAATGAGGCATGGCTTGATCTTGCCGCCCGTTATAAGCAGAAAGCATGGGAGTTAAGGAAAAATCGTTTCCGTATATCCCGTTTGTTGGGATATGCAGCCTATCATACCCGTAATGCAAAAATGGCGGAAGAGGCTTGGACTGATTTGTTTTCCCGCTTGGAACATACTCCGGCTCCACCTTTCCGTATAGAAACTGTTCTTCCGCCGGAAGTTCCCGCTCCTTTGGATGAATGTACAAGTATCAGTACCAATGATGCCGCCCTTTGGAGTCTGGATGCCATTTATATGCAGGAAGTGATTCCGGTGGATGGTATGAGATAGGATATTTTCGTATCTGTTTGATGATATCATTGTATAGCTTATCATCCTGAACATGAGTGAAGAATCTGTTTACAACAACTCTTTTATTGTTTACAGATTCTTCACTAATATTCAAAATAATAGAAATGACAGAATCATTATTCAACAATCCATTTTTCAATATTCCGTGTTTCAGCACTGAAGTTCACTCCTATTTTAAACAGTCTTCGTCCGTCTGTTTCAAAAGGAAGTGCGTAATGCTTGTCGTTAATCTGCTGTAAGGCTTCTTCCGCTGTTCCGTTCAGTTTAAACTCCATTATATAGATAAACTTGTCTGTCTGCAAAACGAGGTCTATGCGGCCCCTGCTGGTGTGATACTCCACTTTGACATAGAAACCTACCAGCTTAAAGATGATGAAAAGTACATTCTCGTAATGCAGTTCCTGTTCACGGATAATCTCGTATGTAGTGTCTGCAAAGAAGCTTTGCAGGCGTTGGAAGAAAGAATTGTAGTCGCCGGAACGTATTTCACGGACAAACTTTTATATCTCAAATGGAGATTCAACGTTGTTCATGCTGGTATAATAAGGTACAAGAAACTGTATGAACCCTTCTTCCACTTCTTTGTTTGGAAAGCCCAAATGATAGATACCGAACTCTTCATCATATCCTTTTATAGTAAGATATCCACTTTGATAGATAACAGGAATGGGACTGGTTGACTCCGAATCAATGCTGTTCAACACTTGGGCATTGGTCTCTTCGTGTGCCATCCGTTCCAGATTGTAATGATGTCTTTTTAGCAGTTCCACCAAGTAAGTAGGAGTCCCCGTCTCGAACCAGTAACTGCCAAATTCCTTGCGCTTGAAAGCATTGAGCAGACTGAACGGATTATACATGCCGATGGAGTTGTGGGTGAAGTGATAGCCATCATAATATTGTCTTAGTTTTTCGCAGAAGCTGTCATAGGTCATCTTTTGTACATCTGCAAATTCATGAAGTTCGGTTTCCAAATTCTTATGAATTTCTTTTTCGCTGATGCCACATAATTCTATATATTCATTCCACATCGAAATATCATCCAGGTTATTCAGATCACTGAATACACTTACTTTTCCAAACTTAGTTACTCCTGTCAGCATGGCGAATTTGATGCAGCATCCTTGCTTTTCAATGCTCCGTAGAATGCTTTAAGTGTTTCGCGAAAACTATTTTGCAATTCTTTATTGCCGATGGCTTGCAACATGGGCTTGTCATATTCGTCTACCAGAATCACTACACGTTGGCCTGTTTGTTCATAAGCGCGCTGAATGGTGCCTTCAAAACGCATGGACAAGGAATCTTCGGCAGGCTCGCTTCCATATAGCTTTTCCCAGGTTACCAATGTACGGTTCAGTTTGCTTTCCAAACTTTGCGGACTATCATATTTCTGTGTATTCAGGTCAATGTGCAGTATGGGATATTTTGTCCAGTCCTTTTCCAGTTTTTCCATAGCCAGTCCTTGAAAAAGTTCCTTTTTCCCTTGGAAATAAGCTTCCAGAGTGGAGATAAGCAGGCTTTTTCCGAAGCGGCGTGGGCGGCTCAGGAAATAATAGCGTCCGGATTTCACCAATTGATAAATCAATGCTGTTTTATCAATATAGAAATAGCCATCCAGGCGGAGACTTTCAAAATTCTGTATACCGATAGGATAAATCTTATTGCCCATACTTTTTTGTTTTTAAATGATAACATACAAAGTTACTGATTTCCTTTTTATTTCCTGTATTTTCAGCGAATTCTTTTGGAATAATGTTTTGTTTTAAGTAGGTATGTCACAGAGGGGAATACAGAAACTTTTCATCTTTTGTTCTCTCCTAAAAGGATTTTATGATCTTTTGTTTCTTAATTTATGTCGATGGTTGATG
>ENA-OQDE01000734-OQDE01000734.1-human-gut-metagenome-genome-assembly--contig:-NODE-734-length-16960-cov-2.884750_pt1 | contig 16960 bp, 25 predicted proteins | sample MGYA00242768_ERZ504595 | MGnify/ENA primary metagenome ERZ504595 (study PRJEB26092, sample SAMD00036307) | human gut metagenome | host: Homo sapiens | study: EMG produced TPA metagenomics assembly of...
TTCCATTCATTTTTGAAAGTCAGGCCACCGCCGAGCAGTATTGTGTGGATGTGAGGATGAAGTTCATCTCAGATCCCCATGTATGCAGGATGCAGATATAGCCGACAGCAGCACCAAGGTGTGCCGGATCAGCAGTCAATTCACTGATTGTAGCAGAAGCAGCATGATACAGGGTGTCATATAACAGTTTCTGATTACTGTAAATGACCGGATTCAGAATGTCAGGCACGGTAAATACCAGGTGGAAGTAAGGGGAATCAAGTACATCCTCTCTGCGGGCATCCATCCACATTTCCTTTGGAACAGCCTGACACATCGGGCAACAGCGGTTACGACAGGAATTATAATGAATCTGGACGGCGCCACAGTCCTCACATACACTTACATTCGCACCGTAGGCTCCTGTTTTACAGTTCATGATGTTCCGGGCAACTTTTGCCTGCTCAGGAGAGGGAAAATACTTTTCAAGGTATGCTGGGTAAAAACGCTGAAAAATATCCTGAACGGTTGGTTTATTCATGGTCAGCACCTTCTTTCCTGTCAAAGGGACTTTGGATTCCCATCAGGGATTTGTTGCTGACATGAAGATAAACTTCCGTGGATTTAGGGTCACGATGTCCCAACAGTGCCTGAATATTCTGCCGTTCTACTCCCTGCTCCATCAGATGAGTTGCAAAGCTATGCCGGAGACAGTGTGGGGTTGTTCCTTTTGGAAGATCAGCATCTGATACGGCACGGCGCATCACCTGTTCCAGTGTACTGGCTGTCAGGTAATTACCGGTGAATTTATTAGGAAACAGGATTCCACGTGGACGACCTTTCTCAAACCAGTATTGTGTAAGGATATCCAGACAACGTTTGGAAAGAATGGTATACCGGTCCATCCGGTTCTTCGTATCCCGGACGTGAATCTGCATATTTGAGCGGGAAATATCATCATAATGCAGATGGATGACTTCAGAAACACGCATTCCGGAAGAATACATCGTTGCAAACATAGCTTTGTATTTGATATCGTCAACAGCTTCTAACAGGCGGTCAATTTCATCGTTGGTTAATACGGTAGGAAGCTTGTGTTCCAGAATCATACGTGGAACTGTGATATCATCCCAAAGGATGTGTAAGACATTCCGATAGAAAAAACGGATGGCAGAATTATAAAGATTCAGAGTTGTGGCTTTCAGTCCTTCTTCTTTTTTCGCAAGCAAAAAAATCCTGACATCCTGACAGGTAAGTTCTTCCGGATTCTTATTCTGATATTTCAGAAAATAAGAAACATAATTTTTATAGCAGTTGATGGAACGTTCTTTGAGGTTGCGGATTTTTCCAGCTTCCTCAAGCTGTTCTAAATATTTTTCATACATAATAAAATCCTCCATGTAAAATCAGTAGTAATCAAAACACTGCTTTACACGGAGGTGCATTTGGGTCATAAAACCGCTTGCCAACCAAGCGGAAGGGTGGTATTCTTTTCATAGGCAGTGGGAAGGTCGATCCTGTTTGATTGTTATTTTGTGGTGATTTAACAATACTACTTTTAGGACTTGCTTTCCACTGTTTTTTATTATAGAAAACAGAAAATCGCTATGCCACAGCCTTGGCAGGCCATCGCGCAGCGATTTTGTTCAATTTAGAATTTATAGGAGAAATTTAATGGTATGATAGGCTTAAAAAGAGGGACTGTAAAACTGGTAACTCATCAAGATGAATGGGAAAACGAGGCAAAGCGAACTATTAAAGAATTAAAAGACCACTTAGGTAATATTGCTATTGATATTCAGCACGTTGGGAGTACAGCTATTGCTTCAATCCATGCAAAACCTATTATTGATATTGCGATAGGTGTATATAATTTAATTGATATTATTCCATATATTGATGTGTTAGGGAAAAATGGGTTTATTTTTCGAGGAGAAGATGTTCATAATCAAGTTTTATTTGTAAAAGGTGATTTTGAAAAAGCGTTTAGGACACATCATATTCATGTAGTGAAATGGAATGGTGTTGAATGGAATAATTATATTAACTTTCGTGATTATCTGAATACTTTTCCCGAAAAAGCCAAGATTTATAATGAATTAAAGCAAGAGTTAGCTATTCAATTTTCAAATGAACGCAGACAATATACAGAGGGAAAGCAGCAGTTAATAGATAAATTCCTTGAAGAAGCAAGGTTATGGAGGACTGAGCAATAGTAAAGCAAATCCTAGTTTGCGCAGTAGATAAGTTCAAAATCTCTCAGACAGGCGGAGTGATCCAGACGTGGTGGCGGTCGAAGACATCAAGCATGACAGCGAAGCTGTCAAACGCCTGGTTCACTTTGGCTGTGAGCGAGCCTGTGGCGAGCGGAGATTAAGCCCCCGTTATCTAACAAGGGGGGCACAAAAGACAAGAGACAATATACACTACTAAGCGGTAATTGTTCTATGCACTACATTCGTTATGATGTGCTGTATCAAGCCGTATTGGAACGATTGCAATATTGGGTTAAGGCAGTACAGCAGGACGAAGAAAAGGAATGGGGAAAAGGGTATGCAAGTGCAATTACTAAAAGGGTGATTGAGGAATCCGGAAATTCCGGAAAAGAGCTTGTAATAGAATGCAGTCCTGAGCAGAAAGCTACAAAAAGGATTGCGAAAAAGTATGGATTTCAGTTTTGCAGTGTTGTAAATGGATGTGAAGTGTATCGACTAAGGAGGAAGTAAGATGGCAAAATTAGAACAGGTAATAAGCGGCGATTTTATGAAGTGCTTGGTAAGATCGAGAGAGGAATCGTAGAAGGCAGTATGTCAGCCTCATTGGAAGAGTTCAGTGATTTGAAAGTGGAACTGCCAGATGCAGTGTTCGTGTTTTCGAACGATATAGTTATGTTGGAGATAATCGGGTGAGCCTGAATGTAACTCTTTTTCAGAATGGAAGCGGACCGATTCAACTTTCTGCGATTGCTGCAGGCGGCAGTCAGGCAATGCTTTTCAAGATCAATACCTGGGGTGAAGAAGCGTTTCTTGACAAACTAAAGGAGCTATTGTAAATTGAAAATACGGAGGTTAGAGAGAATGAAACGAATTAATTACTCGGTGCAGTTTTAAAACTGGCAGCAGATTGTATCGAGGTTAAAATAAAAGTAAAAACATATGCTGGCAGGGCTGCACCGATCAAATCATTTTATTTATAGAAAATTTGAAAGGAAGCAGTTAAAATGAATAGAGCAGAATTAAAATTAATTTGGAAAAAAGAAGAGAAGGCAGCATATATCAAAGGTTGGGATTTTTCGCATATCCATGGGAGGTATGAGGAAGAGAATGATTTGCCGTGGGATTATGAGAAGATCGTGAAACAATATTTAACGAATACGCCAAAGTGTTGGATTATGACACTGGCGGGGGTGAATTTTTATTGTCTCTGAATCATCCTTTGCCAGAACAGCAGCGACAGAAGGATTCGAGCCGAATGTGCGATTGTGTCAGGAAAAGTTGCTGCCTTTAGGAATTGATTTTAAAGAGTGTAATACACCTTCAAGGATTCCGTATGATAATGAGACATTTAAATCTGGAAGAGCAGAGAAATGCGTTTGTCGATGCAGGTTTTCATATTCTTGCTGCAGAGGAAGCGTATCGACCAATTAAATTTTATGATATTGGTGCGTTTGTATGGTTTGCACATATTATTGAATGGGAGTTTCCTGGTTTTTCAGTTGATAAATGCTTTGAGCAGTTGCTGAAAATGCAAAAGATAATTGAGAATCAAGGGAAAATTGAAGGGACGATTCATCGGTATTTGATTGCAGCGAGGAAATGATAGACTGTGAAGACGTTTTTTAGGTCTCTTGTCTGAAAAAGGCAAGGGGCTTAATTTACATATGGAGAAGTAGAATGAAGAAGTTATTTGTTGTATTGGGAATTTGTTTATGTCTGTGTTTTGGATGTGCCGAGGATAATCGCTCACCGATTCTTCCGAAAGCGGAGAATGTTGACTCTATTTGTATTGATTTCACGAACAGTACTCAAAAAAATATATGATGATTCAGAAAGTATCCAGAAGATATTATCAGAGATTGCGACTGGAAAACGAACGGAGAAACAATCGATTCAAGATTATCCGTCAGCAGAAGAATATGGAACGATAAATATTGAAAATAATGGTGGAATGACAACCATGTTTTATTATGAAGAGAACGGGAAATATTATATTGAATGTCCATATAAAGGAATTTATGAAATAGAAAACAATTTTGAAGATATGATTTAAATCCGGAAGCTACAAAGGAGCCGAAAACGGTTCTAAAGTGATAAGGGGGATATAGGTGATTTATAAAAAGATAGAAATCAAAGAAATGGAACATTTCTGGAGTTTGTTAAATGCTCTTGATGCAGAAACGAATTTTATGATGTATGAACCAAATGAAAGAAAGCAGCATATGGATATTCAAGAATTAAAAACGGATATCTATCATAGCGTGATACATGGAAATGACTTTTTACAAATTGCAAAGGCAGACAATAAAATAGTGGGGTATCTCCGGGCAGAGAGGGGAGAGTTTCATCGAAATTTTCATACTGCATATATTGTTGTGGGTGTATTGAAAGAGTATCAGGGGAAAGGGATCGGCACGACTTTTTTTGAAAATCTGGAAAAATGGGCGAAGGAAAATTCTGTCATTCGGCTGGAGCTTACTGTGGAATGTCATAATGAAGCAGCAAGAAAATTATATGAAAAAAGTGATTTTAAAGTAGAAGGAATAAGAGCAAAATCAATGTTGGTAAAAGGAGAAGTTGTGGACGAGTATTATATGGCAAAAATTTTATAAATTCCGAATAAGAAAATTGAAATCAGGAAGGAGCTTTCTATGAGCCATATTTTAATCATAGATGACGATATTCATATCAATGAAATGCTGGAAGAGGTTCTGATACAGGAGGGATATCAGGTTTCCCATGCCTATTCCGGGACAGAGGCATTACTGTTTCTGGCAAACGAAAAGCCGGATCTGATTTTATTGGATTTGATGCTGCCGGGGCTTACAGGAGAGGAAGTGCTGCCGCAGATTGAAAAAATTCCGGTGATTGTGATGAGCGCAAAGGTTGAAGTGAAAGATAAGGTTGCTCTTTTGCTGAATGGCGCGGAGGATTACATTACAAAACCGTTTGAAATTGAAGAATTGCTGGCAAGGATTGTTGTGCAGCTCAGGAAAAGTACAAGATCAGATTCTTCGGAAAAACTGATGTATAGAGAAATTACAGTGAATATGGTTACGCATGAAGCATGGGTTGGGGAACATGAGGTAAAACTGACAAAGACAGAATTTGCCATCTTGAAAATTTTGCTGGAGCATCCAAAACAGGTGATCACAAAGACTGTGCTGCTTGATCGTGTCAGCGAAGAAACACCGGATTGTATGGAAAGTTCACTGCGGGTTCACATCAGTAATTTGAGAAAGAAGCTGAGGGAAATCTCGGGGAAAGATTATATAGAAGCAGTATGGGGAATCGGTTTTAAGATGGCAGAGTGAGAAATATTTACAGTTTCTTTGCACTTTTCTTAACAGCTTTCTTAACACTTTACAGATAGAATATGTTGGAAAGAAAAGGTAAGGAGGCCAAATTGTTATGGAGTATGTATTAACCACCGATCATTTATGCAAAACTACGGGCACTTTAAGGCACTGAACCAGTGTTCTATGCATGTCCCGAGAGGTGCAATTTATGGATTTGTAGGAAAGAACGGGGCGGGGAAAACTACATTGATCCGTCTGATCTGCGGACTGCAAAGACCGACATCCGGAAGTTACAGGTTATATGGAAGCGAAAATACGGACAAGAAAATTTTGGAAGCGCAGAGAAGAATCGGCGCAGTTGTGGAGACCCCGTCGATTTATCTGGATATGACGGCGGAAGAAAACATGAAAGAGCAGTATTATGTTTTGGGCTTGCCGTCTTTTGAAGGGATCCCTCAGACTTTGAAACTGGTGGGGCTGGAAGATGCAGGGAAGAAAAAGGCAAAAGATTTTTCTCTCGGAATGCGTCAGAGACTGGGAATTGCGATTGCGCTGGCAGGAAAACCAGATCTGCTTGTGTTGGATGAGCCAACCAATGGTCTGGATCCACAGGGGATCGTAGAGATGAGAGAACTGATATTAAAACTAAACAGGGAAAGACAGATCACGGTGCTGATTTCAAGTCATATTTTGGATGAATTGTCAAGACTTGCTACTCATTATGGATTTATTGACAAGGGAACTATAGTGAAAGAGATTACGGCAGAAGAGCTGGAAAATACCTGTAGGAAATGTGTGAAACTGCAGGTGACGGATACTGCTGTACTCGCTCATATTCTGGATAAAAGAGGTCTTGAATATGAGATCTTGTCAGATACGCAGGCAAATGTTTATGGGGAACTGGTAGTTTCCGATGTTGCGTTGGAGTTGGCAGAACAGAATTGCAGGATGTTTTCCGTGCAGGAATACGAGGAAAGTCTGGAAAGCTATTATCTCAACTTAGTGGGAGGTGGCAAGCATGAATAAATTATTTCGTGCGGGACTCTATCGGCTTCGCAAAAATAAGGGCGCATATGCCTGTGTTATCATTCCTCCCATCTATAGTGTCTGCCTGATGCTTTCGCAATATATGCAGATGAAAGAAAGTGGGGCAAATTATCTACTGGATCCGTTTCTATTTCATTTTTTGCTGGTGATGGGAGTTTTGCTTTCGGTATTTGTCAGTTTATATGTTGGAACAGAATATCACGATGGAACATTGAGAAATAAACTGATCAGCGGTTCTTCAAGAAATGCAGTATATGGATCGAATCTGTGGATCAGCTTTCTGGTTGGGACGTGCAGCGTGTTGTTGGCTTATACGGCAGGGTTTGCGGCAGGTATTCCCATGTTCGGCGTGATAGAGATGCCGGCTTTGACAATGCTGCAGAATTGTGTGGCAGGAATTTTGCTGGTGCTTTCTTATGTTTCGATCTTTCATATGATCTCCATGCTAAGCTCCAGTAAGACAACCTCTGCGGTAGTCTGCATTCTGGCGGCGGTTTTTATGATGGTGTTTGCGGGGATTGTTTTTCGAAATTGTCTCAGCCGGAGATGATCACACAGGCGGTAATCGTAAATAGAGAAACCGTTATGGAAACAGTAAAAAATCCTGCTTATCTGACGGGAATAAGCCGTACGGTTTATCAAAATATCCTGGATTTTCTGCCGGCAGGGCAGGCCGTACAGATTTTTAATCAGGGAGTTCTGAATCTCGGAAGAATGATGGGATATTCGATTTTGATCATTTTCGGAACGAGCCTGGCAGGATTGTATCTATTTAATCGGAAGGATATCAAATAGGAGAAGTGAGTGGAAATGGAAGTTGGAGTATGGTGTGGAGCAGGAATTCTGGTTTTGTATAATATTGTGCTGCAGATCAAGGTGTATCTGTTGCGAAAATCAGCAAAAGAAATCAGGAAAGATTTTCAGAAATTATTGAAGACCAATACAAACACCATAATCCAGATTTCCAGCCGTGACAGGGAGATGTGTGCGCTGGCTTCTACAATCAATCTGCAGTTGGAAACATTTTATGAGAAAAGACGCTGCTATGAACAGGGAAACCTGGAACTAAAAGAAGCGGTTACCAATATCTCTCATGATCTGCGGACGCCATTGACTGCGATTTATGGTTATTTGAACTTACTCAAAAAAGAAGAGTGTCCGGAGCATATAAAGCGTTATCTGGATGCGATTGAAAACAGGGCACAGGCACTCAAACAATTGACGGAAGAATTATTTCGTTATACAATTGTGATATCAGAAGCGGAAGAGATGACGCTTCAAGTCTTAACGTTAAACGGGATTTTGGAAAGCAGCATATCCGCGTATTACTCCGTTTTAAAGCAGAATCATATTGTTCCGGAGATTTCGATTTCGGATCAACAGATCACGGGGAGAGTAAATGAAAATGCTCTGTCCCGTGTTCTTGGCAATATTCTCAGTAATGCGGTGAAGTACAGTGACGGCGATCTGAAAATTGTATTGTCGGAAGACGGTGATATCCGGATTTCCAACCATGCATCAGGTTTGTCAGAAGTACAGGCAGAACGATTATTTGATCGTTTTTATACCGTGAATACGGCCAGAAAATCAACAGGCCTTGGATTATCTATTGCAAAGGCACTGATGGAGAAAATGGGCGGAACCATCACAGCGGATTACAGAGAGAATGTACTGGAGATCTGCGTGAATGTGCAGAAGTTATAATGGAATTACAGATTAGTGCCCGTAGTCTGTGCTTCGGGAGACAAATTTATTGCAGATTCCGAGCAGAAAATAAAAGTGCATGAAATGTTTGATGCGGATATCTGTGAAATGGAGGCTGCGGGAATCGTACTTACCTCTAATCGAAATCAGGTGCCATGCATGTTGATAAAATGTGTGAGTGACGGAATCGAAGGCGGTTTTGAAGAATTTCAGGAGACAATGGATACGGCAGCAGATCTGTGTCTGGAGGTAGTGGAGAAGATTGTTGCCGGAATGGGACGATAGAAGGTGGAAAAAAGAATGAACATCAATCGTGAAGAGATGCTTGCCCTGACAAGACGCATGACGGTAAAAAGAACGTCCATGACCAGAATCGCAGGATGCTATGCAGACGCAGAAGGTTTTATTGACGGAACATTTAACGTGAATTTTCTGAAACTATCTCCTGCAGAACGTGAGAAAAATCTGGAGCTTGCGAAAACGGTTCCATTTGCACAGACCAATCAGAATCTGAAACGCTATGTATTTCCAGAATCTGAACAGGGAGGTATGCGTCAGCTGCTAATGGGAATCTGGGACTGTGGGTTAAAAAACGATGCACTGTTGGATGTGTTTTACGAGAAAGTGACAGAAGTGTATCAGACAGAACAGGAGTATGCTGTGTATTTGTTTCATGACCGGTATGACATTCCTGCAAAGGCGAAGGATAAGGAACGACTGGGAGAATCTGAGCAGATGTTTGAGTATCTGATCTGCGTGATCTCTCCGGTTACAGGAGATTATGGACCGGGAAAACCAGAATGTGGATTTTTATTTCCGGCCTTTTTTGACGGGGGAGCGGCATTGAATTGTGTGGATGTGTTTCAGGCAGATTCAGAACATCCGCATCAGGAATTACTGCAGATGTTATTTTCCGAAAAATCTTGAAAAACGGAGTTTTTTCAGTATAATCAAGCGCAAAGGTAAAAGAATTGAGAGATTTGAAAGGAGAAAAGATGAATCAGAAAATAGCACTTGTTGTATATCCGGAATTTAGTTTTCAGGAAATTGGAAATTTGAGTTCACTGTTCCGCTGGGGATTTGACACCAGGACAGTTGTGGTTTCCGGGGATAAAAATCCGGTCAGGTCCGAAGAAGGATTTGCGATCCTTCCAGATATTACGTATGAAGAGTTCTGTGTGGAAGAATATGATTGTCTGATTTTACCGGGATGCAGTGATATCAGGCAATCAATTCGGGATGAAAAGTTAATGGAATTTTTGAGGGGCTTGGAAGGAAATGAAACTTTTCCAATCGGAGCAATCTGTGCAGGACCGATTTATTTGGCAAAAGCAGGACTTCTGAAAGATAAGAAATTCACCAATTCCATGTATCTGGAAATGAACGAAAGACTGCCATTTATCGATATGGAGAATATACGGTATCAACCAGTTGTGGAAGATGGTAATGTGATTACAGCACAGGGCGATGCCTATCGGTTGTTCGCAGTTGCAATGGCAAGAAAAGTAGGATATCAGTGCTCCGATCATGCCTATTTTGGTGTTGGGGAGGAGTGGAAAGAGGAAGACTTTGTGCATCACCTTTCAGATGCAGAGTGGAAGGAGTTTGAGAAAGAATTTGCGGATTTGATTAGATAAATCTGGAAAAGGACTTGAAATTCAATGAAGATCAAGTCCTTTTCTTTTTAAATCTGTTTTGTTGTCCACTTGCTGCAATCCCATACTGCGTGTACGACATCCTGGTAAAATTCCGGTTCATGGCAGATTAAAAGCACACTTCCACGATAATCAAGCAGTGCTTTTTTCAAGGAATCTTTTGCATCCACATCCAGATGGTTTGTCGGCTCATCCAAAAGCAGGATATTGGTATCGCGATTCACCAGTTTACAGAGTCTTACTTTTGCCTGCTCTCCTCGCTTAAGACGCGAACCTGGCTTTCAATGTGTTTTGTTGTAAGTCCGCATTTTGCCAGAGCAGAACGTACTTCATATTGTGTGAATGAAGGGAATTCCTGCCAGATTTCTTCAATACAGGTTGTTCGATTATCTCCTTTGACTTCCTGTTCAAAATATCCAATCTGCAAATTTTCTCCCAGTTCACAGGTGCCGGAAATCGCAGGAATCAGCCCGAGAATACTTTTCAACAATGTCGTCTTTCCGATTCCGTTGGCACCGACCAGAGCAATTTTCTGTCCTCTTTCCATAGAAAGAGACAGTGGTTTTGACAATGGTTCATCGTATCCGATCACAAGATCTTTTGTCTCAAAAATATATCTTCCCGGAGTTCTTCCGTATCGGAATTTGAATTCCGGCTTCGGACGTTCTGCTGCAAGCTCGATCACGTCCATCTTGTCCAGTTTCTTTTGTCTGGACATTGCCATATTTCTCGTAGAAACACGCGCTTTATTTCTTGCTACAAAGTCTTTTAATTCGCTGATTTCTTGTTGCTGCCTTCTGTAGGCTGCCTCTAACTGTGCTTTTTAACGGCATATACTTCTTCAAATGATGATAATCTCCTACATAGCGGTTCAGCTCCTGATTTTCCATATGGTAGATAATATTGATCACATCGTTTAAGAATGGGATATCATGGGAAATCAAAATAAATGCATTTTCATAGTCGATGAGATACCGCTTCAGCCATGCGATATGTTCTTCGTCCAGATAGTTGGTCGGCTCATCCAAAAGCAAAATATCGGGCTTTTCAAGCAGTAATTTTGCCAGAAGGACTTTGGTGCGCTGTCCGCCGCTTAAATCGGTTACGTCTCTTTCGAGACCGATATCCAGAAGTCCAAGTGCTTTTGCAACTTCTTCAACTTTGGCATCGATAATATAAAAATCGTGCAGAGTCAGAGTGTCCTGAATGGTTCCCAACTCCTCCATCATCGTATCCATTTCTTCCGGAGAGGCCTCTCCCAGGGAATCGCAGATTGCATTCATGCGTTCTTCCAGTTCAAACAAATATGAGAATGCGGACTTTAATACATCTCGAATCGTCATTCCTTTTTCTAAGACCGTGTGCTGATCAAGGTATCCGACACGGACATTTTTTGCCCATTCAATCTTACCTTCATCCGGCATCAGTTTTCCGGTAACAATATTTAAAAAAGTGGATTTTCCTTCTCCGTTTGCGCCCACCAGTCCAATATGTTCTCCCTTGAGAAGGCGAAAGGATACATCTGCAAAAATGGCGCGATCTCCAAATCCATGTGTGAGATGCTCTACATTTAAAATACTCATGACATAACTCCTTTTTGGTCGTATTTCATTTATCAGAACCATTGTACAGGAAAGAGTTGTATTTGTCATCAAAATTCACCTTTTTGCAGATTTTCCATATTATGTACTGTAATTATATGAAAGGAAAGAACACACTATGCAAAATAATCGGTCTTATTCCAGAAACGAACGGTTTACCTGTCAACAGCAGCCTTATCGCAATATGCCGGTGCAGCGTCGACAGAATCCTTCTTCCTCCTGTGGTGAAGCAGTCTCGCCACCTTGTTCCTGCCGCATTCCCCGTGATCCGCTGGAACATATGACTCTCGCGATGGCATATGTTCCCTGGCAGACATGGGAAGACACTTATGATGTTCATAAGGGATTAGAATGTGGAACGATCTTCCTGTTTTAAACAAACCATTTTATGGAAAAGGGGGATGTAATCAATGACAGACCGTCCATGTAGAACAGAATTGTTAAATCATATCAACGCTGTCAGTTTCGCGGTGGATGAAGTGAAATTATATCTGGATACCCACCCGCAGGATCCGGATGCACTGGCTTATTTCGAAAAATACAGCCGGATGCGCAATCAGGCAATGAAAGAATATGCATGAATTTCGGACCTTTGACGATCGATACAGCCACAGCATCCTGCAGTGAATACTGGAAATGGATCAATGAGCCGTGGCCATGGCAGGAAGGAGGATGCTGATTATGTGGAATTATGAAAAACGATTGCAATATCCGGTAAAGATTACACAAACGAACCCACAGATTGCCAAAGTGATCATTTCACAATTTGGCGGCCCGGACGGGGAGCTCGCTGCATCAATGCGGTATTTATCTCAGCGGTATACCATGCCATATAAAGAGGTGACCGCAACACTTACGGATATCGGCACGGAGGAACTGGCCATATGGAAATGATCTGTGCCATTGTGCACCAGCTGACGAAAAATCTTTCTCCGGAAGAAATTGAGAGATCCGGGTTTGCTCCATACTATGTAGATCATACTCTGGCATTGTGGCCACAGGCTGCAAGCGGAGCACCGTGGACTGCAACCTATTTTCAGTCAAAAGGTGATCCGATTACAGATCTTCATGAAGACCTCGCTGCAGAACAAAAAGCCCGTACGACTTACGATAACATTCTCAGGCTCGTAAAAGATCCGGAAGTCTGTGATCCGATCCGTTTCCTGCGTCAGCGTGAAATCGTGCATTACCAGAGATTCGGTGAAAATCTTCGGATCGTACAGGAACACCTGGACAGCAAAAACTTCTATGCATTCAATCCTGAGTTTGATAAAAATCCGAATTGCGGATGTAAGCGCTCATAAAAAAGCAGGCGGAGTTATGAGGATAACTCTGCCTGACTTTTTATTCGAAAGGGCATTTACTTTTTTCGGGAAGTTTTGTATAATGAAAAACGGTAGTTGCACGACGGGGTGTGGCTCAGTTTGGTTAGAGTGCACGGCTGGGGGCCGTGAGGTCGCAGGTTCGAATCCTGTCACCCCGATTGATCACAAGTTGGACACTTTGGCGAGTGTCTTTTTTTGTTCGATTTTGAAAAAGGCAATTATCGGGTGGAGAAATATTCCCGCGTCTGCTATAATCGGTAGAAGAGGAAAACAGGGGAGACAGGGAGAAGTAAGATGGAACAAAGGAAAAAAGTACTTATTACCAACCTTTATTTTCAGAAGTTTACAGGATCTGAGCTGCATGTGCTGGAGTTTGCACATCTGTTCAAAGAAAAGGGATATGATGTGGTGATTGCTGTATATAAGAAGTCTTATCCACTTCTGCAGGAGCTGGAAGAGGGGATCACAGTGATTGAATGTCAGAAAGAGGCACTCAAAGAGATGGAATTTGAGATTGTCTTTATCCAGCATTTCCCGGTGTTTGATTATCTTGTGAGCCGGTACGGATTAAAATATAACGAATGGTTGTCTCGAAGCTGAGTGTGATCAATGCCATGGAGAATCTTCCGGTCTGTACGCAGGAAGCGGCATTCATTCTGTGTGTCAGTCCTGAATGTGCAGATATGGTAGCCATGCAGGTTCCGGAAGGAACGAAGATACGGGTCTTTCAAAACTGTGTGGAAGCAGAGTATTTTGAAGGAAGCGGCGAGTATGCAGGATACAAAAGAGCGTTGGATAAGATCGCGATCATTTCCAATCATATCCCGCAGGAGCTTTTGGAGCTCAAGGAAAAGATGGGCGGGTATTATCAGGTGGATCTGATCGGACTTGGGTATCGTACGGAACAGGTGAATGCAGAGTTTTTGCAGCAGTATGATCTGGTCATTACGATTGGAAGAACCGTACCGAGGTGTCTTGCAATGGGCGTTCCGGTTTATGTTTATGATTATCTGGGAGGTCCCGGATATCTGACAGAAGCCAATTTCAGTCTTGCTGAGCGGAACAATTTTTCGGGAAGAGGATTTGAGAAAAAGACATCAGATGAACTGTTAAAAGAGATCAAGGAAGGATATGGCCCGGCAGGAGAGTGGCTGCCGCTCTGGCAGAAGATCGCTGCGGTGGATTATCAGTATGCCAGCCGGTTTGATGAGATGTATGAAGAACTGATGGCATCTCCGGAGCTTACAGAATGCAGGACATACTATTCGGGAATTGAAGCAGAGAGAATGAAATTCTACAGCGATATTGTGTCCGGATATATCAGTGGAAAAGAATGTCAGGAATCTAAGTGTTACTATGATATCGGAAACGGTTTCTGCGAGGAGGACAGCGAGACATGGCCGAGTATGTCAGGATATAAGATTCAAAAATCCTGGCTTCTGGAAAATGCAAAGATGATGCGCTTTGATCCATGCAATGCAGCGTGCCGTTGTGAGATCTGCAGTGTGAAGATCAATGGAAGATCTGTGGAACACGAGATGAAACCAGTCAATGCAGTTTCTACAGATCGTGGAAAGAGTCTCTTTCTGACGGATGATCCGCAGTACCTGATGGATATTCCGGAGTTGGACGGCGGACCTGCATGGCTGGAAGTAGAATACCGGTTTGATATTCTTTCCGAACAAGAGGAAAAAAACTACTATTGCGAAAAGATAAAAGATCTGGAGGAGCAGCTGACAAAAGCCCGGCATCAGTTGTGGGAAGAACGGCGCAAGGCCACTTCATTCGGAATGAAGAAAACGAGAAAGTAAGGTTTTTCTTGGATTTAAGTATAGCATGTGATATATTAAAAGGCGTTGTTGCGGGCAGGATACTGTCCGGATCTGAAAAAAGAGTCTACATAACCTGTCTGAAAACTGGGAATGTTAAGGACAGGTTACATAAGTTTTAAGAGGAGATATACAGTATATGTGTGGATTTGCAGGATTTGTAGGAGAAGTTGAGAACAGAGAACAGGTGCTGGAGAATATGATGGATACGATCATCCATCGCGGACCGGACAGTTCCGGCAAATTTGTGGATGAAGATGCGGCACTTGGATTCCGGCGTCTTTCAATCATTGATCTTTCAGAAAGCGGAGATCAGCCATTATATAACGAGGACAGAAGCAAGGTGCTTGTATTTAACGGTGAGATCTATAACTATCAGGAACTGAGAGAAGAACTGATTCAGGCTGGACATACATTTGTTTCCAATACGGATTCGGAAACTTTGATCCACGGATACGAGCAGTGGGGAGAAGAACTGGTTTACCGTCTTCGCGGAATGTATGCATTTGCAATCTGGGATCAAAAGGCAAAAAGACTGTTTTCAGCGCGGGATATTTTTGGTATTAAGCCGCTTTATTATGCGCAGATGAATGGAACATTGATGTTTGGATCAGAAATCAAATCTTTTTTGGAGCATCCGAAGTTTGATAAAGTGTTTAATGAAGATGCATTGGGAAATTACCTGTCTTTTCAGTTTGTTCCGACCAATGAGACGTTCTTTAAAGGCGTGTTCTGTGTACAGCCGGGCCATTATTTCGTTTATGAGAACGGGAAAATGACGATCAAACGGTATTTTGAACCGAATTTCACAGGAGATACGACAAAATCCTTTGAAGAAGTTGTAGATGACATTGAAAAAGTCATGAAAGAGTCTGTGGAGATGCACAAGATCAGTGATGTAGAAGTTGCTTCCTATTTGTCCAGTGGAGTGGATTCCAGTTATCTGACATATTTAGGTCAGGTGGATCGTACCTTTACCGTTGGATTCGACGAAGGAAAATACAGCGAGATTCAGGATGCGAAAGAGTTTGCGGCAAGCATCAATATGAAAAATGATGCAAAAGTCATCACTCCACAGGAATACTGGGACAATCTGTCCGATATCCAGTATTATATGGATGAACCGGTGGCAGATCCTGCGGCGATCGCACTTTATTTTCTGAGTCAGGAAGCAGCGAAGAAGGTAAAGGTAGTGCTGTCCGGAGAAGGTTCGGATGAATTGTTCGGAGGATATAATATTTACTGTGAGCCTCTGGAGCATACTTCGTTTAATAAAATTCCAATGCCGATCAGACGAATGCTTGGAAATTTTGCAGAGAGATGCCTTCCAAGAGGCATGAAAGGAAGAGGCTTCCTGATGCGTCACGGAAAAACTCTGGAAGAACGTTATTTTGCCAATGCGACGAATATTTTTACAGAGAGAGAAGCGAACCGTATTTTGAAAAAAGGCTGCAAGCCGGGAATTCAGAAGGTGACTGCACCACTGTATGAGCGCGTGAAAGACAAGGATTCTGTGACCAAGATGCAGTATGTGGATATGCATCTCTGGCTGGTACATGATATTCTGATGAAGGGGGATAAGATGGGAATGGCCAATTCTCTGGAAGTGCGTGTCCCGTTTTTGGATAAAAAAGTACTGGAGCTTGCTCAGACACTGCCGTTGCATTATAAAGTGAGAGCACCGAAGACAAAAGTGGCACTTCGCGGAGCGGCAGAAAAGGTGATCCGCAGTAAGACTGCAGAGAAGAAGAAACTGGGATTCCCGATTCCGATCCGGGTATGGCTCAAAGAAGATGCGTATTACAATCGGGTAAAAGAAATGTTTCTTTCTGATGCGGCAAAAAAATTCTTTGATACAGAGCTTCTTGTGAAAATGCTGGATGAACACAAGCATGTAAAACATGCAAATGAAAAGACAGATAACAGTCGGAAGATCTGGACTGTCTACATTTTCCTTGTATGGTATGACCGGTTTTTTGAACATGGAAAACCGGTGCATCCGGCAATGAGCGCAAGATAACCGAGTAAAATAAAACAGGGAGATGTTATGAGCAGCAAAACGGTACAGCCGATTCGCAGAAGAGAGCAGGGGGAAACGAAAAGCAGACGTTCTGCCAGACAGAAACGGGAGAAAAGAGAGATTGCGCAAAGCAGTGTGCCGACCACGTATTTTGATTATAATCTGATGCTGGTCATTATATTTTGACTTGCTTTGGACTGATTATGCTCTATAGTGCCAGTGCGTACAGCGCTCAGGCGGATTTTCAGGATGACATGTCCTATTTTATCAAACAGGCAATGATCA